>ERZ1292633.2559-Hain-H41-02um-R1-2559-length-18522-cov-9_pt1 | contig 18522 bp, 15 predicted proteins | sample MGYA00564406_ERZ1292633 | MGnify/ENA primary metagenome ERZ1292633 (study PRJEB36523, sample SAMEA6512639) | groundwater metagenome | collected 2019-01-08 | study: AquaDiva: Metagenomics assemblies of 32 groundwater samples | reverse complement strand
CCTTTCGGGCGGCGCGCTCAAGCACCGCATCATCGAGGCGCGCAGTCTGGCCATGCACTGTCTCGCCGCGCAAAAGATCATGCTCGACCCCGCGCTGCTCGATCGGGTACGCCGCACCCTCAACGCCTGGCGTGCGCGTTACGGCAAGGACGCGCCGCGCGCGCTGGAGGAATGGGCGGCCATCCTGCGCCGCCCGTGGCCGCAGATCGCCGCGTTCATCACCGATCCGGGAGAGCGCGCCACGCGGCTGCGCCAGTCCACGCCCTTCGCCGGCGTGCTCCGCGTGCGCGAGCGGGAACGGATGTATGCGGCGTTCCGACCTTGAGCACCTGATCCGCGCCGCCGGGCGCATCGCCGGAGAGCGCGAGCTGGTGATCATCGGCAGCCAGTCGGTACTGGGCCAGTTTCCGGATGCGCCGGTGGCGCTGCTCATGTCGATGGGGGCTGATCTGTATCCCCGCGCCCACCCCGAACTGGCCGACAAGGTGGACGGCGCCATCGGCGAGGGTTCCGCTTTTCATCAGGCACATGGATACTATGCGCAAGGCGTGGGTCCCGACACGGCCACCCTGCCCAGAGGCTGGCAGCGGCGGCTGGTGCGCGTGGATAATCCGAATACCGACGGCTACGCGGGGCTGTGCCTGGAAGTGCATGATCTCGCGCTATCCAAGTACGTCGCCGGCCGGGAGAAGGACCGCGAGTTTACCCGCGAACTCGCGCGTCATGGCCTGATCGACAGAATGACGCTGCTCCAGCGCCTCGCCGTGACCAAGCTCGACCCTGCCGTCGCAAAACTGGTGAAAGGAAGGATCGCAAGGGATTTTCCGTCGAAGACACGAAGGCGTTGACGGCGACGCGCGAAACGCGGAAGTCGCCGGAAATTCGAAGCGGTGTTGCGAAAAGTCCGCTGAAAAAAGGGGCGCAGAGTAACTTTTCTCTCGCTGCTGCTCGATCGAACAGCGATGCCGCGCCAGCCTCTTGGGGCAGGTGGAGTGGAAAAAAGTTACTCCGTATGCCCCGTATCACACCGTATCACACTACGACGCGATTGCCGCGGCCCTCACGGGCCTCGCAATGACGGGAGGATGTCGCTACATCGAGGTCGGCGGCGGCGCCGGTGGGTTCGAGACCCAAGAGCACCGTCACCATCCCGCCGCGTCCGGGCATCGTCCGCGCCGCAGACGGTCTGGCGGCAGTTATTTTGCCCGATGCTATACTCGGTGCATGCTGAAGTTTGTTCTATCAGCTCATGCTGAAACTGTCATCGCAGAGCGCTCAATCCCGATTGCTTGGGTTGAGCAAGTCCTGACAAGTCCTGAAAAGACACAGCCGGATAAGGAAGACCCTCAATTGACGCATGCCTTGGGCCGCATTCCAGAGCACGGCGGAAGAGTTCTTAGAGTGGTCTATAATGGCGTTATCGAGCCGGCAAGGGTTGTGACGGTCTATTTTGATCGCACTCAAAGGAACAAGCCATGAAGGTTCACTTCGATCAAAAATCCGACGCGCTTTACTTTCGCTTGGACGATTCGAAGATCATCGAATCCGAGGAAGTAAAGCCGGGCATCATTCTCGATTTCAATGACAAGAATCAGGTTGTCGGAATCGAGATTCTCGATGTCGGAAAACGCGTTCCCGCCTCAAACCTCAAGCAGATGCAGTTCGAGGTCGCGTAGTTTTTCTTCCGCCCGCGCATTCCTCTATTTTCAGCGTGAGACCCCGACGTACCTTGGGGGCAGAGTAAATTTCGCTCGCCACGGCTCGATCGAACAGCGATGCCGCGCCACCCTCTTGGGGCAGGTCGAGTGGAAAAAGTTACTCCCCGTTCCGATTCGTTCCGATCATACCTGCGATCAAGCCGGGATCGCGTAGCCTTGCTCCCGGAACAGCTTCAGGCAGGCATCGGCGACGACCGGGTCATATACGGTTCCGCGCCCGCGCTCGATCTCGGCCAGCGCCGCCTCGATCCCGAGCGCCGGACGGTACGGCCGGTGCGAGGACATCGCCTCGACCACGTCGGCCACAGCGAGAATTCTCGCATCGAGCAGGATCGCGTCGCCTTTCAGGCCCTGCGGATAACCGCTGCCGTCCATGCGCTCGTGGTGCTGCAGCACGACCTCGGCCACCTGCCAGGGAAACTCCACGTTCTTGAGAATGTCGTAGCTCGCCTGCGCATGCCCCTTGATCAGCTCGAATTCGACCGCGGTAAGCTTGCCGGGCTTGCTGAGAATCTCCGCCGGGATGATGATCTTGCCGACGTCGTGCAGGAAGCCCGCCACCCGCAGGCCCTCGATCCGCCGCTCGTCGAAGCCGAATTCGGCACCGATGGCAGCGGCGATCCCGGCCACCCGCCGCTCGTGGCCGGCGGTGTACGGATCGCGCATCTCGCTCAGAGTCGTGGCCACCTCGACGGTGCTCATGAACGCGGTTTTGAGTTGTTCGACATAGCGCTGGATCTGCTCCTCGGCGCGCTTTTTCTCGGAGATGTCCTGCATCAGCCCGATGATCGCGGGCTGGCCGCCGTGGGTGGCGCGGGTGCCGTGCACGCCGACCTCGATCGTCGAGCCGTCCTTGCGCAGCGCGGTGAAGCCGTAGCTGATGCTCTGCACCTCGCCTTCGAACCGCCGGCGAATGTTCTCGGCGGCCATGCCGCGGTCCTTCTCGGCAACCGTCGACAGCAGGTCGCGGCCGATCAGCTCGTCCGCGGAGTCGTAGCCAAGGATCTCGGCGCAGCGCGGATTGACGTAGGCGAGCTTGCCGTCCTGGATGATGTAGATGCCGGTGATCGGCTGCTCGACCAGGCCGCGGAACTGCTCTTCCGCGGCGCGCAGCGCCGCTTCCGCCCGCGTGCGCTCGAAGTCCTGCTCGTCCACGATACGCTGCCCGCGGCGCACGACCGCCAGCAGCGCGCAGTAGAGCAGCGCGAGCAGCCCGAGCACGATCGCGAGCAGCCGGTTCGCGCTCGCCTCCACCTTGTCCTGGTTGGCGGCCGCGGCCCGGTCCACTCTTGCCTGGTTCTCGGCGGCCAGCTTGCCGATCTGCGCCGAGGTGTCCTTGATCTGCGCGAGGAATTGCGTGACGTCGGAATAGATTTCGAATACCGCCGCGATCTTTTCGCTGCGGGGGGCCATTACGGGGACGTAGCTTTCGATGAGGTCGCGGTTCTCGACCACGCCCTCGAACGCGCTGAACGTGTCGCGGTGGGTCAGTTGGCTCGCGGGCACGCCGGCCACGGCGCTTTCCCAGCCGGCGTTGCCGCGCTTGTCTTCGCCGATCTGGTTGTGCTCGGAGGAATAGACCGTGATCCCCCTCGGGTCGTACATCTTGATTTTGAACACGGTGCTCTTCTGCATCATGTTGGAGACCTTGGCGTCGAGTCCCCGGAATTCCGGCAACGCCATGATGTTCTTGCCGATCCCGGCATAGCAGGCTTTCTTCTCGGGCGGCTGCACGGTCTTGCCGCCGGCGTCCTTGGCGTCGCCGATGGCGCGGCACCGATCGACGGGGATGGTTTGCGCCTTGGCGACGAACGGCGCGAAGTCGCGCTCCCACAGCGCGTTCGCGAACAGCCGCGTCAGATCGACGTTGCCCGCCTCGTGCATCCTCAGCAGATCGGCGTGGGCGGCCGCGTCGTGCCGCTGCGCGAAACTGTCTTGCACCTGCTTGAAGAACGCGCTCTGCTCCTGCTGCATCTGCTTGAAGAAATCGCCTTCCTGCAACTCGAGGTACAGCAGGGCGGCCGCGGTCGGCAGAAACGCGGCGAGACTCGCCACGGTGAAATAGCGCACCAGCCGGAAACGCACGGCCGGCGGCGCTGCCGGAACTCCCGCATCTCGTTTCCCGGGATGGTCGCGTTGCATGCTATGCCGGAATGGTGTAGCTCTTCTCGCGGAACAGCTTCAGGCAGGCATCGGCGACGACCGGGTCATATACGGTGCCGCGGCCGCGTTTGATCTCGGCCAGAGCTTTGTCGATCCCCAGCCCCGGACGGTACGGCCGGTGCGAGGATATCGCCTCGACCACGTCCGCCACCGCCATGATGCGGGCCTCGAGCAGGATCGCGTCGCCTTTCAGGCCTTGCGGATAGCCGCTGCCGTCCATGCGCTCGTGGTGCTGCAGCGCGACTTCGGCCACCGGCCAGGGAAACTCCACGTTCTTCAGCACGTCGTAGCTCGCCTGGGCATGTCCCCGGATCAACTTGAACTCGACCGCGCTAAGCTTGCCGGGCTTGGTGAGAATCTCCGCCGGGATGGTGATCTTGCCGACGTCGTGCAAATAGCCGGCGACCCGCAGCCCCTCCTGCCGGCGCGCGTCGAAACCGAGCTCGGCGCCGATCGCAGCGGCGATCCCGGCCACCCGCCGCTCGTGGCCGGCGGTGTACGGATCGCGCATCTCGCTCAGAGTCGTGGCCACCTCGACGGTGCTCATGAACGCGGTTTTGAGTTGCGCGACGTAACGCTGGATCTGCTCCTCGGCGCGCTTTTTCTCGGAGATGTCCTGCATCATCCCGATGATCGCCGGCCGGCCGCGGTAGCTTGCCCCTGTGCTGGACACGCCGACCTCGACGGCCGAACCGTCTTTGCGCAGCGCGGTGAAGTTGTAGTTGATACTAGGCACTTCGCCCGAGAGCAGCCGCCGACGATTTTCCGCGACGGTACCGCGGTCTTTCTCGGCAACCAGCGGCATGGGATCGCGCCCGATCAATTCGTCAGCGGAACCAAAGCCGCGTATCTCGGCGAAGCGCGGATTGACATAGGCGAGCTTGTCGTCCTGAATGATGTAGATTCCGGCGATCGACTGCTCGACCAGGCCGCGGAACTGCTCTTCGGCGGCGCGCAACGTTTCATTCGCGGCTGCGAGTGCCGCCGTGCGCTCGGCGACGCGGCGCTCGAGCGCCGCGTTTGCCTCGAGCAGCTGGAGTTTGAGGCGCATGCGCTCGATCGCATAACGCAGCGTGCGCGCGATCGTCGGTGCTCTGGTTTCCCCTTTGACCAGGTAATCCTGTGCGCCGAGCTCGATCGCCGCGCGCCCAAGCTCCGTATTGTGTGATCCCGTCAGCACTACCACCGGCAGCGCGGGAGCGGCGGCGATGATTGCCTGCGCAGTGCCAAGACCCGTGCTGTCGGGCAGGCCGAGATCGCACAGCACGGCATCGAAGCGCTCGGTCTGGATTCGCGCCAGAGCGTCCGCGAGCCGCTCGGCCGTAGTTATGGCGAACTCGCCCGGCGCCTGATCGGCAAGCGTTTCCTGCACCAGCCGCGCATCGCCTGCGCTATCCTCGAGCAGGAGCAAACGGAATGACGCAGCTTTCATGGAATCATTTCCTTGGCAACGTCACTACTTTGACCCAGAATTCGCCGATCTGGTTCACGATTTTCATGAACTGCGCCAGATCCATTGGCTTGGTCACGTAACAGTTGGCGTGCAGGTCGTAGGCGCGAATCACGTCCTCCTCGGCCTGCGAGGTGGAGAGCACCACCACCGGGATGCGCCTGAGATCGGGATCGGACTTCACCTCGGATAGCACCTCGCGGCCGTCCATCCTTGGCAGGTTGAGGTCGAGCAGGATCAGATCCGGCCGCGGCGCATCGCCGAAGCGGCCCTGACGCCGCAGGAACGCCATCGCCTCGATGCCGTCCTCGACGACGTGTATGCGGTTGCGCACCTTGGCGTCGCGCATGGCCTCGAGCGTGAGACGGGCGTCGCCCGGGTTGTCCTCGACCAAAAGGATTTCGATCGGCTGGGTGTTGTTTTCCACGGTACTCATGGGCTTTCCTCCTCAGGAAGCGTGAACCAGAACACCGAGCCACCATCGGGCGCGGACTCGATCCCGATTTCCCCGCCATGGCGCTCGACGATGCGCTTGCAGATCGCCAGCCCGATGCCGGTGCCGGGGTATTCGCGCCGCGTGTGCAGGCGCTTGAAAATGACGAAAAGCTGCCCGCGGTATTCGGGCGTAATGCCGATGCCGTTGTCCGTGACCGAGAAGCGCCACCGCCCTGCCTCTTGCGCTGCCTCCACTCGTATGCGCGGCGCGCGATCCATGCAGAACTTGATCGCGTTGCCGATCAAATTCTGAAACAACTGCACGAGCTGCGTCCGGTCCGCCATTACGATCGGCAGTGACTGCGCATTTACCTCGGCGCCAGTCTCGGCGATCCGGCTCGCGAGCTGATCGAGCGCCTCCTTGAGGGCTGCGGCGCTGTCCACCGGCGCGAGCGGCTGACCTTTGCTGCTGACGCGCGAATAGGCGAGGATGTCCTGAATCAGGTTCTGCATGTGCAACGCGCCGTCCACCGCGAAGCCCATGAATTCTCGCGTGTCCACATCCAGCTTGTCCGCGAGGCGCTTCTCCAGCAATTGCACGTAGCCGACCACCATGCGCAGCGGCTCCTGCAGGTCGTGCGAGGCGACATAGGCGAACTGCTCGAGCTCGGCGTTGGAGCGCGCCAGGTCCCGGGCCGACGCTTCGAGCGCGTCGCTGGCCTTTCTGCGCTCTTCGGCCTCGACGCGCAGTGCGGCCTCCGCCTCGCGTTGTTTGGTGATGTCCCGGGCAGCGGCAAATACGCCCTGAACTTCACCCGCCTCGTTCCTGTAGACCGAGGCGTTGTACAGCACATGCGTAACACCGCCTGAGCGATGCCGTATGGCCAGCGGATAATCCGTGACGAAGCCATCGGAGAATACCTGCTTGTAACCCGCTCTGGCTTTCTCCGGTTCGGTGAAGTAGTCCGAGAAGTCGCTCCCGATCAGGCGCTCACGAGTAACACCGGTTATCTGCTCCGAGGCTTTGTTCACGTCGGTAACCTTGCCTTCCGCGCTGATGGTGACCAGCGGGTCAAGGCTGGCTTCGATAAGACTGCGAGCATAGAGCGCGGCGGCCTGCGCTTTTGTTTCCGCTTCGGCGAGTTGTTGCCGGTTCGGCATCGCAAGCGCGCGTGGAAGCAGCGGCCACAGCATGATCGCCGTGAACAGTGATGCCGCCGCCGTGACCACCTTCATGCCGGCTTCCGGCCAGTAATCAGCCTGCCAGATATTCCAGATCGAGAACAGGTGCGTGCTGCCGCAGGCCATGACAAAAATGCCGAACAGCACGAACACCCAGCGAAACGGCACATCCGGCCGCTTCTGCGCGAAGTACCAGAGCGCAACCGGGATCGAAAAATAGGACGTTGCGATGATCAAATCGGATATGACGTGGGTCCAAACGAGTTCCGGCGTCCACAAGAAGCAATAGCCGTGCGGCATGAAATCGCTGCTGCCGAGCGAATGGCTGAGATTCTCCATCATGTGTCCTCCGGGCTACTTTGTCGTTGCCATGCGCCGCATCCGGGGACCATCAAGCAAGATGCGTTTCGTCATCTGCGAAACCGTACGATTATGGGCCATGTAAAACCGATCCGTTTGACTTAAATCAAGCATCGGTCGGTGTTCGATTTGAGGCAGGTCAGGTGCATTGGGGGTCAGAGCAACTATTCTCCGCCGGGACGGATGGGGTCGGGAAAAAGTTACTCTGACCTCATTATTTCATTTTTCCGGCATTTTTCGGCACGAAAACCGCCGCTTCCGCCGGCTGGGTCCTGCAACTTGCTGGTTGCCTGCTGTTCTCTCCTTCAGGGCGTTCCACCCATCGGCGCGCAAGCGCTGCGCGCCACCCGCGCGGCGACAATCAAACGAGCGTGGCAAGCAGCCGCACGGCGGGCGCGACGCGCACGCCCTCGGGCGTCTGATGGTCCTTGGTGCCGGTCGCCGAAATCTGCCAGGCTTCGGCATCGGGAAAGCGCGCCTTCAGGTAACGCAGGCTGCGGTCCACCTCGGCATCGCCCCATTTGCATTCGATCAGCAGGCGCGGACGCCGGCCCTCGACCAGGACGAAGTCCACCTCGCGGCCCTCGATATCGCGAAAGTAACGCAGCTCGAGATCGCGCCCCTGCGTGTCCTGCTCGAAATGCACCCACTTGAGCAGGTGACAGGCAACCAGGTTTTCGAAGCGCGCGGCGTCCCCCGGCACCACGGTCCAGTCCAGGTGATAGTGCTTCTGCGCCTTCTTCACCGCGCGGATGCGGGGCGCGCCGAACGGTGCAAGCCGGAACACCGCGAACAGCCGCTCGAGCGCGCCGATCCAGTTCACCACTGTCTTGTGGCTCACTTGCAGATCCTCCCTCAGCGCGTTGAGCGACAGCGGCGAGCCGACCAGCTCCGGCAGGCGCAGCATGAGTAGCTCCAGGTGCCCGAGATCCTGGATGCCTTCCAGGGCAACGACCTCCTCGCGCACGAGCAGCGAGCGGTACTCGCGCGACCAGCGCCGCGCCTGCGTCTCGCTGCCGCCAAGAAAGGGTTCCGGAAAGCCGCCCAGCCGCAGCAAATCGAGCAGTTGCGCCGGGCGCGACATGCCGAGTTCCGCCACCGAGAACGGGTGCAGCCGCAGCAGGTGATAGCGTCCCTGCAGCGAATCACCGCCGAAGCGGTACAAGTCTAGCCGCCCGCTGCCCGTCACCAGAATGCGCTGGCCGCGCGGCCGGCCGTCGTAGAGCCCTTTCAGGTAGTTGCGCCAGCGCCGGTACTTGTGGATTTCGTCGAAGATCCAGAGCGCGCCTGGCGGCAGCTCGCCCCGCAGGATACGGTCGCGGTGCGGCGTGATGTCCCAGTTGAGGTAGGCGGCGCGCGCGCGCGGCAGGCCGAGCGCCAGCGTAGTCTTGCCGACCTGGCGCGGGCCGGAGACGAACACCATCTTGCGCGCGAGGTCGCGCCGCAAGGCGGCGCTGAGGTAACGCGGGTGGCGTGATCCGGACATGCCAAAATCCTACCCGGATTTTCGCCTACAGTCAAAATTACACGTGTGTGATTTTGCCCGTGGGAGAAAATGCATAGGCCGCGGCCCCGGGCCGCGAAAGCGCAAGCTCGCGTAATCACCGAGCGCGACCTGCAGCGGTTCGGCCGGCAGCTCGATCAGTGCGGTGCCGCGTTCGCGCGACAGTTCTACGCGCCGCTTGATTTCGCCGCCGACGATGCGGCCATCACGCGGGCGATCATCGCGATGGCGCACAGCCTGAGACATGAGTTACCCCGTTATTCTGGCCCCATTATTTTCCACACCTGCGGCTGCGCGGGCCAGGTGCCGCGCTCGAGCATGCGCGCGCCCTCGAACACAAGATAGCTCTCTCGCCCGTAGTGCGGCAGCGGCGTCGTCAGTGCCACAAGCGACTGCGCGTCCCGCACCGAGACCAGCACGATGGTGCGCCCGTCGCCGGCACGCGCCGTCCACACCTGCGCGCTGCCGCGCGTGGCGGCAAGCATGGCCGGCCGCGCTGCCATTGCTTCGCCGGCCAGCCAGGCATCGATGTCGGCGTGCAGGCCGGCGACGAGCAGCGTGGATGCATTCGGGCGCTCCGCCAGGGCGCGCTCGAGCAGCCGCGCGGCGAGGTCGCGCGCCGCCGCCCGCACGGCGGCGTCCGCAGCCGGCGTAATCAGCCGCGGATGCTCGGCGAGCATCGCGTCGCGCAGGATCGGTGGCGCTTCGGCCGCGGCGAGCCTGCGCAACAGGCGCAGCTCCGGATCCAGTGCGACCTCTAGCGGTTCCGCCGGCAGCTCGATCACCGCTGTGCCGCGTTCGCGCAACAGTTCCACGCGCCGCGTGATTTCGCCGCCGGCGGTGCGCACGGCAAGAGGCACAGAAAGCGCGTAGGCGGGTGTTCCTTGCGCTAGCGTCACGCTTAAGCGCCAGCCGCCGGCGACAGGCTTGGCCTCGGCATCGGCGATGCGCAGGACCGGCGCCCCGGTGCGTTCCAGCCATTGCTCGAAGAAAGCGGCGAGGTTCTTGCCCGAGGCGCGCTCGAACGCGCCGCGCAGATCGTCCCAGGAGGCGCTGCGAAAGCGGTATGTGCTCCAGAAACCGCGCAGGCCCTGGTCGAATGCGGCCTCCCCGACAGCATCGCGCAGCATGAAGAACAGCATCGCCGACTTGTTGTAGCCGACGATTTGCGATGCGCCGTGGGTGCGCGAGGTGAAGCGAACGAGAGGCGCATCATCGCCGGGTGGCATGGCCGCATAGTCGCGCAGCCAGGCGAGGCGCATGGCGCTCGCGGCCTCGCGGCTGTCGCGCTCGCGGTAGGCGTAATCGGCCATGAAATTGGTGAGCCCCTCGGACCAGTTGCCGCGCGCGTAGTCGGGATAGACGCCGTTGCCCCACCAGTTGTGCAGCACTTCATGCCCGAGCGAAGTCGCGCGGATGAAAGGCAGGCGCAGGACATCGATGCCCAGATAGGTGAGGGTGGGCAGGCCGAAGCCGGTGGGGGTGGGGCTGGACACCACGCTGAATTCGGAGAACGGATAGGCTCCGATCCAGCGCTCGTACAAGTCGAGATAGCCGGCAATCGAATCGAGATAGCCGGACGCGAGCGCCGCGATCTCGGCATGGAAATAGCTGCGCAGCCGCACTTCGCTGCCGGCCGCGGTGCGAACGTACCGCTCCTCGATGCGGTAGGGCCCGGCCATGAGCGCTATGCCTTCGGCGGGCTGGCGGAATTCGAAGCGCGCGCGATAGCGCCCGCCCGCCAGGCGCTCCTCGATGAGCCGCCCCGGCACGAGCCCGCGCTGCTCCGCCGGCAGGTCGAGTTCGAGGCTGTAGCGCTCGATCGATCCGTCCACCGCCGGATACCAACCCGACCCGGAGGGAAGAAAGGTGCCGTTTTTGCTGCTCGCAGGCTCGGCGTAAGTGAGCGTACCGCGATGATCGAGATTGCGGGCTAGCGGCGCGAGCGCACCGCTCCAGCCGAGGTCGATGCGGCGCGCCGCGGGCAGGCTTATGCGCTGGAATCCATCGACGGACTTAATCCGGACATCGATGCGGCGAGCGTCGACGAGCAGCGAGTCGATACGAAAGCGCGCCGACAATACCAGGGTCGCCGCGCGCGGCGTATCGAAGCGTATGCTGTCCCGTCCTTCAAGCAAATGCGTATCCGGTTCGATGCGCACCCGGATCTGATGGGCGGCGGGCGCGGCGGCGATCGCCGTCGGCGATAACAAGAGCGCACAAATCAGGGCGGCAAGCCGCGCGGCCGGTCCGATCATTTTATCGGGGGAAATTTGGCCGTCAGCTCGATCGGCTCGCCCCTGCGCTTTGCCTTGAGCGGAAGCCAGGTGCCCGGCGCCATGCGTCCGACGATGGCTTTGAGTTCCCCCGTCGTCTCGACGGCCGTGCCCGCTGCTTCGGTGAGCACGTCTTCCGCCTGCAGCCCGGTCGCCTCGGCAATGCTGCCCGGGCTCACGGCGGCCACGCGGATGCCATCGGGGATTGCTTCAATCTGTATGCCCAGCGGCGGCGGCGGTGGCGCGGCTGGCGCGAGCTGCGCCGCGGGCAGGCCGAAGACGGCGGTCGCCAGGCCTGCGGAAAAATCGCCGCAGTCGGCGCCCGCATTCCAGGGCAGGAACGACGCAATGCGTTTGATGCCCAGGCTCTCGAGCTGGTGCGGCACGCCGTCGCCATGCGCAATGTGCTTGCTGCCCATCACACCGACGACCAGCGCATCGGGATTGCGCGCGGCGGCGGCCGCGAGCGCCTGCGCCATCGCGCGGTCCCAGACGAGCTGGGCTTCAACGAAGCGGCGGAATTCCGGGTCGGTACGCGCCGGGGCGGATGCCTTCTTCTCCGGGTGCTGCGCGTAGGCGTCGAACAAGCGCGCCAGATAAGTTTCGCCAGCCGCTGCCGGGTCGGAAACGCCTTCGCGTTTTTCCGGCGGCACCGCCGCGAGGCCTTTCGCGCCGACCGTGCGCACGAAGTCGCGCTCGACGTTGAGCGCCGCCATCGGAATGCGGTTCAGGCGCGCAAAATGAAACAGCGGCAGATAGAAAGCGGCATCGTATCCCCACGCCTGCGACCAGTCGGATGCCTTGAGAAATTCTTCCTCGCTCAGTTCCCCTGCCACCCAGCGGTCGAGCGCGCCCTGTACCCGGCGCGGAAACATCTCGAAGCCGAGCACGAGTTTCGGGCGCAGGGCCGCAAGCGCAGCCGCGGTCTGCAGCTCCCAGCGGTGGTGATCGGCGTTGTCGTGAGATTCGCCGAGCAGCACCACCTGCGCCTTTGCGGCGCGCGCAAGGATGTCCGGCGCCGCAATGCGCCCGCCGCCCGGAACGGTCCATTCACCCGCCGGCGCACACGCTTCGCCGGCGCGCGCAGGCGTAGCGGCGAGGATCGCCGCAGCAACGAAGATCTCCGCAGCGGCGAGGCCGATGGCGTACGCGCCGATGCGCACGCTCGTTGGAATGAAATCAGACATTAAGGAATTGTACCGGACTTCACTCGTGCCGCGACGAAGGGAATCTACTATAATGGCGTGGCAGGTTTCGATTATCGCTCGCGGGGGACGACATGAGTTACGCCTTGCCCGAATTTTTGGCCCATGCGGTGGCAATGGAGCAGGAAGCCGCCGACAGATATCTCGAACTGGCCGACATGATGGAGGCTCACCGCAGCGACGCCGTCTCAACGGTGTTCCGGAGTATGACCCGGTTTTCGCAAATGCATTGCGACGCGATCAAGGTCAGAGCCGGTTCGATCAAATTGCCGCAGTTGAAATCCTGGGAATACCGCTGGCGCTCGCCTCCCGAAGTGGGCGGCGACGAGGGCTTCGATTACCTGATAGAGCCCTACAATGCGCTGAAATACGCGCGCGAAAACGAATTGCGGGCGATGCAGTACTACCGCTCGGTGGCCGAGGAGTCGGCGGATGCCGAGGTGAAGCGGCTGGCGCGGGAATTCGCCTATGAGGAAACCGAGCACGTCGCGGCGCTGGACAAATGGATCGAGCTGACGCCGCGGCCATCGACGACCTGGCGGGACGACCCCGATCCGCTTCCGCCCGCCGTTTGAGCGACCCCGCATTCTCCCCTCTGACGCGGGGCCAGCCAAGGTCGGACTAGTCGGGGTAACGCTCCCTGATTGCGCGCGAATTCAGCAGCAGTCCGGCCAGCAACGTGAACAGCGCGACCGATCCCAGGATAATGGCGGCAATGGTCCATGGCTGTCCCGATTGCTGGCGCAGTTGCACGAGCTGAATCGCCACCGCGATCCAGGTCCCGGCCGCGCAATAGGCCAGAAGTTGCAACACGATCAGGCTGCAGCGCTTGCGGAAGAAGAACAGCAGTGGCGCCGCCAGACACAGCGCCACCAGCGCGAGATTGCCCGCCCGCAGGAAATGGGCGCCCGGAAGCAATGCGGCGACGACAAAAAGGCTGATTCGTGGACCCATCCGAGTGCTTCCTGCGGTTTGGCTGTTTGCTTAGAACCTGTTGCAAAATGAATTTTGCAATGGTTCGATCCAGGGGAGCATGAAGGGAGGTATCCCCTCATTTTGAAACCGGTGCTTATCGCCGTATCGTCGCGCTCGGCTAAAGCGCGTAAGCGACTTTCATCCCTTGCTCCATGGCCCTCCGGGCATCGATCTCCTCCGCGCGTTCCGCGCCGCCGATCAGCGCCGCGTCGATGCCCTTCGCAGCCAGTTCTGCGCGTAATGCGTTCACCGGTTCTTGCCCGGCGCAGAGTACCACATGGTCGACTTCGAGCAATTTGGCTTGGCCCTCGTGCAGGATGTGCAGCCCCTGATCGTCGATGCGCTGGTAGGACACGCCGGTAAGCACGGCAACGCCGCGGCGCGCGAGTTCCATGCGGATGGCCCAGCCGGTCGTCGCGCCCAGGGTCTTGCCGGGCGGCGTGGGCTTTCTTTGCAGCATGACGACAGTGCACGGCAACTTTTCCTTTCTGGGCGAAACCAGGCCGCCGTCGCCCATGCCTTGCGGATCCACGCCCCAGGCCGCGAGGAAATCGGCTATCTTGGCATCGCCGTGCGCCTCGCTCAGAAACTCGGCGACGTCGAAGCCGATGCCGCCGGCGCCGATGATGGCGACGCGCCGGCCCGGCACTTTGGCGCCCGACAGCACCTCGTCGTAGCGCAATACCTTCGGATGGTCTATGCCGGGGATCTCGGGCAGGCGCGGACGCACGCCGCTCGCGAGCACCACGGCGTCATAGCCGCTTTGCGCGAGCTCGTTCGCGCTGACGCGATGGCCGGTCTTCAACCGGATGCTGCTGCGCGCAAGCCGGGTGCGGAAGTAGCGCAGGGTCTCGGTGAACTCTTTGCCCGGCACTTCCTTGGCGAGATTCAATTGCCCGCCGATGCCGGCCTGCGCTTCGTACAGGGTGACGCTGTGGCCGCGCTCGAACGCGGTGATGGCACAGGAGAGGCCGGCGGCGCCGGCGCCGACCACGGCGACACGCTTTGCGCGTTCTGCCTTGCCGCCGGGGTAGAGCGTTTCGTGGCAGGCGCGTGGATTGACCAGGCAACTCGCGACTTTATTGCGGAACAGGAAATCCAGGCAGGCCTGGTTGCAGGCGATGCAGGTATTGATCTCATCCGCGCACCCTTGCTCGGCTTTGAGGGCGAATGCGGCGTCGGCCAGCAGCGGGCGCGCGAGCGACACCAGATCGGCCACACCCTGCGCCAGCAGTTCCTCCGCCAGTTCGGGGGTGTTGATGCGGTTGGTGGCCATGACCGGGATAGAGACTGCGGACTTGATGCGCGCCGTGGCATCGCGCCAGGCTGCGCGCGGCACCATGTAGCCGATGGTGGGCACGCGCGCCTCGTGCCAGCCGATGCCGGTGTCGAGCACGTCCACTCCTGCGGCTTCCAGGGCGCGCGCCTGCTGCAGGGTTTCTTCGGCATTCAAGCCGCCCTCCACCAGGTCCAGCGCCGACATGCGGAACAAAATCAGGAAGCCGGGACCGACGCGCGCGCGCGTCGCCCGCACCACTTCGAGCGGGAAGCGCAGCCGGTTTTCCAGGGAGCCGCCGTATTGGTCGCTGCGGTTGTTGGTGCGCGTCGCCGTAAATTGGGTGATGAGATAGCCTTCGGAGCCCATGATCTCGACGCCGTCGTAGCCCGCTTCCCGGGCGAGCGCGGCACAGGCGGCGAAGCTCTCTATCGTCTGCTCCACTTCGGCGGTGCTGAGCGCGTGCGGTTTGCGGCGGTTGATGGGCGAGGGGATGTCGGAGGAGCCGACCAGTCCGTCGTGCTTGGCATAGCGCCCGGCGTGCAGGATCTGCAGGCAGATCAGGCTGCCCGCAGCATGCACCGCGTCGGTGACCACGCGATGCAGGGCGAGTTTGTCCGGGTGATCGAGCGCGCCCGAATCGGCTTCGAGCAGCCCGGCCGCATCGGGCGAGTAACCGCCGGTGATGATCAGCGCCACGCCGCCTCGGGCGCGTTCGGCATAGAAGGCGGCGGCGCGCGCGCTGCCATCGGGCTCGGACTCCAGGCGGGTGCGCATCGAGCCCATGACAATGCGGTTTTTCAGCGTGACCGGACCGGCTTGCAGCGGCTGAAACAGGCGGGGATAAGAAGGCATGATGGTCTATTCCGGATGATTGGGTCGCGCCATTATGCGCGAGAGCGCGCAGGCTCACAATCGCCTTGCTTCCCGTTTCAAATACCGTCGCATGTCAGGAGCGGACTTGCGCGCTGCGCGCGCCAGCCGCGTTTTTGGTACGGATAAAGGCAAAGACAGCTTGGGGTTGCTTTTATACAAGATCGTCGATTGCGTGCGGACGGGTTTTCGTCCGTGCGCAATCGGCGATCCGCGCGGACGGCTGCCGTCCGCGCAAGTTCGAGCGCCACAGTTCGAAGTATCGTCCGACGTCTGCCGATGTCGGCGAGCGGCCATTGCGCGCTGCGCGCGCCAACCGTGTATTTGGTACGGATTAAAAACTCATCCGTACCAAATACACGGTTATGGACAAAACCTAGGACGGCCTTGGGTTGCTTTTATACAAGATCGCCGATTACGCGCGGACGGGTTTACGTCCGCGCAACCGTGCGCTAATGCCGCTACCCAAGCGCGCGCGCCGGCGGTATCATGCTGCGCGAGCATGAACGACGAACCCCTGCGCATCGACAAATGGCTCTGGGCCGCGCGGTTTTTCAAGACCCGCAGCCTGGCGGCCAAGGCCGTGGACGGCGGCAGGGTGCGGCTGAACGGCGAGGGCGCAAAACCCTCGCGCGGGCTCAAAGTCGGGGACGAGCTGGCGATTCGCGTGGGTGAGCTGGAGTGGGTGGTCGGGGTCAAGGCGCTGTCGCGGCAGCGCGGCCCCGCGGCACAGGCGGCGCTGCTCTACGCCGAGCGCGAGGACAGCCGCGCGCGCCGCGAAGCGGCGATGGCGCAGCGCAAGGTTCAGCCGCACCCGGCCGCGCTCGTGAAAGGACGCCCGACGAAGAAGGACCGCAGGTTGATCCACCGTTTCACCGGGACTTGAATTAGGCTGAATTATGCAGGGCGAAGGGCCCGCTTTCCGGTAGAATCCCGCCTCTTTCAGCCACACCCCAGAAACGGAAACACCTTGATCGTCACCTCCGGCATCACCGTCCAGTTCGGCGCCAAGCCCTTGTTCGAGAACATCTCGGTCAAGTTCGGCGAGGGCAACCGCTACGGCCTCATCGGCGCCAACGGCTGCGGCAAGTCCACTTTCATGAAAATCCTCGGCCGCGACTTCGATTCGAGCGCAGGCAGCGTCGCGGTCGACCGCAACGAGCGCGTGGGCAAGCTGCGCCAGGACCAGTTCGCCTACGAAGACCGGCGCGCGCTCGACGTGGTGCTGATGGGGCACGAAGAGATGTGGCAGGCGATGATGGATCGCGACGCCATCTACGCCAATCCGGACGCGAGCGAAGAGGACTACATGCACGCGGCCAACCTGGAGGCGAGGTACGCCGAATTCGGCGGCTACACCGCCGAGGCGCGCGCCGGCGAACTGCTGCATGGCGTCGGCATCCCGATCGAGCAGCACAACGGCCCCATGAGCGCGATCGCGCCGGGCTGGAAGCTGCGCGTGCTGCTGGCGCAGGTGCTGTTCGCGGATCCGGACATCATGCTGCTGGACGAGCCCACCAACAACCTGGACATCAACTCGATCCGCTGGCTCGAGGACGTGCTGAACGAGCGCAGCTCGACCATGATCATCATTTCCCACGACCGGCACTTCCTCAACAGCGTGTGCACCCACATGGCCGACATGGACTACGGCGCGCTGCGCGTTTATCCGGGCAACTATGACGACTACATGCTCGCCTCGACCCTGGTGCGCGAGCAACTGCTCGCGGCCAACACCAAGGCGAAGGAGAAAGTGGCCGAATTGCAGGACTTCGTGCGCCGCTTCTCCGCCAACAAATCCAAGGCGCGCCAGGCGACTTCGCGCGCGCGCCAGATCGAAAAAATCAAGCTCGAGGACGTCAAGCCCTCCAGCCGCCAGTATCCCTACATCCGCTTCGAGGTCGACGAGCGCGAAAAGCTGCACCGCCTCGCGGTGGAAGTGAAGGGCCTGTCCAAGAGCTACGACAAGCCCCTGATCAAGGGGCTGGATCTCGCCATCGAAGCCGGCGAGAAGGTCGCCATCATCGGCCCCAACGGCATCGGCAAGACTACGCTGCTGCGCTGCCTGTGGGGCGATTTGAAACCCGACTACGGCATGGTGAAATGGGCGGAAAAGGCGCGCCCTGGGTATTGCGCCCAGGACCATGCCGCCGATTTCGCCGGGGACACGACGCTGTTCGACTGGATCGGGCAGTGGCGGCTCGAGGGCGACGACGACCAGAGGGTCCGCGCCACCCTGGGGCGGCTGCTGTTCTCCGGCGACGACGGAAAAAAATCGCTCAGGGTGATCTCCGGCGGCGAGGGCCAGCGCATGGCGTTCGGCAAGCTGATCCTGCAACAGCCCAACGTGCTGCTGCTGGACGAGCCGACCAACCACCTCGACATGGAATCGATCGAATCGCTGAACGGCGCGCTCGACCGCTACAAGGGCACGCTCGTTTTCGTCTCCCACGACCGCGAGTTCGTATCTTCGATCGCCACGCGCATCATCGAGATGAAGCCGGGCGAGGGCAAGCAAGTCGGCGCGGCGATCGTCGATTTCCGCGGCAGCTACGAGGAATACCTGCAGCAGCAGGGGCTGGCCTGAGCTGACGGAAATCTATTTCTTTTTCGGCTTCTTGCTGTTCTGGCGTATCCAGGCGGCGAAGTCCGGTTCGCTCAACTCTCCGGCTGCGACGGCGAGCATCGCCTTGGTCGCTTCGATCTGGCTGGCGCAAAGCCGGTAGCCGTTCAGCGCGAGAAACAGGCCGACTGCCAGGAATGCGGCCCGCTTGTTGCCGTCGACGAAGGGATGGTTTTTCGCCAGACCCACGCCATAGGCCGCCGCCAGCGCTGCGATGTCGGGGTTCTCGTACGCTGTGAGATTTTCCGGCCGCGCCAACGCCGATTCGAACAGGCCTTGGTCGCGCATCCCGGCAGCACCCCCATGCTCGGCCAGACTTTCGTCGTGCAGCAGCACCAGCGCCGTCTTATCGACCCAGCGCCACTTGCGGCTCATTTCGCAAGTGCGCGCAGAGTGTCGCGATACTCGTGCATGATCTCGCGGCCGAGCTTGAGTTGTTCCTCGATTGCGGGGTCATAGGGCGTGAGCTTGAAGCCGCCCGG
>ERZ1292633.2555-Hain-H41-02um-R1-2555-length-18537-cov-9_pt1 | contig 18537 bp, 17 predicted proteins | sample MGYA00564406_ERZ1292633 | MGnify/ENA primary metagenome ERZ1292633 (study PRJEB36523, sample SAMEA6512639) | groundwater metagenome | collected 2019-01-08 | study: AquaDiva: Metagenomics assemblies of 32 groundwater samples | reverse complement strand
TGCAGGTGTCGGAGATGCAGGTGCGCGACATCATGATCCCGCGCGCGCAAATGGACGTGGTCGACATCGGCGAGACGCCGGACAAGTTCATCCCGACGGTGATCTCGACCGCGCATTCGCGTTTCCCCGTGATCGACCGCGAGCGCGACAACGTGCTCGGCATCCTGCTCGCCAAGGATCTGCTGCACTACTATGCCGGCGAGGAGGAGTTCGAGGTGCGCGAGATGCTGCGGCCGGCGGTGTTCGTGCCCGAATCGAAACGCCTCAACGTGCTGCTGCGCGAATTCCGCGCCAGCCGCAACCATATGGCCATCGTGGTGGACGAGTATGGCGGCGTGGCCGGCCTGGTCACCATCGAAGACGTGCTGGAGCAGATCGTAGGCGACATCGAGGACGAATACGACTTCGACGAAACCGAAGACAACATCCTGCCGGAGTCGAGCGGCCAGTACCGGGTCAAGGCGCGGACCGAGATCACCGACTTCAACGAAGAATTCGGCACCACTTTCGGCGACGAGGAATACGACACCGTCGGCGGGCTGGTGATCAGCCGCTTCGGCCGCGTGCCCAAGCGCGGCGAGAGCATCGTCATCGACGGCTTCAGGTTCCAGGTGATGCGCGCCGACAGCCGCCGCGTGCACACGCTGTTGGTGCAAAAGCCACGGGATCAATGAATCCCGTCGCCGCGGGATCAATGAATTCCGCCGTTTTGAGACCTGCACACGCCGCGCTCGCCGCATTCCTGCTCGGCGCAACCACGGTGCTGGGATTCGCGCCCTTTGGCCTCGCACCGCTGCCCATTTTCACCGCCGCCGGCCTGCTCTGGCTGTGGCAGGGGGCGACCGCGCCGCGCCGCGCGGCCGCGCTCGGCTTTGCCTTCGGGCTGGGTCTGTTTCTCGCCGGCGTCAGCTGGGTCTATGTCAGCCTGCACCAGTTCGGCGCCATGCCGGCGCCGCTCGCCGCCATCGCCACCTTGCTCTTCTGCGCCTTTCTCGCGCTGTTTCCCGCCCTGGTCGGTTACCTGCAAGCACAGTCGGACCGCCCGATCGCAAGCAGGCAATTGCTGCTGATCCCGGCGCTGTGGACGCTCACCGAATGGCTGCGCGACTGGGTTTTCACCGGTTTTCCCTGGCTGGCGCTCGGCTATTCACAGGCCGCCTCCCCGCTTCGCGGTTATGCCGCGCTCACCGGCGTATTCGGCCTGTCCTGGCTGGCATGGCTTTGCGCCGGACTGCTGCTTGCGCTGGCGCGCGCCAAAGGGCGCAGCGCGGCGCTCGCCGGGCTCGCACTCGTCTTTGGCGCGGGCTACGGCCTGGAGCGGGTCGAGTGGACCGAACCGCTAGGCGCGCCGGTCACGGTGAGCCTCGCGCAGGGGAACATCCCGCAGGAGCTGAAATGGGACGAGGCGCGCTACGCCGCCACGGTGCAGTTGTACCGGCGCATGTCCGAGGGCTCGCCCGCGCGCCTCACTATCCTGCCCGAAACCGCCATCCCGCGCTTTCTCGACCTGCTCGACCCCGAGCTCCTGCGCTCACTCGCCCAGAGCGCCCGCAGCCGCGGCGGCGATCTGATCATCGGCCTGCCGGTGCGCGATGCGACCGGGCGCTATTACAACAGCGTGCTCAGCCTGGGCGCCTCGGCCACCCAGCGCTACGACAAGATCCATCTGGTTCCGTTCGGAGAATTCATCCCGTCCGGCTTCGGCTGGGTACTCTCGGTGCTGCAAATTCCGCTCAGCGATTTCTCGCGCGGCAGCGCCGCACAGGCGCCGCTCGCGCTTGCCGGACAAAAAATCGCGGTCAACATCTGCTACGAGGATGCGTTCGGCGAGGAAATCATCCGCTTCCTGCCCGAAGCGACACTGCTCGTGAATGTCAGCAACGTCGCCTGGTTCGGCGATTCGCTGGCGCCGCACCAGCATCTGCAGATCGCGCAGCTGCGCGCGCTCGAGACCGGCCGCGCCATGCTGCGCGCCACCAACACCGGCATGACCGCCATCATCGACCATCACGGCAACATCACCGCCTCTCTTCCGCCCTTCACCCAGGGCACGCTGAACGGCACCGCCCAAGGGCGCAGCGGCGCCACGCCCTATGTGCGCTGGGGCAACGCGCCGGTGATAGCGCTCGCGCTCCTCGTCTGCGGCCTGCTCGCGCTGCGCCGCAGAAAACCGGCGGCGCCGGTATGATCGTATAACATGTCCGAAACCACGCCGACAGCATCGGTCCTGCCGTTCTTCCTGAGCTCCTTCGCCTGGAATTTCGCGCTCGGCATGACCTATCCCCTGGTGCCCTTGTACGCCCACCAGCTGGGCATGTCGGGCGTGGGCATCGGCACCCTGGTCGCGCTGCCGGTGGTGGTGCAGATCAGCTTCAACCTCATCGGCGGCGCCTACACCGACCGGGCGGGCGGACGCAGCCTGATGCTTGCCTCGTTCGTGCTCACCGCAGGCGCGGGCTCGGTGTTCTTTTTCGCCGGCGGCTTCTGGCTGCTGCTGCTGGCGCAACTGCTCATGGTGATGTCGCGCGCCATGTACTGGCCTGCCTCCTGGACCCTGGGCAGCGAAATGCCCGGCGGGCGCAGCCTGCAGATGGGGCGGCTCAATGCCATCACCAATGTCGGACAGATCGCCGGCATGGCCGGCGCCGGGATTTTTCTGCTGTGGTTCGGCTTCGGCCCCTCGTTCCTGGTGCTCGCCGCCACGGGCGCGCTGGCTTTCGTCCTCGGCTATCGCCTGCCCGAAAAGCGCAACAACCCGGGGCGCAAGCCGCGGCGATTGTTCTCGGGCTACGCCCAACTGATCCGCCTGCGCGTGTTTCCTTTCGCCATCATGTGCGCCTATATCTCGGCCCTGCCGTTTTCGCTCAGCTTCTCCTTCTACCCCATCCTGTTCGTCGAATACGGTTACGCCTCGGACGCAACCGGCAGCATGCTCGCGCTGCGCGGCATCGGTTCCGCCCTGGCCGGCCTGGTCATCGCGCGCTATCTCGACTATTCGGCGAAACTTGCCGTGCCCCTCGCTTGCGCCATCGCGACCGCGCTGTCGGTCGGCTTGATCGCCAGCACGCGCGAGGCCTGGATCATCGGCCTGTTGATGGTGGCGGTCGGCCTCGCCTCCGGCATCATGACGCTGTTTTTCCAGATTCTGATCAGCGAGATCAGCACTGTCGACAACCGCGGCTCGGCGCTGGCCCTGGGCGGGCTGGGCTGGGGGCTATCGCATTTTTCCACGCCCCTCGCCATGGGCTATCTCAAGGACCACCTGGGCATACTGCCGGCGTTCTACATCCTCGGCGGATTCGCCTTCGTCTGGGGCCTCGCCCTCATTCCCATGCACCGCTGGGCCTTCGCCAAACCGGACAGCAAACGGGACCATCAAGCCAACTTATGAAACTGCAATTGAGCATACTGGACCAGTCTCCAATCATCAGCGGCCACACGCCTGCGCGCGCCGTCATCGGCGATCCGCGCCAGGTGCGAGAGCGCCTGCTGCAATTGCGCGAGCAATTCGATGCCGACGAACTGATGCTCCTCGCCATCACCGGCGACTATGCCAGCCGCTTGAGGTCCTACGAATTGCTGGCGCGGGAATTCGGATTGCAGTGAAAGCGTCGCGCAATCTGATACTCAAACTCGCCGCGCCCGCGGATGCGGCGCCGATAGTAAGCAGCACGGCGCAAAGCACTACAATCTGGATCTGACGCCACATCGAGGAGCAGGAGTGAGCATGCAGAAACGGGGACAGAACTATGAGCATAAAAATCCAGCCATCTGAACCGGCGAATCACATCGCCGTCTTTCAGGAAACAGCGATCCGTCGCGCCTGGTACGCGGAAGAGTGGTGGTTCTCGGTCATCGACGTGGTGGGCGTACTTTCCGAGAGCAACAATCCCAATCGTTACTGGTCCGACCTGAAGCGAAAACTGGCTCAGGAAGCGGGTTCCGGGCAACCTTACGAAAAAATCGTAAGGTTGAAACTCACCGCGCCCGACGGAAAACAGCGGGATACCGATTGTGCCAGTACTGAGACCTTGTTCCGTGTCATTCAATCCATTCCATCGCCCCGCGCGGAACCGTTCAAACGCTGGCTGGCGCAGGTGGGTTACGAGCGGGTGAAGGAAATCGAAAACCCGGAACTGGCCAGCGCTCGCTCGCGCGAGCTTTATCAGGCCAAGGGATATCCGCGGGCCTGGATCGAAAAACGCATGCGCTCCATTGCCGTGCGCGGCGAATTGACCGACGAGTGGAAGACGCGCGGTGTGCAGGAGGGCAGGGAGTACGCCATCCTCACCGCTGAAATCGCCCACGCCACCTTCGGCGTGACACCCGGCGCCCATAGCCGTCTCAAGGGGCTGGACAAGGTGAAAACCGGCAATAACCTGCGCGACCACATGACTGATCTGGAGCTGATTTTCACCATGCTGGGCGAAGCCGGCACCACGGAAATCGCCCGGCGCAGGGATGCCCAAGGCTTTTCCGATAATCGAAAGGCCGCGAAAGAAGGCGGGGCGGTTGCGGGAAATGCCCGCAAGGCGCTGGAAGCTAAGAGCGGCAAGCCGGTCCTGAGCAAGGTGAACTATCTAGCCCAACCTGCGACGGCGGGGGTGCTGGAGAACGCCGATGTTTCAGCACCGACGACGAAGCGCAGAACCTCGACCGCGAAGAAAAAACCGCGTAGCGCGGATGGCGGCAAGAGATGAGCAGGAAAGTCGACATCTCCGTCACGCTTGCCGCGCCGGCGGATGCGGCGACTATCGCGGCGATGTCGCGCGAGCTGATCGAGGCCGGGTTGCCCTGGTCGTGGACGCCCGAGCGCGTGGCACGCAACCTCGCCCAGCGCGACACCCTGGTGCTGGCGGCGCGCGACGGCGAGCGCCTGGCGGGCTTCTCCATTATGCAATTCGGCGACGAGCGAGCGCATCTTTCGCTCTTCGCCGTGCGCCCCGATTACCAGCGCCAGGGCCTTGGCCGGCGCATGCTGGAATGGCTCACCGCGTCCGCGCTCACCGCCGGTATCGCTAGCGTCCATCTGGAATTGCGCGAAACCAACCTGGCCGCACGCCGCTTCTATCTCAGGCAAGGTTTCGCCGAAACCGGGCGCATCCCCGGCTACTACCGCGGTGTCGAAACCGCGGTGCGCATGCTCCGCGAGATTCGCATCAAGGCGTAGGGCTGTGGGATACTTGGATTGCCATGATCGATATCGTTCGCGCATTTGCGCCTGATTGGGTGTCGCCTCCGGGGAGTACTGTTGCCGATCTGATCGAGGAACAGGGCTGGACCCAGCAGGAACTCGCCCAGCGTTTGGGTTTCACCACCAAGCACATCAGCCTGCTGATCAACGGCAATGCCCCCATCACCGAGGACACTGCAGTGAAGCTGGAGCGCGTGCTCGGCAGCACCATGCGCTTCTGGATGACGCGTGAAGCGCAATACTGCGAGGCTCTCGCTCGGCTGGAGAAGCGGAAATCGCTTTCGGGCAAGGCTGGATGACCGCGGCGCCTGCCAATATTTGTCCTTGACGCGCCTCCAATTATTGAATACTATAAGTAGCATTCGATCAGCCGTGATTTAGCCAGCCAATGTCTAGAATTCCTCAAGAGCCCGGTATTGCCGATACTGACGTTGCTCAGCCCACGGCTACCGTCACAAGAGAACTGGACCTCTTCCACGAAGAGCCGAAAACCTTCGCAAAACGACTCCTCGAATATCCTGGGAACCGTTGCGAGATCATCGTCGGTGATGCTCGACGCGTGTTACACGATTTCCCCGACAGCTATTTCCAGTGCGTGGTGACCTCACCGCCCTACTGGGGCTTGCGTGACTATGGAATCGACGGCCAGATAGGCGCCGAAACGTCTGTAGATGCCTACATTGAGGATTTGGTCCGCCTGTTCCGCGAGGTGCGCCGCACACTGGTTGACGACGGCACATTGTGGTTGAACATCGGGGACAGTTACACCTCAGGTGGCCGGACCTGGCGCGACGCCGACGAGAAGAACAAGGGCCGAGCGATGGACTATCGTCCGCCGACGCCCGACGGCTTAAAGCCCAAGGACCTAATCGGAGTGCCGTGGAAGCTTGCGTTTGCCCTGCAAGCGGATGGCTGGTATCTGCGCACGGACATCATCTGGAATAAGCCCAATTGCCAACCCGAGAGCGTAAAGGACCGTCCGACGCGGTCTCACGAATACGTATTCCTGTTCTCGAAGTCGGAAAGGTACTACTACGACGGGCAAGCAATCATGGAGGCGGCGCAAGACCCTAAGCAGAAGGCCAAGAACCGCCGGACCGTCTGGAACATAAATACCGAGCCCTATCCCGGGAGCCACTTTGCGGTATACCCACGCGCCCTCATACAACTATGCGTTGCCGCTGGCTCACGCAATGGCGACCGCGTGCTAGACCCATTCTTCGGATCGGGTACTACAGGAGTGGTTTGCAATGAACTCGGCCGAAACTGCATCGGGATCGAGCTCAAGCCCGATTACGCGGAGCTAGCGCGCGAACGCCTACTTAAGGGCCGCTGATCCAAAACTCCAAGTAGCGTGGACCTTGCACAAATCTTTCCGCAAATGCTTGATCTGGAGCTTTCGCTCTGAACCGCCGTCAAAGTACAGCGAAAACTTCAAGCTCCCGGCCGCGTCCCTTACGTAGCCATAACCGGGCTTTGGTTTCTGCTCGCTGTTCTTGCGCACCTCCAGCACGCAGTTTTTCGCTTCGAGCAGAAGCCCCTTCGGAATCTCGACCAGTTCGTACTTGATCTTGGATGGATCAGAGCTGAAAAAGCGCAGAGTGAAAATGCGCTCGTAGCCTCGCATGTGTTCCAGGAAAATATCCCGTAGACGGGAAAGTACCCACTCGCCCTTGCCGAGCTCCATCCACTTGCTTACGTGGATAGTGTTCTCTTTGATATTCTTCGCAGCCTCGGTCTTCAGACTTACCGGTGCGCTCCTGATGGTGATGTCGTGGCCACGATTGGTGCGGCTCTTGACAAGCTGAGCAGGAATATCGGACGCATTGAGCGCAGACTCCAGAGCAAACTCAAAGCGGTCCTTGCTAAGGGACTGCCGGCTATTGGCATGGTGGCTGAGCAACCGATCGCCAAGGTTTTCGAGCACTGCTCGCGTGACTATGTCGGAATCCGGGGCTCGCCAAAATACGCGAGGCATTCCGAATGCGAGAATTACTGCCTTAACCCATTGTTGCTGCGCCGGCGTAAGGCGGCCGAGGGCTTCGAACAGCTCCTGCTTGTCCTTGTTGCTTAGACCCAATCCGTTTCTCCCTGCCTGAAATTACCTCTTGTTTTTTTGCTTGGTGAGGAGTTCCGGCACGCTGACTTCCAAGGCCGCTGAAAGAACTTCCAATGTGCTGAGAGTCACGTTTCGCTCCTGCCTCTCGACAGAGCCGATATAGGTGCGGTGCAAGCCGCAAATCTCGGCAAGCCCCTCTTGAGACAGCCCCTTCTTACTGCGGAATGCCTTGATATTATCCGCTAGCGTTGCACGAAGAGAATCACTCGGGTTTCGAACCATAGCAACACCAGGATTGAAGAAGTCTGCATTTTCTCCGAATGATGACTTTGAGGCGACAGACTATAGGTAGCGTCGACACGAGCGAACGAAACACCACTTTTGTTCTTCATGGCGGAAGACATCAAGGACGCGGATTCGATTGCCGGACGCCTGCGTAGGGAAAAGGAATACAAGGACAAATATAGAGTGCTGGTGATCCATACGAAGGGCAACAGCGAGATCACCCAGAAGGATCTGGAAGCGGCGCGCGCGGCGGCCCGCGAAGTGGATTCCGGTGGATCGCGCATTCGCGCCATTGCTTCAGGCGCGGATTTAGCCCGGTCAACCTGAGTCAAATGCGTCCTTTCTACCTGGCTTAGCCCCCCCGGACAGATTTTTCAGACACCGCCTGAAAAATCGGTCGAGCTGCCAATTATCCAGACGCCGTCTGGATATTGCCACTCCGGCAATTTTGCAGACACCGTCTGCAAAATCTTGGCTACCGCGTCGGCGACGACATGGACGATCTCCTGTGGAAGTCGGGCGTTGAACGACGTCGACGCGCCCGAGGCAAACAAGCTGGATATTCAGCATCCACGCGGTTCCCCGTGCATCGGCACACCCAAGGGAATCGTTTCCCGCCAATCATCGTCAGTCTTCGGCGAACTCAGGGCTCCCGCTCACATCGAAATCGACCCTTCGCGGAAGTCGGTTTTGTCCAGCCACACATTGAGAAGAACCGGCTTACCGGCCTTGGCCAGTGCGCGCGCGCGCCCCAGGGCAGCGCTTACCTCCGAGGTCTTTGTCACCAGGATGCCCTCGGCGCCGAAGCCCGCCGCGACCTCGTGGTAGGCACTGAGGGCGAGCACCGTGGCCACGTCGTCGTTGAGCATTTTCACTTGTTCGCGCGCGATCTGCGTCCAGCCGGCGTCGTTGCCGACGACAGCAATCACGGGGATGCCGTGGCGGGCGAAAGTATCGAACTCGATCAGGCTGTAGCCGCAGGCGCCATCGCCATAAATGATCCAGACCTCGCTCTCCGGGCGGCACAGCGCCGCGCCGAGCGCGAAGCCGGCGCCTACGCCCAGCGTTCCGAACACGCCGGGATCGAGCCAGGAGAGCGGGCCGCGCGGATGCAGAACGTAGGAGCCGGTGGCGACGAAATCACCGCCGTCGGCGACCATCACGGCATTCTCGTCCGCCGCCTGCTCGAGCGCGCGGAAGAACGCGATCGGGTTCACGAACTCGCCTTGCGGCCTGGCTTGTTCCTCGATTTCAGCCTCGCGCTTCAGGTCGCGCGTGCGCAAGTCCTCGATCCAGGACGCCCAGCGGCGGCCCGCCTGCGCCAGCGGCGCTGCTAGGCGCTCGAGGAACAGACCCGCATCGCCGATCGCGGCGATGTCCGGCCGCCGGTTCATGCGCGCTTCCTTGGCGCTGCGGTTCGCGGCGATGAGCGTGGCGCTGCGCCGCACGTGGCGCCCGTAGTCGAGGCGGAAGTCGCAGGGCACGCCCGCGAGCACGACGCAGTCGGATTCGCGCAGCGCCTGACGGCGCTGATGGCGCATCTGCAGCGCGTGATCGCGCCCGAGCAGGCCGCGCGCCATGCCCGACAGATACACGGGAATGCCCAGCTGCGCGACCGCCGCGGCGATGCGCTGCGCCTCGGGTGCGATCGAGAGCGCCTGGCTGCCGATGACCATCAGCGGCCGCTCCGCCCGCGCAAGGGCGGCCACGGCTGCCTCCAGGCTCGAGTCGCTCGCAGCGGGCGGCGGAACTTTGCGCACCGCCGTCGGCGTCACCTCGGCGCTGCCGGCGAACATTTTCTCCACATGCCGCTTGAGATAGAAGCGCAGCAGCCGGTCGGGGATAGCCGTGCCCTTGCCGGCGGCGTCGGCGTACCACTGGCGGATGCTTGCTTCGTCGTACAACAGGTCGACCGGGCACTCGATGAACACCGGCCCCTGCACGCCCGCGCGCGCCACCGCGAACGCCTCCTCGACCGCAGGGCCCAGATCGCGCACGCGCCGGATTTTCTTGAACAGCTTGACGTGCGGCGCGATGAGCGGGCGCTGGTCGATGTCCTGCAGGGCGCCGCGGCCCTGCAGCGCGGTGGGCGCGGCGCCGCCGAACAGGATCACCGGCGACTGCGCGAGCTGCGCGTTCTTGAGCGCGGTGATGGTGTTGGTGAGCCCGGGTCCCGCGGTCACCGCGGCGACGCCCGGCACGCCGGTCAGCCGCGCCACCGCGTCGGCGGCGAACACCGCGGTCGCCTCGTCGCGCACGTCGATGATGCGGATGCCGCGCGCCTTGGACGCGGTGAGTATGGGCGAGATGTGGCCGCCGCAGAGGGTGAAAACGAAGCGCACGCCGTGCGCCGCGAGCGCCGCGCCGACGCGGTCGCCGCCGTGTGTGGCGATCGGTTCCGTTTTCATCTAGCCTATTCCCTTGTTGTCCTGCCTGGCCGCGTGTTCCTGCACCAGCGTCTTGTAGTCGATCTTGCCCACGCGCGTCTTCGGCAGCTCGGCGCGGAACTCGATTGCGCGCGGACACGGCTTATTTCCGCGATGCCATCCTACACCGGGCGCGCGGCAACTGCCCAGTCGAGACTTCGCTTCGATACAGATAGAAATGCAACTTGCCCAAGGTTGGCATATTATTGCCTTGCACATCAACAGGCGCTGACCGTGACGAACGAAAAAATAAGCGGCAACTTGGCAGGCGACTTGTGGGGCGGCCTGGCGGCAATGCTGGTCGCTTTGCCGTCCGCGATCGCCTTCGGCGTGACGATTTTTTCCCCGCTGGGCGGGAGTTACGCGGCGCAGGGGGCGATTGCCGGAATTCTGGGAGCCACCGCCCTCGGTCTGATCGCGGGCGCCTTCGGCGGGACCAACCGCCTGATCACCGCGCCCTGCGCGCCCGCTGCCGCGGTGCTGTCGGCGCTCGCCATCCAATGGTCTCAAAACGGCGTCACGGCGGAATCCGTGGTTCTGATGCTGACGCTGATGGGACTTATTTGCGGACTGATGCAGCTGGGCTTCGGCGCCGTCGGCCTCGGACGCCTGATCAAGTACATGCCTTATCCGGTGGTCAGCGGTTACTTGAGCGGCGTCGGCATCATCATTATCGTCAGCCAGATTCCAAAATTCCTCGGCGTGCCGAAGGCTACCCATTTTTGGGAAGGGCTAGGCTCGCCGTCGCTGTGGCAATGGCAGGGGATCACCGTCGGCATGGTCACCGTGGCGGTCATGGTGGCCGCGCCCCTGCTCACCAAATCCGTCCCGGCTGCGATTCTGGGGCTGGCAGCAGGCGTTCTCGCTTACTTCGGCCTGGGCCTGGCGGATCCGGCACTGCTCGCGCTGCCCGGAAACGCCCTGGTCGTAGGGCCGCTGGGCGGCTCGGGTGCGGGCTTCGGTGACGCGATCGCCGGGCGCTGGAACGCGATCGGCGACCTGGACTTCGCCCTGCTCGGAAGCCTGCTGGCTCCGGCGGCCACGCTGGCGGTCCTGCTCTCGATCGATACGCTCAAGACCTGTGTCGTCCTGGACGCGCTCACGCGATCGCGCCACAACTCGAACCGGGAATTGATCGGGCAGGGCCTGGGGAACCTGGCTTCGTCCCTGGTCGGAGGGGTGCCCGGCGCCGGCCAGATGGGCGCGACCCTGGTCAACATGTCGAGCGGCGCGCAGACACGCCTGTCCGGCCTCATCGAAGGCGCGCTGGCGCTGGTCGCGTTCCTGATCCTGGGCACGCTCATCGCATGGGTGCCGATCGCGGCGCTGTCGGGCATCCTGATCGTAATCGGCTTTCGCATGATCGACCGCCACAGCCTGCAACTGCTGAAGGCGCGCACGACCGTTCTCGACTTTGTCGTGATCGCCGCGGTGGTGGTGGTTGCGCTCACCATCAGCCTGATCGCGGCTTCGGGCGCCGGTATCGCTCTCGCCGTGATGCTGTTCATCCGTGAGCAGATCCGCGGATCGATCGTGCGCAGCAAAGCCTACGGCAATCAGATGTTTTCCAAGCGCGTGCGCCTGCCGGACGAGATGGCGATTCTGGAGCGGCGCGGCGACCACACCGCGATCTTCGAGCTGCAGGGTAGCCTGTTCTTCGGCACCACCGACCAGCTTTATACGCTCCTCGAACCCGAACTCAAGACGCGAACCTACATCATCCTCGACATGCGGCGGGTGCAATCGGTGGACCTTACGGCGGTGCATATGATCGAACAGATAGAGAGCACGCTCGCCGAACGCGGCGCATTCCTCATCTTCAGCCACCTCCCGGAAAATGTTCCCAGCGGCCAGGACATGCGCCAGTACTTCGACCAGGTCGGCCTGGTGAAGTCGGAGCGGCGCATCCAGACCTTCGACGAGCTCGACGAAGCGCTGGAGTGGGTCGAGGAACGCATCATCGAAGAAGAGCATCTCGAGCGCATGCTGGAAAAGCCGCTCGAACTGCGCGAGATCGACCTCTTCCTCGGCCGCAAGGAGTCCACGCTGGCCGCTCTCGAGTCGTGCATGGAAAAACGCTCGTACAAGACGGGGGAGAAGATATTCGCGCAAGGCGACGCCGGGGATGAAATATTCCTGATCCGGCGCGGGGCGGTTCGCATCGTGCTGCCCCTGGGCGGCAAGCAGGGCCATCACCTGGCGACATTCGGTCGCAGCGACTTTTTCGGCGAGATGGCTTTCCTCGACCCGGCGCCGCGTTCCGCCGATGCTCTGGCGTTTACCGATACCGACCTGTTCGTGCTCTCGCGCAAGCGCTTCGATACCCTGGCCGAAGAGCACAAGAAACTGGCGATCGGCCTGGTCCTGGGCGTTGCCAGGGTGCTGTCGATCCGCCTGCGCTACGCCAACGCGGAGTTGCGCGCGCTGCACATGTCCTGAGATCGTGGATAAAAAACGATGCGCGCCGGATCGCAATCGGCGAAGTCGACAACGATTTCAATGCGCGAAGGTGTCATTCAGGCGCCGGTGAATTCGCGGATCAGCCGGTTCAGCCGCTCCGGCTCTTCGTGCATCACCCAGTGCGAGGCATTCGGCAGGCGCTCTATCCTCAGGTCGGGCACGCAGGCCTGCAACCCGTCCAGATTGCCCGGCAGCAGCGCCGCGTCGCGCATGCCCCAGACTACCAGCGTCGGCACGCGCGCCATGAAGTCGGCGGGATCGAGCCGCACGGCTTTCGCGCCGGGATCCTCTCCGATCGGCGGGTATAGCGGCGACGCGCGGTAGTAATTCAGGCTGCCGGTGAGCGCGCCCGGCTGCGACCAGGCCTCGATATAGGCGGCCTTCTCCGACGGATCGACGCTGCCTTTGCCCCAGCCTTCGAGGGTCATTTTCGCCAGGCGTTCGTAATTGTTCTCCGACAGCACGCGCTCGGCCTTGTCGGTCCTGAACAGATTCATGTACTGGCTCGCCTCCTGCTGATCCCTGTTATGCGCCAGTTCGCGCGCGAACGGCACCGGGTGCGGTGAGTTGACGATCACGAGCTGGTGCAGGGTTTGCGGGTGCGCCATGGCGTAACCCCAGGCCACCGCACCGCCCCAGTCGTGCGCCACCAGCACGAATTTCTTGTGCCCGAGGTGTTCGGCCAGCTGACGGATGTCCTCGATCAGGATGCGCGCCTTGTATTGCTTCACGTCGGCGGGGCGGTCCGAGAGGTTGAAACCGCGCAGATCCGGCGCCACCGCCAGATGGTCGCGCCCAAGATCCTCGAGCTGCTTTTTCCAGCAATACCAGAACTCGGGAAAGCCGTGCAGGAACAGGATCAACGGCCCCTGCCCGGCATGGGCGTAGTGCAGGCGCACGCCGTTGACGCCGGCGTAGTCGTGCTGAATGGCGTTCACGGCGGGCTCCGAGAACTTATCGCTGACGGCAGACGGTAACGCGCGGCGCCGCGCACCTTCAACGCTTCTTCAGCTCTTCAAGCGCTCGTTCGAGAACGACGCGGTCGAGCTTGTCTTTGTCGCGCGACGTCTGTTTGGTCTTAAGCAAGCCTTCGAGATTCAGCGTACGAACGGTGACGCCGTCGAAGTCGATGCTTACCGCGTGAGGCTGCAACGATTCGTAAGTTTCTCCGCCGGCGTTGAACATCAGATCGACTACGAAGGCATCCGCTACTCTGATGGTTTCGCCTTCGGTAAACCACTCTGGCATCAGTTCCTCGGACACCTTGTCCGGCAGGAGCAACAGCGCCTGCTTGACGCGCTCCCCTTGTTCGCGCGTGGGCCGCAGCATGACATCGATATCCGTGGTGCCACGCTGATAGCCCAGCGCGTAAAGGGCGTAGCCGCCGATGAGCAGGTAGTCAACGCCATGCTCGTTCAGGGCGCGCAGAAGAAGCTTCAGGTCATCGACACTGGCAGGCCGGGCGTTCTTTTGCTCAGGGCCATTCATCAGCGTCGCCCGTGTTGTGCGGTGCGCTGCCGGACATTGGCCGCAATTGCCCGCGCAAGAGCGTCTTCGCTGTGGCGATTCATCTCGGCGTGAGTAGCGAACCGGTAAATGCCTTTTGCCACACCCGTGGTCGCGAGCGCGGCCAGTGCCTGGCCGGTGCTTTGGTGAACCCCGGCCAGACGCAGGGAATGCTCGCTGGGGTTGAGCCCGGGTTGGCTTTGGGTTCGATTGCCGATTTGACGCATAGGCTGATTATGCGGGTTGATGTGTTTTTTTCCAAGCGTCTCTCGCCGCGACGTGCGGCCACCTTAACATTCAGTCGAACTTCGAAAAATCCGGTTTGCGCTTTTCGAGAAAGGCGCTGAAGGCTTCCTTCGCCTCGGGTGAACCGAGGCGCTCGCCGAAATGGTCAGACTCCAGTTTGATCTGCCGCTCCACCGCCGCCATCTGGCCCTGCTTCATCAGCCGCTTGGTGAGGCGCAGCGACGCCGCCGGCTTGCTTGCCAGCTTTTTCGCCTGCGCCATGGCGGTGTCGAACAACTGGTCTGCGGGCACCACTTCGGTGACGAGGCCGATTTCCTTCGCCTTCTGCGCGCTGAATGGCTCGCCCAACAGCAGCAGTTCGGCCGCGCGCTGATAGCCGATCAGCGCCGGCAGCAGCAGGCTGGACGCGGCCTCTGGGACGAGCCCCAGATTGACGAACGGCAATTGCAGGCGCGCATTCGGCGCCGCGTACACCAGGTCGCAGTGCAACAGCATGGTCGTGCCAATACCCACCGCCGGCCCCGCCACCGCGGCGACGACGGGTTTTTGCGCCTGGCTGATGCCGTACAGGAACTGGAATACCGGCCGCTTGTCGTCCCGCGGTGGGTTATCGAGAAAGTCCTGCAGGTCGTTGCCCGCGGTGAACAGGTCGGCCTTGCCGTGGATCAGCACCACGCGCACCCTGGTGTCTGTCTCCGCCACCTTGATCGCATCGGCCATAGCCTGGTACATGACCGCGGTCAGCGCGTTTTTCTTGTCCGGACGGTCGATCTCGATGCGCAGGATGCCGTCACGGTTTTCCGTAATGATGTGTTCCATGTATTTCCCGGGAGAGAATTAACCGCGGAGGACGCGGAGGGCGCGGAGGAAAACGGTCTTCTGTAGGTGACTGGACTGGTTTTCCTCCGAGCCCTCCGCGGTGAAATGTTCGCTCAGGCAGTCGGCAGCTTGTGCCCCTTGAAATCCTCGCGCAGCTTGGTCTTCAGGAGTTTGCCCGTGGCGGTGTGCGGCAATTGCTCGACGAACACCACGTCGTCGGGCATCCACCATTTCGCGATCTTGCCCTCGTAGAACTGGAGCAACTCCTCGCGCGTGACCTCGGCTCCTGGCTTCTTCACCACGATCAGGAGCGGCCGCTCGTCCCATTTTGGGTGATGGCAGCCGATCACCGCCGCCTCCGCCACCGCCGGATGGCCGACCGCGATGTTTTCCAGTTCGATGGTGCTGATCCATTCGCCGCCGGTCTTGATCACGTCCTTGGAGCGGTCGGTGATCTGCATGTAACCATCGGGGTCGATGGTGGCGACGTCGCCGGTCGGGAACCAGCCCTGTCCTTTATCGTCCAGGTGTAGGGGATCCCCGCCCTCGCCCTTGAAATAGCTGCTGGTAATCCACGGGCCGCGCACCAGCAGGTCGCCGAACACCTTGCCGTCCCAGGGCAGGTCCTTGCCCTCGCCGTCGACGATTTTCATGTCCACCCCGTAGATGACCCGGCCCTGCTTCGCCTGGATCGCGAGTTTCTGCTCTTTTGACAGGCCGAGGTGCTTGGCCTTGAAAGTGCACGCCGTCCCGAGCGGGCTCATTTCGGTCATACCCCAGGCGTGCAGCACCTGCACGCCGTACTCTTCCTGGAAACTCCTGGTCATCGAGGTCGGGCAGGCGGAGCCGCCGATCACCGTCCGGTTCATGGTGCTGAATTTGAGTTTGTTCTGCGCCATGTATTGCAGCAGCGCCAGCCACACGGTGGGCACACCCGCCGACACGGTGACCCGCTCCGCCTCGAACAGTTCGTACAGGCTCTTGCCGTCGAGGGCGGCGCCGGGGAACACCAGCTTGGCGCCGACCATGGCGCAGCCGTAAGGCAGGCTCCACGCGTTGGCATGGAACATCGGCACCACCGGCAGCATCACGTCGCGCGCGGAAATGTTGAGCGCATCGGGCAGCGCCGCCGCATACGCATGGATCACCGTCGAACGGTGCGCGTACAACACGCCCTTGGGGTTGCCGGTGGTGCCCGAGGTGTAGCACAGGGACGAGGCGGTGTGTTCGTCAAACTGCGGCCATTCGTAATTGCCGTTCTCGGCGCGGACCAGCTCCTCGTAACAAAGAAGATTGGGAAGATTGACCTTCGGCATGTGCGCCCGGTCGGTCATCGCGATCCAGCCCGTCACCCCCTTGCACGCGGGAGCGAGCTTCTCCACCAGCGGCGCGAAAGTGAGGTCGAACAGCATGTAGCTGTCTTCGGCATGGTTGACGATATAGACGAGCTGCTCCGGGAACAGGCGCGGGTTGACGGTGTGCATCACCGCTCCCATGCCCGATATGCCGTAAAAGGCCTCGAAATGGCGGTAGCCGTTCCAGGCCAGGGTGCCGACCCGATCGCCCTCCTTTACGCCGAGCCGGGCGAGCGCCTGCGCCAGCTGGCGCGCGCGCTTGTGCGCATCGATGTAAGTGTAGCGATGCAAGGCGCCCGTGCCGTCCGCGGCCGGGCCTTCCACGGTGCGCGACACGATCTCGGTGTCGCCCTGGTGCCGGTCGGCATGAACGATGAGCGATGAAATAAGCAGTGGAATGTCCTGGATCAGGCCGCGCAGCATGGTTTTTCTCCGATATAGACAGAAATTTCCAATAGACGGCGCAAGTTACTCTGCCGCAGAATCGGTGTCAATCAAGGCCGGAGAGGCGCGGCGCAGACTCCGTTTCGGCCTTGGCGCCCGGGAACCAATCCGCCTATGTATGTTTGATCTAGTTTAAAACATCCTGTAATCTGCTGGACGACACTTGCCGCTCGCCCCGTTCTCACCGTCGTACCGTATGCAGCGGCCCGTGGCAGGTGGGTAGTATAAAAATCCAGCAATATGTAGTCAGTGTAGTCAGCGCCTCCTTTTTGGGGGCTCCATCAAAGGAGGATGTATGTTCCATCTCAAACGCGCCCCTGGGGCTCTGTTTCTGGTTTCGGCCTTGCTTGCCGGTTCGGCTTATGCGGAAACGCTGAAGATCGCCTACATCGACCCGCTGTCGGGACCATTCGCCAACGTGGGCGATGCCGGCCTGAAGCAGTTTCAATTCGTGGCCGACGACATCAACAAGCGCAACCTCACCGGCGGGCCGAAACTGGAAATCGTGCCCTTCGACAACAAGGTAAGCCCGCAGGAGAGCCTGAACGTGCTGAAGAAGGTGATCGACAGCGGCATCCGCGTGATCACCCAGGGCAATAGCTCCGGCGTCGCCGGTGTCCTGATCGACGCGGTGAACAAGCACAACGAGCGCAATCCGGACAAATCCATCCTGTACCTGAACTACGCAGCGGTGGATCCGGACTTCACCAACTCGAAATGCAGTTTCTGGCACTTCCGCTTCGACGCCAACAGCGACATGAAAATGGAAGCCCTGACCGACTATATGGCCAAGGATCCAAAAATCAAGAGCGTCTACCTGATCAACCAGAACTATTCCTTCGGCCAGGCGGTGAGCCGGGCGGCGAAAGAGTACCTCGCGCGCAAGCGGCCGGACATCAAGATCGTCGGTGACGACCTGCACCCGATCGGCCAGGTCAAGGACTTCGCGCCCTACGTCGCCAAAATCAAGGCGTCGAATGCCGACGTCGTCATCAGCGGCAACTGGGGTACCGACGCCGCTCTGTTGATCAAGGCGGTGAAGGATGCCGGGCTGAACACGCCGTTCTATACCTATTACTTCGGCGGCTTGGGCGTGATGCCCGCAATCGGCCCCGCAGGCGAAGGCAAAGTGAAGCAGATCACCGAGTGGCACGCCAACATCAAGCCGAACAAGACGGAAAAATTCGCCAACGCGTTCAACGCGAAATACGGCGGCCCGCCCCAGCATCTGAGCTTCTACTACCTGCGGGTCAATAACCAGATGTACATGCTGGCCGATGCGATCAAGAAAGCCAAGTCGATCGATCCCAAGGCCATCGCGCTGAAACTCGAAGGCATGAAGTACCAGTCCGACACCGGTGAAGTCGAAATGCGTGCCGCCGATCACCAGTTGATCCAGCCGCTGTACATCTCCACCGTAGCCAAGACCTACCGCGATCCGAAGAACCCGAAGACGGCCAAGTTCACGGGCACGGACAAGGACGTCAAATACGACTTGGAGGACAGCGGCTATGGCTTCAAGACCGACACACGGATCGAGAGCTACATCACCGTCCAGCCGACTTCGTGCCAGATGAAGCGGCCCTGAGCAGCTTTGCGCTATAGTTGGACCGACGGCCGGGCACATCTGCCCGGCCGTTGTTTGTACGGCTTGATTTTCCTGAACCCAGGTCCCTGAATCCCGCGCCATGGAATTCTTCCTGATTTCGATGTTGAACAGCATTTCCTACGGGCTGCTGCTGT
>ERZ1292633.2231-Hain-H41-02um-R1-2231-length-20013-cov-10_pt2 | contig 18560 bp, 16 predicted proteins | sample MGYA00564406_ERZ1292633 | MGnify/ENA primary metagenome ERZ1292633 (study PRJEB36523, sample SAMEA6512639) | groundwater metagenome | collected 2019-01-08 | study: AquaDiva: Metagenomics assemblies of 32 groundwater samples | reverse complement strand
CGAGGCGGAGGATTATTTCCGCCAAGCCGTCCGGCTTAACCCTTTTGAGGCGCGTTATCACTATTTCCTTGGTCTGACCCTCACCCGAATGTCCCGTTTCCGGGAGGCAGTTTTTGAGCTTAAACTCGCCAAACAGGTGTTGCCGAAGAATCCGGAGATCTTACGCAGTTTAGGCTGGGCGATGTTTTTTATGGGTAACCCCTTGGCGGGGGAGCGGACTTTAAAGCAGGCACTAGAGCTTAACCCGAAGGATGTTTTGACCTATTGCGACTTAGCTGTTATTTACATCAACAACTACGAATATCGTAAAGCCGAACAGGTAATTGCCACCGCCGAGAAACTGTCGCCGCAGGATCCTTTAGTGAAGAATGTGAAGTTAGCCTGCCGGAGTTTTAGGAAAATCGGCCGGGATTTAAAATCGCTGCGGTCCGCCTCCAAGGCTCCTCATTTACTTTCTGAGACAAATTTTTCTAATCAATAATGCCGTTCCGGGAAAAGGCCAAAACTTTATTTGGAAGGAAAAGACTGGTGTTGCTTTCCACGTTAATTCCGGCTATACTCCTGGGCGTACTCTTTTTATCCCGGTTTCGTACCGAACCCTCGAACAATGTCGCTTACGAACAAGTTTCTTTCCCTTCGGTCAGTTCTTCCCCCACTGCTGAAGGCGAAAAACCTATTTCGCCCTTAGTTTTGGTCGCTCCGATTGTACTGGCCGACGATGAAGGGTTGCGGGATTTCGCGGCGAATTTAACCTACCATACGGCGTCCCTTAGCGCACTGCTTTCCGAGATTGGAAAAAATGATCCGAAGGCTGATAAGGCCGCCGTCCCCCAAACAAATTCCGTCTCAACTCTGAGGAAACTAACAATCGGTCTGATCGAGAAGAGGGTAGCATCTTTGCAGTTACTTGCCGACCGTTGGTTGACGGGGGCGCAGAATCTGTCAGAAAGTGGGGATGAGATTTTAGAACAAAAAAAGAACGTCGACGACCTTAAGGAAGGCTTGCTTTCACTATCTGCCGAAGCGCAGAGTGCGACGTCGTCCGGAGAGCTCCGTACCGTCTATCAGGCAGTTCTTCAAAAAGAAATTTTCGCGGGGGTCTTGCCGAAGCTTCTTTCTGCCCGTTTTCTGTCCGAGGAGACCTACTTACTTTCCCGGATTATTGCTCTCTCCCCGGGCCTTTCCGATCGGGTTAATAACTTTCCACAAGCCAGCGTCTCCGCCACCCTGCAGGAAGGGTTTCTCGGTTACCAGCAGCACAGTACTCTCCTCCGTGACCAGTCCGAGCAGGCTCAGGCAACACCAGCTTACTCCCTTTTAGAGGATATTTTGGGAACTTTAAATAAGCTCCGTGAAGATATTAAACTCATTATCGGGTTGTTGGTTCGGCCTACCCCTCCAAGTTTAATAAAAAAGCATTGATGGAAAAAACTTTATTCTTATTATTTCTTTTAGTTTTTCTGTGGTTCAGCTGGGGAAAGTTATGGCCAAAGAGGGGAGCTCCTTTAATGCCAGCTTCAAAAATAATAACCATCGGCAACACTTCTCTGTCGGTGGAAGTTGCGGTGGATAATGAGGCGATAACCCGGGGTCTTTCCGGCCGGGAAAAGTTGGCGGAGAAAGCGGGCCTGCTTTTTGTCTTTCCCGCCCCCGGCTACTATCCTTTTTGGATGAAGGAGATGCGTTTTCCGATTGATATTATCTGGATCGGAGCGGATAAAAAAGTCGTGGGCTTTTCGGAAAACATTCTGCCCGAGTCGTACCCGGCAACCTTTGCTCCACCCTCACCGGTTCAATACGTTGTTGAAGTTAACGCGGGGTGGGTGGAGGAGCGGGGGATATTGGTTGGTGATATCTTAACTCTTTCGGAAAGACTATGAAAATAAGCAAAGCTATAGCATCCTCTACTTTCATAATTATTTCCTCCAAAAAAGAACTAACTGGTAGGAGCTGAAGTAGCGCGTACCAGTTAGTAACTAACTCTCTATTCAATTTTCCCGTTTTCACCTACTTTCCAGTCATTGCGCTGGGCTGGTGGTTACTTGCAGGTCGTTCCAATCTACGCGACGCCGAGAATCTTAAGAAGCTGGTTGTATTCTTTCAATACGCCCGCCTCTTTTGCTGTTTCGGCTGTGACAACCTTTACGCGAACTTCATAGGTCAGGTGGTGGACAACACCAGCAACACAGGGATCTTTTGCTCCCGCCACCATGTCACATTTTTCAAAAGTGGTCCAATGAACGGTTTTGTGAGCGCTGTAGTTAGGGATTCCTGTTGGATTCACGACCTCCACCGTCTTGGTGTCGTGCCCTTCAAAGAACCGGCTCAGTTCCATGTAACGATCAAAATCTAGAACTACTTGAATCGACAACATTCGTGCCTCCTTGCTTACCTGGCGGGGCTTGTTTTAGGAATCGGGCGAAAGTGCTTTGTTCGTCCCGTTCCCTTCCCTCGTCGGTAGCTCCTTAATTATACCACAAAAGGCTTATAGTGTCAAATGGGTGATTGCCGCGTCGTGAACTCCTCGCAATGACGAAGTACGAAAACTGACTGTTTTAATTGAATTCGGTGAGGCCTTTACTCCAGATATCCGCAACGGCGGTGACGAGGAGAGGATAATTAAAGTGAGCTAACAACTGCTGCTGCCAATCTTTGTCGGTGATATTGATTGTTGGCTCAACGCCGTTGCCCTCAACCGGTTTATTATCGTCCCGCAGAGTCAGTGTGTGAACCAGATAGATTGAATACTTTTCCGTCGGATCAATCTGTTGCTTTAAATCAAAAACCCGCTCAATGGTTCCCCAGCCCTTGGTTTTTGTGCCGACAAGTACCCCGACGTTATACCGTTTTAGAACCGAAGCCATCAGTTCCGCCGTAGATTGGCTGTTGCCGTCAATTAGGACCACCACTTTTTTAAAGCGGACGAGGGCAGGCAGATATCCGGTTTGGGTTTTAAAAGGGGTATATTCGCCTTGGTGGAAATACTCGTAGGCATACTGGTTTTGGCCGATGAAAGGACCGAGAAAGTAGGGCATAAGGTCGATCGCCCCGCCGATATTGCCGCGCAAATCCAAAATTAACGTATTTAACTTCGGGTACTGATCCACGCTATCCGCCGCCTTCTGGAATTCGTCGAAGGTGGTCGGTGAGAATCTTTTAATATAAAGGTGGTAAATTTCCGGAGTTATAACTTTGGCGAAAACCGTTGGCTCCGCCTTATTATTGTCATAACGTTCCTTTTGGTCTTTCTCCGTCAAGACAGAATACGCATAATCAATCTCTTCCAGTTTCTTTTTTGCTTCCGGAGAAGACTCTTTAAGGGGGGCCAGCGCCACCACCTGTTTCTCGTAGGCTTCTTTTATAACCTCGCCGGAAGCTCCCTTACTGACGCCTAAATTCTGGTAAAGATCTTTTTCCGGATTGACGTTTTGGACTGTATTCTTTAGAGCCGTTTCGTCTTCACTGGTAAAGAGACCGTTCCGGCCGAAGGGATTGAGATTGGCTAAGACAATTCCGGCTAGATCCGTCGTCAGCTTTTTCTTTTTTTCCGTCTCAAAATCTTTTATCGCTAGGCCGACCATAACCCTAACACCGTCTTTATCTTTCGTTTTAAGGTTTTGGGGAAACCCCGTCAGCTTCTCAACTCCTAATTTATAAAGATTTGCCAGTTGGTCGTCACTGATTTTATCCCAGTAATTTTCCTTAACTTTATCGTAAATTTCGCCTAAGAAGTCGAGGTAGGGGTCTTTCGGTGTTGCGGAAGTTACAACCGGGGCCGGGGTAGTCTGGCGGGAATACAAATAACCGCCAAAGGCGCCGGCGCCAAGCAGGAGGATGGGAAGGATCATTAGGCCGAGGGCCTTCAAGGGTGATTTTAATTTACTTAAGGCAGGTTTTTGCATAACTTCATCCAAGCGTTAATCAAGTATAATACATCCAATGAAATTCGCCAGTTACAGCTTTGGCTGCCGCCTTAATCAGGCGGAAAAAGAAGACCTTGACCAGCGCCTTTTGGCCCGCGGTCTGGTTTTTAGTGAAGATCGCCCGGACTTCTACTTCATTAATACCTGCGCCGTAACCGGAAAAGCCGAGCGCGAAGCGCGGCAATTGATCGGCGGAATCAAGAATAAATGGCCGGGGACAAAGCTTGTCGTGACCGGTTGCGCGACGACGAAATGGCTGAGTGAGGGGTTTTCGGTAAGTGGGATCGACCTTTGGATCGATAACCGGAATAAAGAAAATATTGTGGAATTGGTGCTGGGTTTGTTTCAGACGGGGACGGTTTGCGATGCGACTGTCCAAGGGACTCTCGACGATAAGTTTATCAACTCGGGCCGGCGTTATATTAAAATTCAGGAAGGCTGTTCCCGTTACTGCTCGTATTGTTTGGTTCCTTTTTTACGTGGACCCTCCCGTTCCCGGCCGATCAGTGAAATCACAGTGCAGATTAATCAGCTTGGCGACAAACTGGCCGAGGCGGTACTCACGGCGGTCAATACCGAATACTTTGGAAAAGAAAATGGGGAAACGTTGCCGCGACTGGTGGAAAGCCTGCTGAATAAAACAGCCGTTAAACGGCTCAGTTTCGGTTCAATAAATCCCTGGAGCCTGACCCCGGAGTTGCTTGAGGTGTACCGGAAATATTTTCCCGGTGGCCGGTTAACGAAATATTTCCACGTTCCGTTGCAGTCCGGTTCCAACCGGATTTTAAAGCTGATGAACCGGGGGTACACTTTAGAGGAGTTTAGTGAAAAGATTAAGGCGGTAAACGCCCTTGATCCTTTGGTCCTTATCGGGACCGATGTGCTTGCCGGGTTTCCCGGAGAAACGGACGGGGATTTTCACGAAACTTACCGCTTTCTCGAAAGTTACCCGATTAATAAGTTCCACGTTTTCCGTTTTTCCCTGCGGGACAACACAGCCGCCGTCCGACTCGTCAAAGAGCTTGGCGAGGTTCCCAGCGCGGTTAAAATTTTCCGGTCCCGGCGGCTTAAGGAATTAGGCCAAAACAAATACCGGCAGTTTCTCACCCGCCACCTGAATCGGAACTTCCCGGCTTTATTTCTGGTCGAGTCGCGGGGCGGCTTCCGGAAGGCTTTGTTGGATAATCAGGTTTCCGTTTTGGTGGCCCCGTACAGGGGTTTCCCGGGGGAGATAAGAGTCGTAAGGGTTAGGTCCCTAAAAGGCGAGCAGCTGTTTGGGGAGGAAGTTTAGTAATTTTTGTAATTTTAACTCGATCGAGTTATAAATGCAAGGAGCGAGGGAGAACTTAAAGAGGCAAAGAAAAGTAGGAAAAGAAAAAGCAGGAAAAGACGACGAGCGCCTTTCCCTGCTCAAAATAACTTTACTCCGGCAAACTCCACATATACGCCAAGTCCGCCGCAAAGACATTCCGCTGCGAAATCGGAAATGGGAAGAACCTCCGGTCAAAAGTGACTGTTGGATCCACGGCGGCGCCTAAGGGTGCTACAGAGAGTTTGTGGACGTTGGCCGTAAACTTATTTACCACCCAGTCAATCCATTCTTTGAGGGTGTGTTTCGATTTGTATCTCGGGTCCATTTTCTTAAGTCGTTGGTCCGTCCAGTGCCCGCACGCCCGTTGATAGATTTGTGATGGCGTCAAATGCTCAGTTACAAACCAAACACGGAACATGTCGATGATCGGATAAGGAGGGTTATCCTTTTCAGCTCTTTGACCTTTCTCCAACTCCGGGCTAGGTCTGGTCTCAGTCAAACACCTCTCAACCGCTGTCAACTTTCCTCCACTTCGGCGGAAGAACCACCTCAGCATTTCTTCGACCTGTCCTTTGCCTAAGTCTTCAACTGCCCCAAGATCGCCCGCGCCGTCACCGAATTTGGCGGCGTAGCCGATAAGATCTTCGGCCCCATCACAGGTGTTGAGCATTAAGAGGTCGAGGCAGTTGGCGAGATCTTCAATGAGAGTAGATCTAAGTCTGGCCTGATCATTTTGCCTTGAGATGGCTGTAGCCCTTTTATTTCCAAGCATCTTTTGCAAGAGATGCAGATGATTGTGGTGTGCATTGCCGATCGGAACTTCGATGTAGGGTACTCCAAGTTCCCGACAGAATTTCCGGGCGAGAGCTTTTGTCACCGCAGTATTGTTAGCGGTCGGCATACCCACGCCGATAATTGCCTTGCGAACAGCTCTCCGCCGAGCCTTAGGTTTGAGGTGCCCGAAGTATCGGTTTAACGCTTCGACTGCGAGTAGTGTCGCTAGCATCGAATCGCGTCCGCCGGATTCGGCGACCACAAAACCTTTTAGTCCGGATTTGCGCAGATAGTCAAGGAGGCCCAAAACTCGCCGCTCAATCATTTCAGAAATGATGGTACTGCGCGCAGGTGTTATTTTCCTTACGATTGGACCGTCTTCGGAAGGTCCTAGTGCTACGATCAGCGGCTGCCCGCGGTCGAATAGGCCTCTTTCAGCGACCAACCGGCCGTTATTTGCGACCGAACAACCGCCTTCGAAGATTAGTCCGTCGTTGGCGCCGTAGAGACTAACGGCGGCGATAGGGTAGCTCCCTTTCGATCTGGCGAGCAGGTTTTGCTGTCTGGCTTTCGACCGGCTGCTATCGTAATAGGTTGCCTGCGGAACGACCGCGAAATCAACATCGCCAAGAATTTTCCAACGACTGTCGGTGTCAGCGTCTTCGCCGACGATTACTCCCATTCGTCCGAAAGCCGTCTGAAAAACCCGAAGTTCCATATCGGTCCGCGAGTCATTGCGCCGCCAGTAAGATTGGAAATAAGGCTGGTCGAAGGCCGAAATGTTCATCTGCGGGACCAGACCTAGGACCTTTCCTTGGTGAACAACGGCGGCACAGCAGTAGGTCAACCTACTTGAAGCCACCGGCAAACCGACAATAAACACCGGCTCGAGGTTTTTGACTGCTTCGGTAAATCTTTCCAGCCCCTTCCAGCAATCTTTGACAACCTCGCGCCACAAAGTAATGTTCCCCGTCGGATAACCAAATAAGCTCATCTTCGGGAAAACGACAACCTGGCAGCCCCTTCGGGTCATCCGCCTCGCCGCACTGATGTGTAAATCAGTGTTCGCTCGGACGTCTCCGACCGTGGGGTTAAGTGGGACTAAACCGAACTTAATCGTCGGGTTCATAAATTCTCCTTTCCGGTATCGCAGAAAATGTAAAGTTCCAGCGGCATCCTTGCCCGCGTAAATTGACGACCCAGCTTAGCAAAATCTCCACGACAAGTCAAAGTTATGGGTTAATGTGAAATTAGACCGTGGGAAGCACCCTTTAAGTATTTGAGGGCCGTTTTGGTAGGTAAGGAAAGAGGAAGAGAAAACTGCCGGTCACGGCCATTAGGAAAAGAATAAAAGAGAAGAAAGGACTAAGGTTGTTGTGAAGAAAACGGACGAGGCCGAGATCAATAAAAGTCAGTTTGGCGGAAATGAAAGAATATTTCAGTAAGATTCCTGTTCCGGCCATGATCAGGCTGAGAACGATCATTATGATAACAAGGTACCGGTGAATTTTCCGGGCGAGAAGATAATATTTAGTCATACTCCTCCATTCTAACAGTCTTCTTTTATTAAAAAAGAAAAGCTTCCGGCAACATAGTCGTCGGAAGCTTAAGATTCAAACCGCCATCGGGGCTTTGATTGCCGAATGGTGCTGGTAATTTTCCAGTTTGAGGTCATCGAGCGTGAAAGCATCAATATCCATCACTTTGGGATCGAGTGCTAAAGAAGGCAGCGGTAACGTACCTCGTGAAAGCTGCTCCCGAACCTGGTCCACGTGGTTAAGATAAATGTGCGTATCACCCAGAATGTGGATGAATCTTCCCGGTTTCAAACCAATTACCTGAGCGATCATGCTAAGTAGCAGGCAGTAAGAGCTGATGTTGAAGGGAACTCCCAGGAACATGTCACAGCTCCGCTGGTACATCTGCATCGACAGGAATCCGTTGTCAACAAAGAACTGGAAGAACATATGGCAGGGCGGCAGAGCCGTTTTTCCGATTGTCGCGGGATCCCAGGCCGTTACGATTAACCTTCGACTAGAGGGATCTTTCTTAATTCGGCGGATCACCCCAGCGATTTGGTCCAATGTTTTATCACTGTACGCCGACCGCCACGCCCGCCAATGCACGCCGTAATGAATTCCCACATCTCCGGGAAATTCGGCTTTCGGCAGCCAGCTTGGGGCATAAGCGTTAGCATCCCAAATGTAGCAACCCTGTTTTTGGAGTTCTGTAATATCCCGGCTTCCTCTAAGGAACCAAAGAAGTTCCTTCTTTACCAAACCGAAAGCGACCAATTTGCTTGTTAAGATTGGAAATCCCAGGGAGAGATCAAACTCCATCCGCCGGGCAAATACCGTCCGCGTACCGACCTTAGTACGGTCTATCCGGTCAGTCCCGTGCTCCAATACATAACGAAGCTCATCTAAATATTGCTTCATCCGGGCCTCCTTTCTTCCTCCAGAGTATTGTAGGTGAGGCTTTAATTAAAATCGAGGGTGAATTGCAGATCGCGGTCGAAGACGCCCTGCCACCGGACTAACTCCCCGATCTTCTGAAAATTATCGCCAATCGGCAGGGTAGTTACACTTTTCCCAAACGGCGGAGTGAAGTCGAAGACGAAGGGGCTGTTTTCGGCGCCGGGTTGTTTTTGGATCAAAAGACGGTAACTTTTGGCGGAGGCTAAATTGAGAATTTCCGGCGGGACAACGTAACGGAAAGTTAAGGAGAGGTTTTCGCCGGCCTTCAGGGTGAACAACGTGGCGAAGACGGTCTTACCGGATTCCTGTCCGATTTTTACGGCATTGGTAATATCTTCCCCCTTGCCCTCCAAACTTTCGCTGCTCCGCTCAACTTTCAATAAGGCGCTCTGGGAAGGAACAAGTAAGCGGAGGTAATTTTTTAAAGGTCCGCCCGGCCAGGTATTATCTTTGCCGGTATGGGTGTAATTGAGGGCTAAAGTAACTTCGAGCTCACCTTCGCGGTTAATTTTTTCCACTTTGTATTTCAGTTGGCGGCGGACGAAATAGTTGGCTTTGGTCGAACCGACGTTCGCTTCGACGAGCATTAGAAAATCGCTTTTGGGACTTTTTACCGAGCCGTCCCAACCCTGACTGCCTAAATATCCCGATAACTTGCTTTCGGGAAGATAGATTAGAAGGTCCTTCTCCGTTAATGACTGGGAAAGTGCGTTGAGGATCTCGGGAAATTTTCCGGTTTTCAGATTAAAAAATTCGTAAAGCATCTGTTGGCCCAGCAGGCTGAGAAAGGTTTTTTTAGCGGTACTGCCAGGGAAAAAGGCCGCTTCGGAGTGAAACTCCGTTCTTTCAAAAAGGTTTTCCGACGTAATGGTTTCGCCGAAGGAGGGAAGATTAACCGGACCGATGACTTTAAGCAGCCGGCTAATGGTATTCAGATCCAAGGCAATTAAGCCGCTGACCGGCTCATTGGTGGCTTTCGTGTACAGATCTATAATTGTTTTCCCGCTGACGGTGAAATCCGCGTCCCAATTGGCGTCCCTGATCCGGAGATTATCCGTCCCGAGGTTTTCCTTAATCGGCGCCGGCACCGGGTAGATGATTTTCTTCTCGTCCAGCAATCCGTCCGGGTTGTAAATATCGTCGATTTTCAAATCTTTAAGATAGCCGTTATCTAAGGTCAGCCGGGCGTAAGAACCGATAAAGCCGCCGTTTGGACGGAGTTCCTGCGAATTTTCGAAAAGAACCAGGTAATTTTTCTTCCCTTCGTAGCCCAGCAGTGTTCCGGCCTGGGTAGAGAAGATTTTTAGAAACTCTCCGGCTTGGGCTAAACCCTCAACCATCGTGGCCAGGGTCCGGGCTTTTTGTTGAAGAACTTCCGGCAGTTTTTCGAGGCGGACATTTCTAATTTCCGCCAGCGCCAGGGATAAGTTTTCTCCTCCTTCGGTCAGGTTGCCGGCGGTTTTTTCAAAGGTTACAGCTGTTCCGGTTTCACTCTCCGCGGTTTCGGTAAACCCGAGCCGGTAGAGCTCTTCTTTATATGGTACCAGCGCCGGTAACAAGGCGGCCATGCCTTTCGTGGTATAAAGCGCCGTGGCCATCAGGGATTGGAGTTCAGTGCTGTAGGGAAGGTAGGGAATTTCGGTCAGAGCGGACTTGGCTGATTCGAGATAAGTGGCGGAACGGGCGGCCTCTTTCCGGGCCGTCTCCAAATCCATCTGAAATACCTTCTGTTCCAGCCGGGTCAGTGATTGGTACGACAGGCTGCCGTAATAAGCAAGCGAAATAACCGGTCTGAGGATAAAGAGTAGAAGGAGAAAGGCGCTGCCGGCAATAAAGAGCGGCTGCAGTTTATTTTTCCCGGCTGCCGTTTTTTCCGCCGTCGGTTTCCGGTTAAATTTAGGCCAGTGCGGGAGACTAACTTTAGGCCGGTGATAAGATGGCCTTATCCGGGGCGCCGATTTGGCACCGGGCAGAGGGGTAGTCATACTGGCGGCTTTGAGCCCTTCCGGTATTGTAAAGCCCATGGAACTCAAGGTTTGGCTGACGCCGGATTTCAGGCTCACCCGGGCGGCCCAGCCTAAGTCCCTCTGATCCTGGCCGTCAATGACTCTTATTTCGGGCAGAATTACTTTGTGGGCACGGGGCTTGAAGATAACTTCCGTCTGGGCGGGAGCAAATTTCTTGACGATGTAGGCTTCCTCCAAAGTTGTTACCGGCTGAAGATCCGTTAACGGATATATTTTCCCCTTAGTGTTTTTATTAAAAAGGGCCGCTTCAATTCCGGACAGCGCGTCGCTCAGGAAGCAGTAATAATTTTTTTCCAGACCGTCGCCTTCTATGACCAGATTCTGTCCATTGATTGTATCCTCAATAAAATGTCCCAGACTCCCGCTGGCGGCCAGGGGTACGCCGGGGCCGTAAACTTTGCCTAAACGGGCAATTCGGACATCCAAACCGAACTTTTTAAAGTATTCCCAAACCAGGCTTTCGGCAAACCGCTTCGCTTCCGTGTGGGAAAATATTTTTTCCTCTGACGGGGTCGGACCGAAGTAATGAATTAAATCGGTGGCGGAGACGACCCCCTGGTAAATATCCACGGTGGAGGCGAAGAGAAAGCGGGCTTGGCACTCTTTGGCAAACTCCAAAAGGTGATTGGTGGTTAAGGCGTTTGTTAAGAGAGAGTCTAGGGTAATCGATTCGTCCGTGCTGTAAAGATAGGTGGCGTGGGCGGCTAAGTGAAAGATAAAGTCCACCGACTTGATTTTCTCCGGCAATCCTTTGTTTAGGTCATGCTCAAAGAAGACGAAGCGGGGATGGGAGAAGAAGGGTTCAACGTTTTCTTTCCGGCCGGTTTCCAGATTATCGACAGCAATCACCCGCAGATTTTTAGCTAATAAACTTTCACACAGCGCGCGGCCGAGAAAACCGGCGCCTCCGGCCACCAGCGCTGTCGGCATTTTATCGTTGCGGACGATTTCGGGAGGATTATACATATCGGGCAAGAAAACAGCCTCTTAACGGATTATACCGCCTTTTGCCCGTAACGAAAATGGGGGTGGCCCAATTGACAACAGAATTGAAGGGCAGTAACGTAACCTCAGATGGAATTGCGTCAACTTCTTAAAAAATTATGGTCAGCCCGCTTATTTATCGTAATGGGTTCAGTTATTTTGACCCTGGCCACTTACATGATTTCTCTGTCGCTGCCGGTTAATTATCGTTCTTCCTTAAATTTGTACGTTAGCCGGAGGATCCAAGAACCTTCCGATAAATACTACACTTTTGATGGTTACTACTCCCAACAGGCTGCCGAGCGCTATACCCAAACTGTGATTGGTATCCTCCAAAGCCGGGAGGTGTTACGGGGAGCCGCTGCCTCAGCTTCTTTGCCGATTGATGAAGTATTCCTAAAACAACTCTCTCGGTCCGTTCGGGTAAGGGAAGATGCTCCCCAATTAATTTCTTTAATGGTGACCCGACCTAACCGTGAGCAATCAGCCGCCCTTAATTTAGGTCTGGCTAACGCGGCGATCGGAAAACTGACGACCCTTAATCAAACCGGGGACCGCGATTTAACTATTGAGGAGGTTAGCGCTAATCCGATTGTTGAGGTCCTGCCGCCGATGCCCTTGCTTAACAGCCTACTGGCTTTTATTTTCGGACTGGTCGTATTTTCCCTCTTCACCGGTTTATTCTCTTATCTTAAGGAGTGATAGCTATGACGCCCAAAGCCCTAATCCTCTTTAGCGATGGTGGTTCCCGCAATAATCCCGGCCCGGCGGCGGCGGCCTTTATCCTCAAGAATAAGGATGGGTCATTGATTGAGCAGCGGGGCATATATCTCGGTGAAGCCACTAACAATACTGCGGAATACGAAGCGTTATTGGCAGGGTTGCGGACGGCCGAGAAGTTTAATCCCGTTTCGGTTGACTGTTTCCTCGACAGCGAATTAGTCGTGAAGCAGCTGCAGGGGATTTACCGGGTAAAGGAAAGCCACCTCCTTCGATTGAATGAGCAGATCCGGTCTCTGGCCAAACTCTTCCCGGCGGTAACCTACAACTATATCGGCCGGGAAAAAAACCGGGAGGCCGATAAATTAGTTAACCAGACTTTAGATGCCCTGCCACGTCCGAAAGGTAGCCGCTCCCCAAATGAATGATTCTCTCCCGAATATTTTCGGAGATGTAAGTTTTGGCATAATCAAAGCTCTCGCCTACGCTGACGTTTTTGATTTTCCCCTGACTCCTGACGAAATATATTTATATTTCATCGGTTCCTTTCCGGTGGAACGTCCGCTTATTAATGAAGCTCTGGCTGCTCTTCGGACCCAGGGCCGGGTGGGGGAGCGCGGCGGATATTATTTTTTACCCGGCCGGGAAAACATCGTTCCTCTCCGGCTCAGTTGTCTGGCTCCTTCGTTGAAAAATTGGAAAAAGGTCGGGCGTTTTACGTATCTCTTCCGGTTTCTGCCCTGGCTGAAATTGGTCGGGGTTTCGGGAGCGCTAGCGATGGGCAACAGCGGCGGGGATGACGATATCGACCTTGTTTTTATTACTGATCTGCGGCGGGTTTGGTTGACCAGACTATTTGTGGTTGGGCTTTTAAAATTATCCGGGCAGTACCGTTCAGCGCGGCGGATAAAGGGGCGGTTCTGTCCGAATTTGTTTCTGAGCACGGCGGGGATGACCTTTACTCCGGATCTTTTTATCGCCCACGAAATCGTGCAAATGCGCCCGGTCCTGGCCAGGAACGGAATTTACGAAAAATTCCTGGCCGCTAACAGCTGGCTTTACGGTTATCTGCCTAATACGAAAAAATTTCCGGAAGAGAAGGAGAATATAAAAAGAGATCTATTTCCACAAATTTTTGACGGTCTCGAAGAGCTTGCCCGGCGGTTCCAGTTGAAATATATGGAAAAGAAAAAGACCATCGAAACTACTACGCTGGCGGTAATTGCCCTTCACCCCCGCGCGACTAAAGACCAGGTTTTGGCCGCTTACGAATCGCGCCTTACTTCCTTAAATATAGAAAGAACCACTGCGTCTTAAGGATCGCAATGGTTCTTTATTCTTCGAACGTAGTGAGAAGTTCAGCTCGGAAGTTCTCGTCGCTGGCTTCTCGAACGGTTACGGACAGCCGGTGCGGGGAATTTTCAAAATTTTCCCTCCTTCTGCCGGGTTAATGCCGGGGTTTTTCTGCATCAGTGCCCCAACCGTGATTCCATAATTGTGGGCTACGGATGCCCAAGTGTCGCCAGCAACCGTCGTGTAGTTGCAAATCAACACTGGTGCTGTTCTAGTCGCCGTCGGTTTTTGGACGGTGGCAGTCTTCGTCGGTGCCGTTACCGGTATAGCCGTCGGTTGGACAACCGGTACACCCGTTGGCGGTTGCGGAACCGGGGGAACCGTTGGTGCTAGTGTCGCCGTCGGTGGCACCGCAGTCGGTGATGGCGCCAGTATCGTTGGTGAAGGTAGTACCACAAAGATTTTCGTGGCCGTAACTGTTGCTATCACTGTCACAGTCGCCGTTTTCGCTGTTGGTTGAGGGTTTCCACTCCCTCCCCAAAAGAAGAATACAAAGGCGGCGCTCGCTAACAGCACGATGACGATTGCACCGATTGGAATATTCCACCGCCACCCGTAGAGCCGCTCATAAATCCGTGGTCGGAGAACCCAACCCTTTTTCTGTCGCGGTGTTGTCTTTGTGGCAACTTCCCGGCCCTGCCACCAAATGATTCCTAGAACAACCAGTGATCCTGATCCCATTCCGATTAACACGAAATCGGAAATGATGATAAGAAAGGAGAAGGCGCCAAGCCAATAATCCTTCTGGTTCATCATATATTGTTGTGTGGAGATATTGAGCAACAATATAATGACCAACCCGAGAACCGCAAAAATCACCGGAACCAGCCACCACGCCTTGCCCATTTCCTCAACGGGAAGAGAGCTTTGGCTTCTGAGCTCTTTCCACCAGTAGGTGCCAAGGGCACCAAAAATACTCCCGATGAGGATCAGAGCGATCACTATGATGGCGATGATAAGAGCGTCCGTTATTGCGATCTGTACATCAATAACTAATTGGAGAGCTGTAAGCAGCCCGCCAACAATAGTTCCCCAGAACAACCCCGGCAACGCCCGTTCTTTAAGAGCGTGCTTGAGACGTTCGTCCAAAAACAAGTTACCCATCTGAATCCCTCCTGAATCGTCAGATTATGAATAGTGCCGAACCATTATATACTAAAACCCCCTCCGCGTCAAATGCTCTAGGTTATTGACAAATGTGGAAAAAATGTCTATAAATCCTTGCGATGAATAAAGTCCGTCCCCTGCAGGATAACATTCTTTTAGAGCCACTCGAGAAAGAGCAAAAGACCGCTTCCGGGATTTATATTCCCGATACGGCCAAGGAAAAACCCCAGGAAGGGCTGGTCGTTGAGGTTGGCGCGGGCAAGATAAATGAAGACGGAAAAATCGTCCCGATCGAAGTAAAAAAGGGCGATCGCGTCCTTTATAAAAAATGGGGCGGGAACGAAATAAAAGTTGACGGGAAAGAATACCTTATAGTTAAATCGGAAGATATACTAGCGGTTATTGAATAAGTTATGGCCAAACAAATTATTTACGGCGAAGACGCCCGAAAAAAATTAAAAGCCGGAGTTGACGCCCTCGCGCGAGCGGTGGTGACAACTTTGGGCCCTAAGGGCCGGAACGTCGCCTTGGATAAAAAATGGGGCGCGCCGAATGTCGTGCATGACGGCGTAACCGTGGCTAAGGAAATTGAGTTGGAAGATCCCTTCGAGAATATGGGTGCTCAGCTCGTCCGGGAAGCCTCCAGCAAAACTAATGATGTGGCTGGGGACGGGACGACCACTGCTACCCTTTTAGCCCAGTCGCTGGTGGACGAAGGATTAAAAAATATTACCGCCGGGGCCAACCCAATGGCTGTCAAGCGCGGGGTTGAAAAAGGGGTGGAATTAGTCGTCGCGGAAATTAAGAAAATGGCCAAGCCGGTTTCCGGCAAAGAAGAAAAAGTCCAGATCGCGACGATTTCCGCCGCTGATTCCCAAATCGGGGAGATGATTGCCGGGGCGCTGGACCGGGTCGGCGACCAAGGCGTGGTGACCGTCGAAGAAGGAAAGGGTTTAAAGCTAGAGGTCGAGTACAAGGAAGGGATGATGATTGATAAGGGTTACGCCTCCGCTTATTTTATGACCAACCCCGACCGGCAGGAAGCGGTAGTCGAGGGCGCTTATATTCTCATTACCGATCAGAAGATTTCTTCCCTCAACGATATTCTCCCGATGTTGGAAAAGCTGGTAAAGTTTTCGAAAAATCTGGTTATCATTGCCGATGATATTGAAGGCGAGGCGTTGGCGACTTTAGTCGTGAATAAATTGCGCGGAACCTTTAATCCGTTGGCGGTGAAAGCCCCGGGTTTTGGTGACCGGCGGAAAGAGATGTTGCAGGATATCGCTATTCTCACCGGCGGCCAGGTTATTTCGGAAGATATCGGCCGGAAACTGGAGTCGGTTACAGTCGAAGACCTCGGCCGCGCGGATCGAGTTGTGGCCGGAAAAGAAGAAACCATTATCGTCGGGGGTAAAGGTATAAAGCAAGCAATTGCTGATCGGATTATCATTATTAAAAAGCAGATTGAAGAGACTGATTCCGACTTCGATAAAGAGAAACTGCAGGAGCGGCTGGCGAAGTTGGTCGGCGGAGTTGCGGTGGTTAACGTCGGTGCGGCTACGGAAGTAGAAATGAAAGAAAAGAAGCACCGGGTTGAGGATGCGGTGGAAGCGACAAAAGCAGCGATTGAAGAAGGGATTGTAGTGGGCGGCGGCGTTGCGTTGCTGCGGGCCCGCTCTGTGCTCACTAAAGAAATCGACGCGAGGGCCGGGAAGCAGGAATCGCTGGACGAGCTGGTCGGTCTGAAAATTCTTTACAAAGCCCTGGAGATGCCGGTCCGAAAAATTGCCGAAAATTCCGGAGTCGACGCCGGCTGGGTTCTCAAAGATGTTGAAGCGCACACCGACGACTACGGTTTTGATGCCGATAAAATGGATTTTGGCCACCTGGTCAAAAAAGGAATAATTGACCCGGCGAAGGTGACCCGCTCCGCCCTGCAAAACGCCGCCTCCGTGGCCATTATGATCTTAACGACCGAAGCCCTCGTTACTGATCTGCCTGACAAGAAATCAGAGCCGTCAATGCCCTCAGGAGGAATGGGCGGCATGGGCGGAATGGGCGACTACTAAACCTCTTTCCTCCCCATCACGGTTGTCAACTAAATCCGGCCGTGCTAATTTAAGTAAGGCATGACCGCAACTCGTAAACTCTTTCTCATCATTTTTTTCAGTGTTTTGATCGCTTCCGTCGGCTATGTTATCTATTATCAGGCTTGGCTGAAAAAAGCCGGGGGCGCCGTCCTGACAGTGAATAGCCTTTACCAGCCGTTTTCCGTGTCTTTGGACGACAATCCTTTGGGCGCAACGCCCATTGACCAGGCCTCTCTCAATGGCGGCGAACGATCCCTTCTTCTCTCCGACAGCCACTCAACCTATTCCACAAAGCTAAATTTTCTTGACGGGACCCGCAGTGTCGTGAATTGGGGACTGGGGCCATCGGAGGCTTTTAACGAAGGCGAAGTGATGTGGTTTGAACGGATGCGCCGCGGGGACTCCGCTACGCTGGTGGTAATTTCCGATCCCGAAGGAGTGGAAATCAGGGTCGACGGGGTTCTTATCGGTAATGCCCCCCTGTTATCGGGCGACCTAACCGTCGGTGAGCACACTTTAAGTTTAACCAAGGACGGTTATAAATCACGGGAAGTTTTTATCAATCTGCAGCGGGGGTATAAATTGAATATCAAAGCCAAGTTATTACTTATTCCCCTCGGCAATAGCACTCCGGCAAAAGTGGAGTATGCAACCGATACCCGAATCAGTTTGTATGAACTGTCCACCGACCGGACTTTATTGCTGACGGACACTTCCGCCTGGGCGAAGGGATTAGTTTACTACTTAAGTCTCGGCCGCGAGGCCTCACTGTCGGCTCTGCCCTACGATTATCTACTGGACTACAAAGGGCAGTTTTTTGATAAGCTGGGCGTGAAGTTTGCGGCCGGGTCGGAACCGGAGGTAAAACTGGAAAAAATAAAAATCGGTTACCTCGGCAGAACTGATGCCGGTTTGTCCGATGAGGCAGGGTCCGCCCTTAAAGATTTTGCCGGGAAAGCCCTTCTTAATACCCGGAAAGTGGAAATTCTGGCGACGCCTTACGGGTGGCTGCGGGTTCGTGAACAACCCAGTACGTCCGCCAAGGAAATCGCCAAGGTTAATACCGGATCCCGCTTCGAACTTTTGGAGGAGGCGAGCGGTTGGTATAAGATAAGATTAACGGATGGGAATACGGGTTACATTACTGCCGCCTACGCTAAGAAACTCTAGTTTTCTTCTAATTTTTTTATTTTTAGTATTTGTTTCCGCCGAAAAAGTTTCGGCTTTGGATTTCACTAGTTTACCGACGGACACTGTTTATTCCAGCCAGCAAGTCCGGACCGTTGATCTCGTTCCGGCCCGAAATTCCTGCTTTACCAATAACACTAGTCCTGCCTCCAGCCGGAGTCGGGCTCTATATATTTCCAAGGCCAAGCTTCATAAAGACCCTTACTACGACGACTGGGGAACGGAAAAATATAAGTGGACTGCAGTAGGGCTTTATTTTGATTACCTGCCGGGCTTTGACTTTTCTTCGGTCAGATTATCGCTCTATCCGGCCATCAATCTTTATTTGGCGGAGTTCAGTAAGCCTCTCGTAAGCGACGTTACGGCGGATGCCGCCCGGACCCAAACAGTCAGCGTTGACGGGGAGCCTAAGGCTTTACAGCTAATCTTTCCTTTTTACCGGGAATTTGATTTAGGCGGTGCGCCCTTTCAATTTAGCGAAGGTTTTTCTCCACAACCGGCGAACGGAGTCGTTCTCACGATCAGCTGTTTTGGCAGTGAGAATCAGGCAGCCTCTTTTTGGGAGAGAGGTAGTGGTTCCGAAGGCATAGGACATTATAATTATT
>ERZ1292633.2551-Hain-H41-02um-R1-2551-length-18576-cov-5_pt1 | contig 18576 bp, 7 predicted proteins | sample MGYA00564406_ERZ1292633 | MGnify/ENA primary metagenome ERZ1292633 (study PRJEB36523, sample SAMEA6512639) | groundwater metagenome | collected 2019-01-08 | study: AquaDiva: Metagenomics assemblies of 32 groundwater samples | reverse complement strand
CATGCCTGCCGGGAAGTCGAGGCGTATCACTTGATCGCTCCCCGGTGCGATGTTGAAGGAGCTGTTGCGATGCAGCGTGAACCGAATGGCGGTTTTGTCATTCGGCACAGGCGCCGGTGCGGCCGTCAGCCGGAGAAAGGAGCTGACGATGCTCGTCACGCGGAAGCCACGACTGACGAATTCGTCGAAGGCGACGGCCACATCGAAGGTCACGTCGACGGTGTTGATCGTGATCTCGGAAAGCGCCGCGGGGACGCTCGCGACTTGGAGGACGCCGGGGCTTTTCGCCACAAGAAACACTATGGGGGCGCACGGCACGCCGCCGAAGAATAGATCTGGCACGAAAGTGAGCGTCACGTTGTCCAAGTCATAAACGGTGTACCCCGCCACCTGGACGGCGGACATCATGATAAAGTTGGTGCCCCCAACGGACTGCATCAGCGTCAGCGACTCGACGCTGAACTGCCCCATGGTTGACACGATCTGCGCGTTCACACGTGTCACGGCGTCCGCGGGCGTCGTGAGAGCGACGAGTCCGCCGGTGACGGAGACCGTCATGCTCCGGTCGTCTTCCGAGCGGATCTTCGCGGCCGTCATTGGGGTCGCGAGTTGGCACTCGATCGCCGCCGCGAGAAAGTAGCGGTGAGCGGTGAGCTTCCGCCCGCGTGTGGTGTGTGGATCAACGGGGCGCCGGAGGTTGTTGGTTGGCAAGATCGTACAGCTCAGCAGCACGACCACCGCCGCCAGCATCGCGAGAGGCGCGGAGGGGTGGGTCCGAACGGTGCCGGGTATCATCGTGGGGTTGGGCAGTGGCCCAAAGATTCGATGCTGTTCAATACGCGGACAAGAGGGGAGGGCGAGGCCACGTGCATGATTCGCAACAAGCGGTAATTGCAATACGCGGCTGGCCGAAGACAGAGCCACACCAAATGCATGTGCGTAAGATTACCCGATGATTATTGGCGCGGCCGTTTGCTGCTAGCGGCACCTGTCGTGACCACACTCTCGATACCGGCAGCAGTGTCGAAGGATGCGCGACTGAGAACCTTTTCGCAGGCAGCTGGGCCCAGCAAGCGGCGGCAGCGGTTCGCCTCTGACAAAGTCAAGCATGAGGCTACACGAGCCCCCGTGGTGTCGCGCGGCGGCCCTGCACCGGATCGCCAAAGCGCCCGACGCTTCGCGATAAGCCGCGTGAGCAGTTCCACGGTGACCTCCACCTCTTCCTGGGGAGGGGCGACCACGGCGACGATGCCGGTGGCAGGAAGTGGCGTGATGGCGCCACCGCTGGTCGTGGCAGGAGGGGCTGCGGCTCCCACCTGCGTAGCCGTAACGATTTGAGTTCCTTCGACCGGTTGTGCATCCGATTCATCGGCGATGCGCCACACGGACCCGTCCTGCAGTTCGCAGAGGATCGACCCCGCTTCCGCGCGGACCAGGCCCATCACGGCTAAGCAACCTCTCTTTGGCGACGCTGCGGCGGGTGCGTTGGCAAGCAGAGTGACCGACGCCGCGGACGAGAACGACGACCTGGGCCGCACCGCGCGCCACAAGTCAACCATTTCAACGCCGAAGCCGCAAATCGCCGCCGCCGCACCTGACGACGCGATGTCATCCGAAGCGGTGCCCCCCGCATGAACTGAAGGCGGTCGGAACAGCCCCACCGCGGCCATACCGGGCTGACTGTGCGACAGCGAGAGGCACATCGCGGGGCCGGCAAGGTCGATCACTCGCAGGCACGGTGCGTCCTTGTCCCCAATACTCCACAGGCGCAGTGTCGCATCGCACGACGCGGAGAGCAACCGCGAGGCGGGGGCCATCGGCCACGCGCCGCGGAGAAACGCTAGCCCTGTCACCGGCCGCGAGTGGCCCTCGAGCGCGGTTTGAAACAGCAGCTCGACGCCGTTGAGAGCCGCGTCCACAAAGTTGACGCGGGTGATGACGATGAATGGGTCCACTCCGCCCGACGCGAGCAGCACCGGCACGGCGGCCTCCCCCAGCAGCGGGGCGGCCAGGGCGGAGCCGGGCGGCGACCATGCGACGCAGCGGACGGCATGGACATGGGGCCGGTATGTGAGCCGGGCGGACAGGCTCGCCGTCGTCGCGAGGATGCGGCCGGTTGAGGGATGCCTGACCAGCTGATGAATGATGTTGGTCCCGACCAGACCTGCCTGAGGAGCGACGGGGTCACACCCTGTTGCCGCCGTGGCGGCCCACTCGTCGAAGTAGCACGTGGTGTCCACGTCGAACCGTCGTCGGCCAACGCCCACGACACCGACGGCGGTGCCAAACGCGGCGAGATCGGACGCTGGAGTCAGCAGGCCATGGCAGGTCACGTCCTCAAACACGGAGGACATTGTTCTCTCCCTCTCCCTGTTGTGTTGCGGAAGCGTCTTCTGATTTCGCCACAAACGAGAGGGGTGACATCAACCGTGACCAGCCGTTCCCTTCACCCGCAGTCTGGTTAACCCTCGCCAGTCCCTTGTCGCTTGCACCCCCCTGTGTGTCAGTTGTGTGTGCGCAATAGCCTCGCCTCGGGTCATCAAGTGACGCCAAAATGGAAGGGACCAGCTGTCCGGACAAATGCACGTCCCTTGTCCTATTTTTGCGCGCGGCCGCCGATCCCAGACATGTCCCCGCCGAACACTGCAGGCCGCGGGCCGGGCATGTTCAGGAGCACGCCAGACCCGGGCACAAAATTGACGTGTGGCGCCGCCGCCAACTCGGTCGCGATGTCCTTCATGGTTTCGATCGCGCGCAGCTGGAGCAGGCCGTCACCCTTCTCGCGGAGCGCGTCGCTGATCATCTTGGCCGAGGCGGCCTCTCCCTCGGCGCGGATCACGACGGCCTTCTTTCGCTGCTCGCTCTCCATGACGACGAACTTGAAGCGTTCGGCCTCTTGCTGCGCGACCTGCTTCTGCTCCACGGCCGCCATGAAGTCCTTGCCGAACTGAATGTCGACAAGCGAGATGTCCATCAGCTCGATGCGGAAATCGGTGCGCAGCTTCGTCTTCATGAGGCTGAGGATTCGCTCGGACACGAGGTCGCGCTTCACGATGAGCTCCTCGGCCTGATACTCCGCGACGACGGCCTTGAGGATCTCGTTGGACACGGACGGTAGCACACGCTCGTCGTAGTCCAAGCCGTAGGTCCGGTACAGCTCTGGCAAGTGGGCGGCGTCGGGGCGGAACAACACGCGAAGCCGAATGTTCACCATTTGGAGGTCTTTCGTCCCCGTCGTCGTCGTGATGACACGCGGCTGCAGCCGCACGTTGAAGTACTTGAGCTCATCGACGCCGGGGATGCGGATGTGGAACCCCTCGGTGTAGCTCGCGTCACGGACGCCGAAGAACCGGTTGTACAGAACGACGCCTTCGCCGGGCCTCACGACGAAGCCGCACCCATAGGCTGTGAAGCCGCCGACGGCGATGAGCGCGCCTAGGCCGGACGCCAGGCGGAGCATGGGATTGGGAGGAGGACGGGAAGGAACAAAAGAAGTGAAAGGGGTGAGCGCCTGCGCCCCTTGAGCGAGGGAGCCGACACGAACGGGGCCGCCTCATCAGGTGCCGCATTCATTGGACATGGCGTGCGTTGCATGATGGGGGGGGGCCTTTGTCGAGGGGGTCCTCCACCGCGGCCTCCACGACCTCAATGTCACTGCACAAACGCCGATGGGGGGGAGAGTCTTGTTGGTTGTTAATTGGGTGCGTTATCGTAGCCAGGCACGAAATCCGCCGCTCCTTGCTGGCGGCCGCTGTTGTGGATGCCACTCGTTCAAGGGCCGCAATGCTCGGGCGTTGCTATCCTCAAACGTTTGGTATGGCGACAGGCGGAACGACGACTGAACTCTAAACTCCGTTAGGCACCAGCTGGATTAGCAGCCGCCGACAGCACGCCAACGTCTCGCAGGATGCTGACAAATTCGACCGCGGCCTTTCCCTGTACGGTTTGCGACCACCTCCGCACGGCCTCCACGGGGGCCATCGCGGCGTTCGTGACGGTCACGAACTTGAGCATCTCCGCGGCCAGCGCCGCCGACAGCGACCCCGAGCCGCGGGATTTGATGATGAAGGCGACGCCTTCCTCACCTATGGGCTCCGCAGGCGGCAGGCAGTGCCACAGGCGCATGAGCTCGGGCACCGGGTCCTCGATGTCGTCGTGGCCCTGCAGCCTTGTCACGCTCGACATGATCGTCATGCACATGAGCTCGTACGGCTTCATCGTGCTGACGACCGCGGGGGCCTCTGGCGGGGGCGACGTCCCTGAGCCACGAGAAACGAGAAAGCCGCTCACCAGTTTGATGACGACGGTCAGGCGCTCGAAGACCTTCGGGGCGTCTTCGTAGAGCGCGTCCTCAATGCACCGGTTCAAGAAGCGGCTAAGGCCGGTGACGATGGCCGTCGTGGGCAGCTGGAGCGATCGCGCGATGATGACTGCCGCGTTCTGCTGGGCGTCCTTCGCAGTCGTCAGGCTCGCGACCGAGGTCACTTCAGCGACCACGGAGGCGTAGAGATCGTCATCTGAGAGGCTGTACTTGTAGAACTTGCCGGTCCAATTGGGCACGGGTGAGGCGTCCGGCCCCGCTGCCTCAAACAGCGTCGCCACAAACGCACGCATGAATTTCTCAAGCGGAACGTCCGGCGCGGCGGCGGTGCGCGCGGCGACCACGGACGGAAAGGCCGGGGGGGCATCGCTGCCGCCTGCCGTACCGGAGCCCCCTCCGGAGCTCGCGGACGCCACCATCGACGAGCCGGTGACCGCCGCAGGTTCGCGGCCCGACACTTTGCTGATCCACGACCCGGGTGCCGTGCTTGCGGTGGGCGATGACGTCACCGCCGGACTTTCCGGAAAGCGCTGTGGCTGGGGGGCCTTCCGCGTCGTCGGGGTTGCGAATGAGGCGGGCGATTTCGATGGGAGGAGCGGACCGGTGCGTCTCGTACCGGAGCGCGGCATGTCGAGAAAGTCGGAGCGCGTGGTGGAAGGCGTCGCCGTGGTGGACGCTCTCGACACCGCACGCGGAACCCAGTTGTTGTCACGCAGCTCCTCGGTGCCCATGAGCTTGAACCGGATCCGGTGAGAATAGCTGTTGGACTCGATCAGGTTGCGAATGCGGTCGAAGGCCTTCGCGATGAAAACGCGGCCGTCCTCGTACGTGACCATCATTTTGCCGACGGTTTCGATCAGCTCGGTCACCACCTCGATGTCCAAGTCGGTGGGCAGGTCGCTGGATGTGGTCGTGGCCGACGTCGCGGCTGATGGGTCCGCGGCGCGTAGCTTGAGAAGCTGGGTCATCGTGTGGCTCATGACCGTAAGGGAGACGACGCGCAGCAGGAAGAGCTCCCCGACAAACTTGATGTTCGCCCGCTTTCGCTTCGCGAGCTTCGACATCGGGCTGCTGTCATCCTCGTCGCCCGCCTCCGTCGCCCCGTCGGACCCTCCCTCGGCGGAGGCCAAGGCGGGCAGCTCAGCGGTTTCTTTTTCCGTTTTCGTGAACTCCGCCTTCGCTTGCTGAATGACCAGGAGGCGGAACTTGGACACTCGCCGCGCCGCCGGAGTCGTCGCCGACGGGGTGTCGGCCTTTCCAGCAGAGGTGCCGCCATCGCCCGGTGGAGGTTGGCTGTCAACCTCAAACTTGGCCATGTCGTAGCACAGCCGCGCGTACATGTGCGAGAAGGTCGGCTCCTTCAGCGCCTTGTCGAAAACCAGGCGCACGAAGACTTTGATGGCCGTCTCCTCCAGCAGCCAGCTTTGCTTGAGCTCTTCGGTAATGACGTCGTAGTTATCCAGCGCGAGCTTATTGAGCGACGCCCGGACGTGCTTTTCAACCGCCTCCTCCGTGGTGACGGCCTTTCTTCCGGGAACCCAGGCGCTGTCGCCGCGCTTCAGCCTCGTGGTCTGATACTTGCGACGGCACACCTCCATGATCGAGAAGTCGGGGTATGGCTTCTCCTTGTAGCGCGATCTCTGCGACAGTATTTCCTCTATGGAGTATACGCGCGGAAGCGGCTCGCCGATTGGAGCAGCAGCGGCAGCCATTGACTTGCTCGTCGGGGGGGGGGAAACGGTTCCGCTAGCAAGGTAGTAACGAGGTGACTCGGAAAAATCTGTGAGACGTGGTGCACTTCCGCACAAATGACCGATCATTTCTGTTACGTCATGGGTTACCGAATGCGAGGCGTTTTCGCGGAAAGCCAAACAGCACCGAAGAGAACAATGCGTCAACATACGGGAAATTCATATGGTGCGCCGCGGCGGCCGCTCGGCACTCGCCGTTGTACAAACGAAACGCGGAATGCAAACCTTGGGGGGCCGTTGACCGGTTACTCGGAGGCACCATAATCAAGGTACTGCATCAACTTGCCCGCCGTCGGGAGAATCGTGTGCGCGTCGACGAGCGCTTTCCATACCGCGTTGGCACGGAAAATATCGAGCCGCATGAGGTAACGCAGATCACCCGGTGTCAACCGAATCTTACGATTCTTAGCGTTTTCAAGGTCCGCGATGCGTTTTCGCACGGCGTGCAGCACCTTGGGAGTCACATGCCAGGGCGCACAGAGCGCGTCGAGATCGTCGGCTGACACCTCCGGCACGCGTAGCGCCTCAGGAATGATCATCCGCTCGCCGAACTTTGGGCCGACCTTCGCCAAATGGCAGAGGCCGATGACCCACGCCTCCATTTCAGCGTCGGTCTCGCAGACGACGTCGAGCGTCCGCGCCTCCTTCGCTTTGACGTAGTGGATGGAAAATGAGTTGTAGTAGTCCTCCTTGCGGCGGCTGCGGTTGAACACCGCGGTGCACTGCCCCAACGCGACGCCCGTGACGCTAGGCAGCTCGACCCACGTGCCGTCCGACGGGCCCGCGTCGTCGCGGTCCGCCCAACACAACCGTTTGCTGCCTGGGACCGCGGTCGACGCGGCGAGCGTGAAGAAGCGGAAATGGGGGTTGCCGTTGCGTCCGTGCTTGAGTAGCACCGCGCCCTTCTCCATGTAGGTCAAGATGTCCTGGACGAGGGTCGGATTGTCGTAGAGGTTCGAATAGGCCCTCGCCGCACGGTTGGCTTCTCCGCTTCGCGGCGGAGGCGGCGGTGGCGGGGATGCTGCGGCTGACGGAGCCACGGCGCCCGACCTTGGGGATGGCGATGAGGAGACGGCTACGTCCGCCACCGGCGCGTCTGGCCGGGTGGCGGGTACCACGTGGACGGCATCGCTCCTCGCCTGGGCGTTGGGCCTCGTCACCGGCGCGGGCGGCCGGGGCCGGTTCGGATCGGCGAAGGTGGAGCTCCGGCTCGACGCGACCGACGGTGACATGGCCGCCACCGACATGCTCGGCGACGCACGGATGTCGGAGGTCGACGCCTCCTGTCTCAGAGACGCCTCCTGCCTCAAAGACGCCTCCTGTCTCAAAGACGCCGTCTTCGTCAGCGTCGCCCGAGCACGGGTGTTTGCCATTTCGGCAACTTTGTCGAGAACCGAGCCGCGTAGGAGGTCCGTGACCATGTCGGCGATGTCGCATCGCTCGGCGTCTCGCAGCGCCTGGAACGCCTCGAAGAGCGTCTCGAACACCGCGATTTCGGCGGCGACTTTCTCTGAGCGAGTCGAAACCGCACGGTGAATCGTTTCCACTGTCTTGACGCTACGTTCCACGACGCCTTCGCGCCGGTCGGCCTGCAACTGGCATTGGGCCCACGCGTCCTCCTCCGGCCGATACCGTTCCCTCATCGACGCGTGGATCCCATCCAGCTGTCGCTGGACGTGCGCTTCGGTCTCGAGCAGCGGCGGGCCCTGCCCTTTCGCCTTCAGGCGCCGGTCGGACAGCTGCGCGCGCCGCGCCCGTTGCTCCGGCTCAATCACGGCTAGAATGTGCGCGCTTTCCTCCTCGATCGGTTTTTGATTTGCGGCGCCCTGGACGGCGGCGTCCTCTGCGTCGCCGATGACGGCACGCAAGGTGGCCTGGGTCCCGTCCACCGCGGACTTGTACTCGGCAAACTGGGCCGTGGCATACTTTTGCACCTCATCAGCCTCTGCTCGCCGCGCCCGGTCGGTCTGCGACGCGGCGTGCTGCCTCGTGATGTCGGACAATTCAGCAGCGATGCTTTTCAGCACCGCATCGCGTTCGCGGTCGGTCTGCGCTTGAGCGGTTGGTCGGAGAAGCGTATCGGCGAGACTGGCTGGACGTTGGTCGAAGCCCGTCCGGGTGTGGCACCGTCGCGCGCGGTAGAGCCTGCACGCTGGCAGCGTGGGTGGGAGATCGTCCGGTTGCGCCGCGCGGACGATGCGGAGGTCGCCAGCAAGCTCATCCACGGTCCGCAGCAGCGCGAGAGTGTCACTTTCCAATTTGAGGGCGTCGCCACCCCCCGCAACGGGGGCCTTCATCGCCTTGACCTTGTTGGCAAAGAACAACGTCGAGAGCGTTTCGTCGAAGCTGAGCGCCGTGGGAGACACGTTGGCGATGAGACATACGCGCGCATCCGGCGACGCGAACGAGTTGCGCAGAATCAGCGTTAATTTCGTGTCACGGTAGGGTACGTGCTTCGCTCCTTCGAAAAGGGCGTGGACGACGTTGCCTAGGCACGTGAGGCTGCCATTGATCTTTTTCATCTCTTCGAGCGCGTCGCCCTTCGCATTCACAGTCTTCATTTTTTCGCTTCCCGCGAGGTCGGTGAGGACCAACCGGCCGCAGGACGCTGGCGGTCGGCCTTTCGTCATGACCGGGAAGACCAGCGAGCCAGGAGGTAGCTGCGAGGCCACGCTCCCTGGTGGAAAGGTCGCGGCGAGCGCTTGAGCAGCTTGAAGAGCCAAACTGGGCTTCGTGAGTGCCTTGTCGCGAGCGGCGATGAACTCGTCGACGCTGGTGGCATCGTCGCCGGCCTGCGAGACTGCCTGCTGGTAGAAGTCGACAATGAACAGCGCGTGGCTGCGGCTGCTCGTGTCGTTGCTGTCCGTCGCACGACTAACCCTCCGGGCCGTGGCCGCCTTGTACACGGCGACGGCGTCCCGCAGCGACCCGATGGTCTTCACCGTCAAATCCGGGATCGTCACCGTGTCGTTATCGACGCTAAGACGAATGGCGGCGGTGGCGTCGCGTCCTAAGAGGTCACGCACGGTGTCGAGGTAGACCTCCACGACGGAGAGTGTGATGGCCACGTTGTGGGTATCCGCGTGCTTGTCCCGATAGTGCAACATGTCGCGAATGGCGCGCAGGAAAAGGCCTGTCTCGGGCACGACGACATCGTGCATCAGCGGGTTGGTGTTGACGGCGCCTAAGACAGTGAAGGTCTTCCCCGAGCCGGTTTGACCGTAGGTGATCACCGTCGCGTTGCAACCGCAGAGCACTCGATCGACCAGCTCCAACGTGGTGGCCTCGTAGACCTCGTCCTGCGAACTATCCTTGTCGAAGACGGCGTCGAAGGTAAACATGTTCGTCTTGCTGTCCTTACCCTTCGCGGGGCCCTCTGTGATGCGCAGGCCGTCCTCGCCGATGCGCGTGGCTGCTTCCGGGTGGTACCGCTCCGCAGCGTGCGTGGCATTCATGGCGCTGTCGAGCTTCGGCCGCACCCGCACGGCGACGAACACTTTTCGGTTGTCCTCCATGATTGTGATGGCTACTAGTGGACAGGACCTGTGGTGGATTTGGGGGGCGGAGGGGGGTGCGGGTGCGACGGAATCGTTTGCTTTGTGAGTTGTTGGAAAGCCGCAATCGAACGTCGCGCGGCGACGAAGAAGGGACATAGTGAGAGAGCAACCCTCCCCGCATCACCGACCCACTAGGCACCGCAAGATTGAACCCTACTGAAAGCGAGCATCGACGGGATCGTGGTCCTCCCCTCACCGCCCCCCCTGGTGCAGCCCGGCGCCTCCTGGTGCCCCCTCAGCGCACGGGTAGTCCATCGCGAATCCTTCCGTTTGTAGCCGCTTCATGAATTCCGCGCTGGCCTTCTTGAGCGTCGCCTCCAGTCGCGAGCGGACGAACTCCAAGTGATCGAAATTGCAGCGAAGATTGAAGGTCAGTTCCTTCTCCACGTGCGTCACAAGGACGTGGATGCGTCGCCGGACGAGTTTCGTGCGCCCTGTGGACAGCGCTGTTATGGTTCCTGAGCACGCCGGAGCCCTGATGGACGCTGACACGCCGACGGCGGCGAACATCGGCGGGCCGCGCGATGGCGCGCCTCGGATGCCCATCAGAGAGGGGCCGTGGTGGCCGGTCAGTCGCCTCAGCGCGCGGGAGACAGGCCACGCAAGGTGTCCGTGGTGCGGCGCCGTTGAGGCGACCGTGGCGGCGCTGGTAGGCAAACGGTCGGACACTGCAGCGCCACCGGCTGACGGAGCGCCACGTGGCGCGGCGCTGAAGGCCCGGCAGTCCGCATCGCTGCCGGGAGAATCGACGGCGGCGACGTCGTGGCCCACCTCGATCCGCAGGATGGCGCCGAAGGCCAACCCCTCCAGCGTGACGTCGATGCCACACCACAGCTCGTTGGCACCGCCACCCCTCAGCGACTCGCTGCTGTCGTCGTCGAGCGGCAAGCCGGTGCCGTCGCCCCAATCCTGCGCGACGTACGGGTCGCGGTTGTTATCGATGCTGATCTCAAGGCCCGATAGGTGCAGCCGAGGAGCGACACTGACGGCTGCGGCAGCGGCTCCAGCGGCTCCAACGCCAACGCGGGGCCCGGCTTCCCCACCATAGCGCACGGCCACCTCCACGACGGTTGATTCCAACGACAAGGCCTTCACGCCGATGACCTGCACGACTGGCGGCTCGTTGCCGAGCGACACGTCATCAATCGTTGCGGCTCCCCGCAGGACCGACGAAGGCATCTGCGACGTCACTTTCGCAATAGCGGTGCGCAAGTAACCCTGCACCCGCTCCCGGAGCCACTCCAGGAAGTCGGGGTCCCAACGCTTCGGCCATTCCCATTGCACCGACATGAGCGAAACAACTGTGTGGCCGTAGGCGACAACAACAGACGTGTGACCAACCGGGGGGGTCCAAACCGATACAGGGCACGTGGGGGTGCAGGACGACCCCCAAGGTGGCCTCATCCAAATAGACCGTAGGTGACGACGGCGCGGGTCATGGCCACCGACGTCCGATAGAAGTGCATCACGAGCAGCTGCCGCCGGTCCAAGGCGACGGCGTCGGCCAGGAGCGCCTGCATCTGCGCCCGGGCGTGCTCGTAGCTTCTGGCATAGACCCACCCTGGGGGCAGCCGCCCCTCAAATCCTAGCATGTAGCCGAACGTCGCCATGATTTCATCGAGCGACGACGCTACGACGACGGGGATCGCCCCCGCGCGGCTCGCCTCGTACGCTCGGAAGCAGTCGAGGGTGCGATGACCCCGCGTGACGGGAACGAACACGGCGGATCGGTACAGGGCAGCCACGAGCGACGGCTGCGTGCCGTTGTCGAAGCTCCACGACGTTCCCAGCAGCCGCTTCCTCAGCGGCACCGGTTCTCCATCGCGACCGACATCGCTCACCACAGCGTGAAATGGGGTCAGCGTCTTGAGAATATTGAGCATCGTCTTACGGTCCGATTTCTGCGTACCGACGAACGCCCATGCAAGGATGCGTTGTGACGCGCTCACCGGGGGGCTGGTCTGACTCGTTTGCCAAAGCCCTGCGACTTCGCCCCCGAAGGTGCCCTTCGCGATCCCCAGCACCATTGCGGACCCGAAAGGGCCGACAAGGCGATTCGTGGGAGGCGGGGCTTTGGCCGTTCTACCCTCGGTTGTGATGTCGCGGTACCGCGAGTGGTGATACTGCCGCATGAAGGCGGTGGACATCGACGCGATGGCAGCGCTCTCGCACACCCCCGCCGCCTCCTCGTCGCTGAGCATGATGGACACCAGCCGCATGGCTTTCTGTTTGGTGCGATCGCTGCGGTCGGGGATACCACAGCCGGCCACGCCGTAGCGAGCGTGCAGCATCTGCATGAAGCGGCGCGTCTCCTCGCAGGTGACGAAGTGTGGCTGCATGACCCACGCCACTCGCAGCGCCACGCCGACCGATGCTGCCGCGGCTGCTTCCACTGATTCAAGAAGCTGTGCTCCCCACCAGCGCTGCCCGGAGCCCCAGCCATAGCTCACGATGCGTATCGACGCATTGCCAGGAGAGAGAGTCGGACGGGTGGGTGGCGGCGCGCTACCAACGAGTGCCGCGTCCCTCCGGTCCATGTCGACGACGGCAGGCTCGAGGACCTCCCGCACCAAGTAGTCCCACTCCCACATGGCTGTGCTCGGATACAGCACCAGCACCTCCGAGGAGTGCTGAGCCGTGGTCGACGCGATGCTCTCGCCAGAAGCAGCATGGGTCACCGTGTACGACATGTCCGCAGGGTGCGCCGGGAGAGTCCGCCGCCCCGTACGGATTAGGCGGCTAGGGACGGAACAATACGTCGCCCTCCATTCGCGAAGCATCGCCGTGGGCGCTGGAAAACCTGAGGCGCCGATGAGGGACCACGGCACGTGCCGCGCGCAGCGCTGGGGTTGCTCAGTGGCGGCCGTCCCAACCACCTGGTCCCACACGCGGTCCGTCGCCGCGTTGATGGCGACATCACACACCGAGACTTGCCCAGCGACCCGGAGGCGTGCGGCTGTGCGTCGCATGTCGTCGACGGTGGGGACTGACCAAATTCGCTGGCTTTCTTGCAGGGCGGCGAAGGAGCCGGTCGAGGCCGCACCTCCCCAATAGGTTGGCGCCGCGGCGACCAAGGCGCGGTCGACGAACGCGTCGCTCGCTTGGCGGGAGGCAACGGCGTCACCGTGCGACGCCACCTCCTCGTATGTCGTCACGCCCAGCTGATCCGCAGACCGCCGACGCCGCGGGTTGCGGCTCCAGAGCACGGTCGACTGGGCGATCTGTTTTCGGCGAGAAACGCACTGCGGCGCCGGCAGAATGCCGGACAGCCCGGCACGCGGGGCGACAAAGGCATGGAGTCGGCACGCGTTCTCCGCCTCACGCCGTTCGTCCGCGTGGGCGAAGGAGACCTCGGGCTCGTCGCGCAGCATCACCACGAGGGCCGCCGTGAACAACGAGGCACCTACAACGACCGTAAAACCGACACAGCAGTAGGAGGCGTCGCAATCACAGCAACCGCACCCTTCGTCCGGCACGTCGCGGGGCACCGGGCGTCGAGTGCCCCGTGTCGACGACGGGAGCTGAGCGGCGCGGTGGAACGTTGAGGGTCGGGCCATCCGTTACTCGTGCGCCTACCACGGCTGGGTGGGCCCTTGGCAAGATCAACAGGCAGGAGGTCCACAAGAGTCACTTGACTCCTCCACCCGCTCGTGATCGCGCTCCCCAGCGTGATTGATTCGACACATCCGCCTGCCGTGTATCTGCAGGTACGTACATAAAGTGGGCGCGACAGCGAAGAGGGAAGGAAGGGGAGGGCGGGGGGCACGCCTCTACACTCGCCTGCCCAGCGGAGCCGAAGCGCCCAGGGACGTCACACACAACCGCAACTATTTCGCCGCTTGGGGTTGCCTACGCGGCAGGCATGGACACGGGCTTGCCGACGGCGTGGGCCTGTCGCTCGAGCTCTTCCGCTCGGCTGCGCAACCGTTGCAGCTCCAGCCTCTGCATTTCGAGCTCTTTGAAAACGCTGTTGTCCTCCCCAGAAGGGCCGCTGTGGACGGTTCCTCGTTTTTGATTCTGCAGCGTCCTCACTTCCCTCCTCAACTCGTTGATTTCCCTGATGAGCGTGACGTTCTCGCTGACGATGCGGCAACGATCGGCACGGTTCGTCTCGTTGTCTTTGACGAGTTTCTTCTTCAATCCAGAGACAGTGCGCTCCAAATAGTCGCGCGAACGGTTGTAGTCGCGCTGCGGGTCGTCCGCTCCACGCGCCAGCACGAGCTGCGAGGTACCCCGAGGCGCCGTGTGCTGGTAATACAGCGCCTTCGTCAGCTCCTTCATGCGCCGGGGGTTTCCCTCCTCGTACAAATCGGTCAGCTCGGTGTGCAAACGGCGCTGAAAGTCTTCCGCCGATGCCAGGCGTTGGTTCAGTGAGTCCATTTCTTTGCTCTGGCCGTCGAGTTTTAGCTTCAGTCCTCGGATGGTCAGCACGAGAGACTCGTTCATGTGCAAGTACCGCTCCGACTCAACCTCCATCTCGGCGTACTTCGCCGTGGCAGCCTTGATTTCCGCCTCACGCGGCTCAATTTGGTCCCGTAGCTCCGCGATTTTGTACTCCAGGACGAATCGGAACTTGCCGAGCTCCTCGTTCTTCTTCTTCAAGTCGTAGATGCGCTTCTCCTTGTCTTGGATCGTTTCCGACCGCTCCGTCAACTCGTGGTTCAGCGCGGCCAAATCTTTCTCAAAGTTTTTGATTTGCGAATCGAGAGTCTTCAAAAATGTCATTTTGTCCTCTTTTTCCGCCCGCTTTGCGTCGAGATCCGCGCGGACCATGTTCTCTTTGGACTGAAGCACGGAGTTTTCGGATCGCAGCTTGGCGCATTGGTCCTGCTCGACCTTCATCCGATGCTCGTACCGTTCCTTCAGGTCCATGATTTCGGCATCCGTGTCGAACTCGATCTGGCCGCAGACCTCCGTCGCGCCCGTGTCGCCCGTCTCCTTGTCGAGCCGAAGCTGCGCGATGCTATCGGACATTTCTTTAAGCTGCGTCGTGTGGTTGCGCTTCAGCGCCTCCATCGCCTCGGCGGCGTTCTTTTCTCTAATGTTCTTCGCCGACTCGAACTCGGCCCGCTGCTCATCGATCGCGAGCTGTAGCTTGGCGCACTGGTCCTCAAGAGTACGAATCTTCGCCGAATACTCCTGGTCAATCTTGGTCATGTCCTGGCGGTGGGCCTCCTCCAACGCGGAGAATGTTTCCGTAAACTTGATGGCTTGGTCGTTCTTTTCGCTGATGAGCTGCTCGAGCAGCTTCGACTGGCGTTGCCGTCCCTCGGCGAAGCGGTCCTTCAGCTCCTGCATGCGCTCTTCGTGTTTGAGCTCGCGTTTGTAGTGCTGGTGCTCCATGCGCTGCTTCAACTCGGCGACCTTGTCCTGCAGGTCTTCGATGGTTTTGTTTCGGTCTTCGAGGTCCTTCTTGTCGATCAGGATCTCCTCCGCAAACTCAATGTCGTGGCGACTGTGGGGCTCAGAGCCGAAGATGTCCCAGACCACGAGCACGCCATCGTCCCCCACGGACACCAGGATGCTTTCATCAAACGACACCTCGATTCGCGTCACGGGTCCAACGTGCGCGACGTGGGCCTCCACCATGATGCCGGCCTTGTTGTCCGCCCCGCCGCCTTCTGGATCGGTGCCGTCGTTCGACTTCTCCGTGACTTGTCGCCCTTGCAGATTTTTCTGTGCTAGGAGGGTCGAAAATGCGCGAAGCGTTCCGTCTTCGCAACCTGCGAAGAGCAGCTTGTCCTGAATCGATTGCGTCAGGCACACCGCTGCGGCATTTTGAAGGTCGTGCTCCGCCGACGGGGCCAAGTGCTGACGGTCGAGCTGGCGGATCTTTCGGTCATTTCCAGCCGCCCAGACGAACTGGTCGTCGCAAGACACGCTGCTGTATGAAATCGCTTTGATCGTGTGGTCACCGATTTTGTGAAAGTCAGAAAGACTAAACTCGTAAATGGCGCCGTCAACGCCGGCTGTCAAAATTCGGTTGTCGTCGGGAGCGACAAAGCGGATGTGCTTGATCTTGCCGTTGTGGCCTCGAAGGTGACCGAGCAGCTCACATGTGTAGGTGAAGTAGACGTGCACGATGGTCGCGTGCATGGCCGCGAAAAATTGGCCACCGTGACTGAAGCGACACTCCGTGCAGGAACGGATGCTGAACGATCGCGACTCGCGGATGTCGTCGCCATAGATGTTCATGAAGCGCAGCTTGTCGGGGAACCCGACGAGAAGGTGCAGGCCACTGGGATGGATCGCGACCGAAAGAACTTCGGTCGCGAACGTCTTGACGATTTCGGCCGTGTGCGTCAAGTAGTTCCACAAGATGACGCGACGATCCTTGCCGCAGGTCACGATGAGCGGTTTTCGAACGCAAATGTCTAAGCCTGTGATGGGGCCCGCGTGAAAAGGCTGCGCGACCACCTCGGTGACTCGGTCGTCGGCTTTGGAGAAGTCGGCGTTGGCGAGGTTGAGCATGAACAGCTGGTGAGTGGACGTCAAGATGGCTGCGATTTCCTCGGACGGCGCCGGTGTCAGCGTGAACGCGAGGACCCGGACGCTGTCCTCACTGCCCGCCATCGTCGTGAGGCCGCCGCCGGATGAGCCACCGCCGGACCCGCCGCCATCGCCATCCTTCCGGTCGTTTTGCTCCACCTTCAGCGTGCGCATCTTGCGGTAGAGCTCCTTGTCTTCGGACCGCTCAAAAATCGTCACCAGGCCCATGTCACCGCCGCACACGAATCCCTTGCTGTGGGCAATCAGCGTGTCGATGGACAAACCGTCGCTGGGTGACAAGGGTAAATGATGCAGATATTCGCCGTTCTCGACGAGCAGCAGGTCGCCGTTGTCCGTCGACACGATGATGCGGTCCTCCGGAGGCAACCACACGTGGGCCAGGTAGTTCATAGGCTCGTTCCGGCCGAGTCCCCCCGGCGCCTGACGGAGCTGCCCGTCACTGTACTTGAAGAACTTAAACACTCCGTTTCCCGACACGCAGATCAGCGAGCTGTCTCGGGGGCTCAGGGAGCACTGATTCATCAACCTGCGGTCCTGTGTATGCTGGCCCCGGTCGGCCGCCGAGGTCATCGCGACCGCTTTGCTTTTGTCGACCGACCAAAGGACGACGTTCCACTCAGGGAAACCTCCGAGGGACACGAGATGCTTGCCGTCGATGCTGAAGGCAAGGCACACAAACTCGCGGGACCCCACGTCCGGAACCTGCAGGTAGCGCTTGCGCTTGCGGGTCGCGGTGTCGAAAATAACGATGCCTGGATTGTCACCCGTTTCGGCGACTGCCACCATTTTTCGGCTGGGCGACACCGCCAAGGCGGAGATCCCATCGCTGGTGGGGCTGCTGGGAATGAACTTTTGCGCGCCGGTCTGCGAATTGTAGACCACGATGGACCGGCCGGCCACCCACCACAGGGTGGACTCGTCCGTGAAGCAGCAGCCATCTTTGACGTCGCTCTGCGCCCCAAGAACAAAGCGTTTGGAGAGCATCGAGTTGTTGGGATCGACGGCGGTTGCCGCGGAGGAGGCATGGGGCGCGCCGGTGCCAGTGACTGCCAGGGCGGCCGGGGCGGCGGCCATCGCTCGTCAACACGTAGCTAATGTCGAGGGAGGGCTGCTGGGAATGGAGGCACAATGCTAAGCAATGAGATGCCACCACAGCGCGGCAGAGGAGAGAGACAGCGAGAGAGGTTAGTAGTACTGATCGATCGAGGCGGGGTGAGGGTGCCTAGCGCCGGGCTGGCCGGCGGCAAGCGACACCACAATCGAGTCCACCCGTTGCCGTATCATGGCCACATTCCGCTCGAGCTGCGCGAGCCGCCCACTCACGTCCGGCGGGTCATGCAGGACGCCATGATACAAGGGGTGGACATTGACGCCAGAGCTGCTCGTAGATCGCTGGGGTTCCGCGAGTCGCGGTGCGGATAGAGAGCGCCGCGTCAGGAAATCAGTGGGTGACCCCACCACGGGGTCCGTGAGTTGGTGGTACCCTCCGGCAAGCGGAGGGTCGCCTGGTGGAAATCGAAACGAGTCAATCGGTGCGGAAGGGGCCGGTCTCCTGGGCCGCGTCATACCCGCGGCATCAGCGGACCCTGGCGTTGTGGGCACCGCGCTCCCAGAGGGGGGCGACAGGGCGGTCATCCACGATGGTGACATGTATTCATGCAGGGCACCCTGCTGCGGCGACGACGCCGCAGGCCGTAACATTTCCGCTGTTGTGGCCGTGGCCGCCGCCGCAACCTTCCACACGTCGTCGACGTCGAAACAGCATTCGTCCGTCGGTAGGACGATAGTGCCAGTAGGCGGTGCTGCTGCTTTCAGAGACGTGCGTCTGTCGCCGACGCCGCGGGCGGGTGACCACTGGTGAGTGACGGCCCGAATGAACGGCAACGGGACGGCATCGCCCAGCAGCAAGCGCCCACGAAACGATGCATCGGGAGAAGCGATCATGCGCGCCGACAATGGAGGGAGCACACTGTGGCATACGAACGGTGTGTGGGAGGACCCCCGAAACGGCTTGCACGAGGAAAGGGCACCCCGCGGCATAGTCTCGAACCAATCGAAGGCGGCGGGACGATGATATGGACGTCCGCAAAAAACTGATCGACTCCACGGAACAAACAAAAATTGTGAAATCTGCGAACTATGGATGGAAGGGTGAAGATAAGTAGTGGTTGGGGCTGGGCGACGCCGGAAAGGACGGGTCGTCGCGGCAAGGAACCGTATCGATACACTGTATTGATGTAATCCACTGTGCTGTGATGCTGCAAGATGCTTGAAGGAAGGAAAAGGAAGCAAAACGACGACGGGCGACGACGAGGGAGGGGAGGGGTGGGGTGCGTATGAAGGGCGCCATGATGGGGTAAGGGACGAGATGTGCGGCGGATGACGGGGTCCAGTGGTGTGGGGTGGGGGGGGGGGGGGGGGGGGGCCGCGGGGGGGG
>ERZ1292633.2549-Hain-H41-02um-R1-2549-length-18582-cov-5_pt1 | contig 18582 bp, 10 predicted proteins | sample MGYA00564406_ERZ1292633 | MGnify/ENA primary metagenome ERZ1292633 (study PRJEB36523, sample SAMEA6512639) | groundwater metagenome | collected 2019-01-08 | study: AquaDiva: Metagenomics assemblies of 32 groundwater samples | reverse complement strand
GGCCTTAATTACTAATTTACGGGCTCGTAGAACATTTTTCTTGATTTGATAATTTTATATCAGTTATTTCTGGTATTAGAGTTACATCAGTAGAGTTTATTTTATAGTTATTATATGGCAAATCATCAACTGTTTTATCACAATAAAAAAAATCGTAATAAATAACAGAAGAATCTTGATTTATAGTAAAATCTGAAAGAATTTTTTCAAAAAAATCATTTTTAATAATCTCATAAACAGTAAATATTTTTAGATATTTTCCTTTAGCCATTTTTAAAGCTTTATTATAATTTTCTACTTTTGAATTTTCATTAAAAGAGATTATTTGTATATTATTTTCTTTTTCTAATGAAGTTAAAAAACTATGATGTATTTTTTCATTGTTTAAAACAATAATTTCTATAGAAGAATAGTATTTTTGAGTTAGAATATTTTTTATAGTTCTTTTTAAGTAATCTATATTTAATTCTTCATTTATTACAACACAAGAAAACAAATATTCATTATTTTTCTTTAATATATCTAAAATAATATTATTTTCTTTTATTTCTAAGCTTTTAGATTCTATTTTTTTGTCAATATTTATAATATTAGTTAGATAATTATATGTTTCATCAACACCAAAAAAAGAATTATATATTTCATAAATAAGAGGTAAATTATTAGTATTTTCTTCCAATATTTTAATTAATTTATACTTACTTTCAGAAAAACTATTATTATTATAATCATTTATAGAGTCTATAATTTTTAATTCGATAGAATAAGGATAATCAAATGATAAAGCTTTTAATAATTGACTAGCAATTGTATAATTTTTTTGTTTTATAAAATCTTCTATAGCTTTATATTCTAAAGTATCTTTAAAAAAGGGTTTTATTCCCATTGCCAAAGAATGAAAATAACTATGATTTATAAGTTTTTTTGAACCTATATTATACCAAAAATCTTCACATCCTTCAAAATAAGTTGCTACATCTTGAAAAATCATCATTCCACCCTCTTTTACATGTGGGTAAGCGACAATAAAATCATTAGTAACACCTTTAAAAGAATGATCTCCATCAATAAAAACTAAATCAGCTGGTTTTTTATATATTTCTTTCCAATTAGGCATTATTACAGTAGAATAATCTTTTATATCAATAAGATAATCTTGTAAATTATTATCATTTCTATTTTTTAAGAAAATATTATAAATATCTTCTTTTTCATGTTTAGTTCCTTCAAAATAAGTTTCAGCTATCCAAGGATCTATACAATAAATTAGTTTATTTGTTCCTTCACAAGCATATCCCATAGCAACGCTAGATTTACCTTTAAAAGAACCTATTTCTATTATTGTAGAATAATCAGGTAAATTTTTAGCTTTTTCAAATAAAACCCTATCTTCACCTTCTACTAGGTATCCTTCTACTTCTTTTATTTTTTGTTCTACTTCTGAATATTCCATTAATTTAAAATTATTCCTAATTTATAATTATTTGATAATTGTTTTATTTTTATTTTATTAAGAATACCACGAAGCTCTGCTTCATGGTTAACAAAATGAAATTTTGTTAACCATGAAGCAGAGCCGCTGTTAATACAAACAGGAGACCAGTACTCTGGGATTTATTTAACCACAAATTTCCAGAATAACATAGTTACTATAAATAATTTTCAATTATAAATATTACCGATTCTTTGTATTTTTTTACATAAAGCTTGTTGTGCGAAGTTATTTTATTCTAGTTTATTAATAATTTTCTTAATTAAATCCTGAACTGAAATTTTTTCTTTATCTGATAATTGTTTAAATTTATTATATTGAGAAATTTCTTCTCCCTTCCATAAAATATCAACTCGTCTAATATCGTTCATTGCTATATGTTGATAATTTTCTGGAAAAGCCCAATAACAATTTCTACAAACCTCTAGTTTTTTTAATTCGAGGCAATTTTTACAATGCTCACATGACCAAGATTTTGCTCTGTTTGCAGAGCCAGATAACAGCATAAAATCATCAGGATTAAGAGTTTTAGAGCTTTCTCCTATAACTTCATATGGTATTCTATGGTCTATTTGTAAATCATTTTCATTCATTGCCTCTAAATAAATGAAGCATTGGCTACCATGTTTATTAATTAAATGATCTTTAAGTTCTTTTGATAATATCGTTCTACCTGAAGATTTACTTACCATTAGTTTATCAGGGTTTCCAAATTTATAAGCACCAATAGATCTCCCTTTTTTGTCTTTTACCCTAAAGGTTTCGATAGGTATTCCTAACTCTCTTACATCCCGTACGGCTCTTGGTGGATGGTCATAATTATAATTATCTTTTAATTCTTCAGAAGTGATAAAACCATGCTCAAGTATATGATCTATAACTGTTTTAGCTCTCTTTGCAGTTATTGATTTTAGATAATTTAGAAATTCTTCTGTAAAAATATTTTTATCTTTTTCCATATTCAAGCTGTTTGTAATATTAAATTATTATGAGGTGAAAGTAATTTAGATAAATATATAGATTCAATAGTAAATTCATTTTTTCCTAGGAGAGTTGCTTGAGTTGATCTTCCAGCTTTTAATCCAGTATGTATTAAGTCTAAATCTTCTGGTAATTTTTTTCCATAAGATTTATTACCGCAAGTACCATCATAGCTAATTATAAAATCAATTTCTTTTTCATTTAGTTTTTTTATTTCTTCAATAAACTCGTTGTGTTCAATACCTGCAAAGTATCTTGAGTCTCTCTCTCCACAAACACCCTGATAGGGAGGATCAAGGTATATTAAATCTCCTTTTTTTGCCATAGATAAAATATTTTTATAATCCATTGAATAAAATTGTGTTCTATCTTTTAATAATGAATAAATTCCTAAAATATTTTTTTTCATAGTTTCAGGTCTAGTACCTTTCCTTCTTTTATCAGGACTTTGATTAAAACATCCGTTACTATTATATCTTACAGCACCCTTAACACATCTAGCTAGTAAATATAAGAATAATACAGGATCCTTTTCTCTATTAAATTTTTCCCTTATTTGATAATAATGTTCAAGACTTTCATTGTGTTGCTCATTCCATATTTTTTCATATTCATTAAAAACATATTCAGGATTGGAAATAATTAATTTCAATAATTTAGCTAAAGGTTTATTAAGATCATTTAAAATAAAAGTACTTTCAGAATTAATTTTTGCTGTTGCGATTGAAATTGCTGCTGTTCCTGCAAATGGCTCTATTAACCGTGAAAATTTTTCAGGAAAGCATTTAATTATTTCACTTGCTATATTTCTTTTAGAACCTTGATATTGAACAAGATGTGGAATTTTCATTTTTTTCTAAAACCTTTAAATAACAGGCTAATAATAACATAATTTTTCAAATTTTTTTAATTTATTTTATAGAATTTTGCAAAACGGCGTAGCACACAGGACTGGGCTACCTATTTCGATTTTTACCTATATTTCTTGGTATGCCTGTCCTGTGTGCTGTGTTGTGCGATCGGCATTTATTTTCTTAATTTCAATTACTTCTAAAACTCAAATATACTCCTTAATTATATTACTTTTAATTATATTTTATAATAAAAACTAATAATCTAAAAAACTATTCCTGTTGGGTAATGATCATTAAATTTACCATTTTTTGTTGTTAAAATTAAACCATGTGTGCTATATTCATAATCATAGCTAAATCCTATATCACCAAATTCATCATAATCTTTATCATTAAAAATAATTATTGTTTCTAATTTCATATATTTATCCCAAACTAATAATTTATCCTTTATTTTCTTAGCTTTATTTATTAATGATTGTTCTTCTATAAGTTTTTTATTTTCTTCAATATCGCTTAATTGTAAATCTTTATAAAAACTAAGGGCTTCATTTTCATCTTTGAAATATTTCATAAAATTAGGTTTTTTAGATTTTAAATTATAAATATAATTATCAAAACTTTCATTTAATTTGTTCCCATTTGAATTATTAATTACAGTAACAGCAGTTTCATTAACCCATTTTTTATGTGTTTTAAAAAAACCTTTTACTAATTCTATTTTTAGATCAAAACTATTACTAAAAAGATAGTTTAATTTTTTATTTATATTTTCGATATCATCTTCTTCAAAATCTTTTAAAGTAATTAAAATCCATAGATTAAGATCAGGTATATATTTTGAAGTATAGTATATTCCATAATCAATATCTTCAATTAAAATAAAGTCCATTTTTTTAGTTATTTTTAATGATTTTAAGTAACTTAATTCAGTAGTAAAAAAATTCATCTTTTTTAGTTCATTTAATTTATCTTCGTAAAATTTTTCAGCTAAATCAGAACTATTAAATTCTAAGATTTTTTTATTTATATTTTTCCCTTTTATATAGCTTTCTTTTATTTCAAAAAGATATCCTTTGTTTAATAACAATTTTAATTCAATAACTCTATAAGGTTCTTTTTCTATATTTAAGAGTATTTTCTTTATCATTTATTTAGAGGCTATATTTTAAAACTATCTTTTATGCTGTCGCACAACATCTCTACCTCTGACACATTGCCATTATATCACAATTATAATCAGTAAAAGTTGCCATTGTACCTAAAAAAATTTGGTACAATGGCAACTTTATAAAAACTAATATTTAGTTTGTTATTTAACAAAAACCTTATCTAAATGCCAAATATCCTTTGCATATTCTTCTATTGTTCTATCACTAGAAAATTTACCCATATTTGCTACATTAATTATAGATTTTTTTATCCAAGTATCATGATCTTTATACTCATGACTAACTTTTTTCTGACATTCTATATAAGAATCAAAATCTGCTAATAAAAAGAATTTATCCCCTTGAAATAATAAAGAATCTATTATTGGTTTAAATAAAGCAGGTTCTTTTCTACAGAAAAAGCCTTCAGAAATAAGACTAAGAATTCTACTAATTTTTTTATTTTTATTATAAATATCAATAGGATTATATGTTTTTTTCAATTCATTTATTTCATTATCTTTTAGACCAAAAATAAATATATTATCACTTCCAACTTCTTCACCTATTTCTACATTCGCTCCATCTAAAGTTCCTATTGTTAAAGCACCATTTAAAGAGAACTTCATATTTCCTGTTCCAGAGGCTTCCATACCTGCTGTAGATATTTGTTCTGATAAATCAGCGGCTGGAATTATTAATTCAGCTAAAGAAACACGATAATTAGGTAAAAATAAAACTTTCATTTTATCTCCAACTTCTTTATCATGATTTACTATATCAGCAACACTATTTGCTAATTTTATTATTAATTTAGCCATAAAATATGAAGGTGCTGCTTTTCCTGAAAGTATAAAAGTTCTAGGTACAGGATGTGCATGAGGATGATCTTTTATTTCCAAATACATGTTAATTATATTCAAAACATTCAATAATTGTCTTTTGTATTCATGTATTCTTTTTATTTGACAATCAAAAATAGAATTTATATTAACATCAATATCCATAGATTTTTTTACATATTCTGCAAATTGCTCTTTATTATATTTTTTTATTTTAAACCATTGCTCTCTAAAATCAGCATCTTCCGCATATACTTCTATTTTTTTCAATTCACTAAGATTTTTAACCCAAGAATTACCTATTTTACTAGTTATTAGTTCAGATAATCTAGTATTACATTTTAAAAGCCATCTTCTTTGAGTAATTCCATTTGTTTTATTTTGAAATTTTTCTGGAAAAAGCTCATAAAAATCTCTAAAAATATCTTCTTTTAAAATTCTGGTATGTAATTCTGCAACACCATTAGTAACAGAACAAGCAATTATAGCTAAATTTGCCATTCTAACTGTTCCATCTTTGATAATACACATTTGATCTATTTTACTTTGATTATTTGGGTATTTTTCAGAAACTAATTTTTTGAATCTTCTATCTATTTCAAAAATAATTTGTAAATGTCTAGGTAAAATTTCAGACATCATTTCTAAAGGCCATTTTTCAAGAGCTTCAGGCATAACAGTATGATTAGTATATGAAAAAACATTATTTACTAGTTCCCATGCTTTTTCCCAACTTAAACCTTCAATATCTAATAACAATCGCATTAATTCAGGAATTGCGATTACAGGATGAGTATCATTTAATTGGATTGAATTTCTTTCAGCAAAATATCTAAAATGATGTGTTCCACTTCTATCTTTATATCTTCTTATAATATCTTGTAAAGAAGCTGAAGAAAAGAAAAATTCTTGTTTTAATCTAAGTTCTTTTCCTTTATTAAACATATCATTAGGATATAATACTTTAGAAATATTTTCTGTTTCTGCTTTTTGTTCTACCGCTCCAATATAATCACCTTTATTAAAATCGTCAAAATCAAATTCTCTAGTTGATTTTGCTCCCCATAATCTAAGAATATTTATATTGTTATTTTTATAACCAGGAATTAAATAATCATAAGCCATTGCCATAACAGTTTTAGTTGCTTGCCATTGATAACGAATTAAACCATCTTTATCTAAAAGAACTTTAACTTCTCCATAAAAAGGTATTAGATAAATAAATTCAGGTCTTTGCAATTCCCAAGAATTTCCATATCTTAGCCAATTATCAGGTGTTTCGTTTTGATAACCATCTTGAATTTTTTGTTCAAAAATACCATATTCATATCTTATTCCATATCCAAAAGCTGGATATTCTAAAGTTGTTAAAGAATCTAAAAAACAAGCTGCCAATCTTCCTAAACCACCATTACCTAAACCTGCATCAAGTTCGAGATCTTCAATTTCTTCTATTCTTACTCCAAGTTCTAAAAGGGCTTCTTTACATTCTTCAAAAATATCTAAATTTATAATTGCATTTGATAATGCTCTACCCATAAGAAATTCCATTGACATATAAGAAACTGTTTTAGAATTCTCAATATTGTATGATTTTTTAGATTTTATCCACTTTTTTATCAATAAATCTCTTATTGCAAAAACAAAACTATTATAAATATCTAGTTTTGTTCCTAATTCTAATTCTTTTGCAAAATTAGATTCCATGTGGAAATTGATTGCATCTTTTATTTTTTCTTTAGTTAATTTATTATCCATTACAGTACCTGATTATTTAGGATTATACAGTCGAAAATATACACCATTTTTAATGATTAAGGAAGTTTTTTTGTTAATATATAGAAATATTAATTTATTATGGAACTAAAATTATTTTCCCTTTTGCTCTTCCAGATTCGCTATATTTATGAGCTTCACATGCTTGTTCCAAAGGAAATTCTTTATCTATAACCGCTTTTAATTTACCTTTTTCAAAATAAGAGAGAATATTTTGAACATCTATAGGTTTAGGATTATTATTTATAATTTTAGTTTTTTTACATGAAAATAAAGATAATGCAATATCTTTCAAAATTCTTGAACTAATATCTGTTCCAATTAAAGTACCTTTTTTTTCTAATGATTTTTTACATTTTTCAAAACTAAGTGTATTAACAACATCAAAAATAACATTATATTTTTCATTTTGAGTTGTAAAATCAGTTTTATGATAATCAATCAGTTTTATTTTTCCAAAAGATCTAACCAAATCAAAGTTTTTCTCACTACAAATACCTGTAACTTCAGCCCCAATTATATGAGCAATTTGTACCGCATATAACCCAACACCACCAGATGCTCCATTTATTAAAACTTTTTGACCTTTTTTTAATTTACCTAAATCTAATAAAGAAAAATAAGCTGTCATACAGGCAATAGGAATTGTTGAAGCATCTTTATAACTAAGATTATCTGGCATTTTAACAAGCTTATTTTTTTTTATTACAGCAAGTTCAGAATAACAACCTTTAAAAGTAGCTCCTATTACTCTATCTCCTTTTTTAAAATCAGTTACATTTTTACCTAATTCTAAAATCTCTCCAGCACACTCAAAACCCAGAACTTTAGGAAATTTATATCCTGTTATTATTTTAAATTTACCATTTCTTACTTTCCAATCTACAGGATTTATAGATGCTGCATAAACTTTTAAAAGAACTTCATTATCTCCAATTTTTGGATCAGGAATTTCTTTGTACTCTATACAATCAGCATTTCCATACTTCATTATTATTGCGGCTTTCATAAATTACCTAACTCTATTTTTTTAATTGATTATAAAATTTTAACAACAAAAAATAGAAATAAATATATAAACTTTATTATCTAAATAAATAATTTAAATTAAATGATTGTTAAAAACATAAATTTTTATTATCTTATTTGTATAATTATGTAATAACATTTCTAAATTTTTGTTTTATTAGGAGTTAATATGTCTTTTGGAAATTCTGCATCTATAAATTATGCAAACAACCTTGTAACAAACCAAATTTTACAACAGCAGTTTAATAATACAGTTGCAAAAAATAATAATCAAATACAACAAAATAATCAAGCTTCATCTCAATTAGGTGGTGCTTTAGACAATCTTTCAAACTTATTAAACTCTTCAAGCTCAAGTTCTAAAGTTCAATTAAATGCAGTAGATCAATACACTTTAAATAGACTCCAAACAAATGGGGCAGATAAAGCAAAACTAGAAAATTTAGTTGATTTAGTATCAGGAAATACTGATGACCTTTTATATACCAGAACAACTTCAAATGATCCAAATATTACTGCAAAAAATAAAGTAGGCGTTTATGGAGCTGATTTATCAAAGCTTTTAGGTCAAGCTGCTAGAGTGGCTCAAAGAGGTGATAATGTTAATGCTTATTTAGATACAGCTGCAGAAATAGTAGAAAAAGGTGATTATGATGATCTAAGAAGATTTTTAAATGTTACTGATACTGTAATGGGTTCAAACCAAAAATTAGATAGTTATTATACATTTGCTAAAGATATTTTAAATAAAAGAAGTTATGATTTTGAATCTAATGTTTTTTCTTTACAAACCTTACTTGCTTATGGAACAAACATGGATACAGGCACAAAAATAATGAAAAATATGGAAACAACTGGAATGACAGGAAGAAATAATCTAGTTGATTTGAATAGAGTAGTAGTTAATGAAAAACAAAAAACAGGTAGTTATAATTTAGCTGGTTTTCTTGATAAAATGGCTGCATCTGGTGATACAAGAGCTTTTCTTGATAAATATATGGCAGATAATGGTTTGAAAACAACTGCACCTGATTTTACCAAATTCAATAGAATAGAAAGAATTGACGGGGAAGACATGATTATAAAAGAAGGCGAAAGTGCTGCTCTTTTTGGTCAAGCTGTAAGTCAACAAAATGGACTTTTATCTAAAGATGTTATGTATTGGAGTTCTTTACAAACAGGAGCTATGTCTCATGGAGATAATTATTTAGACTTATCTAAATTAAAAGCAGGAACTTATGATATTTATGTAAAAATTGGAAATTATGCTGGTGGAACAGATACAGCAAAGAAAAGAGTTGTTGTTTTACCTAAAGATGAAGTTTCTGTAGAAGGTGGCGGAAAAGTTGAAGATAAAGATGATGATTGTGATGATGGAAAAGTTAAAGATAAAGATTGCAATGAAGGTGAAGTAAAAGGTTCTCATGATAAATCTAAAGAAAAAGATGATGACAATAAAGTTAAATCAAATAATGGTTTAGGTGATCAAAAAGATGATGATAATGAAGTAAAAGGTACTGATACAAGTAACCCAGGTCATAATAAAGTAGAATTTAAAAAAGATAATTCTAACGAAGCTGAATCTGATTCTAAAAAAGCGGAAGATAAAAGACCTGTTTTAACTCAACAATCATATTCAGAAGTAGAAAAAAATAAATCTAAAGAATCTGAAAAAGATGATGATTTTATTTCTTCTATAATTAGACCGACTAAAGAAAAAGAAAAAAGAAAAGATTTTAAATTACATGATCTTAGTGGTTTATGTGAAAAACCAGAAGTTAAACCTCAAATAATAAGAGCTGTTACAGAAGATAATAAAGAGCTTTCTGAAAGACATAGAAATAAAAGACTCCACATTGCTGAAGTATTAGCTGATGTTAGATTTAAAAAAGAACATGAAAAAATAGGTAAATGTATAAGATCATGTTTTTCTAAAGATGAAACAACTGAGTATTTAAGTTCAAAAAATATTAATAATGATGGTATAAAAAAATGCCTTGATTTCTTAAAATATAATGAACCAAAACAAGAAGAATCATCTTCAGTAAATCCAGTTAGAAGATAAAATCTTAATAAGAAATCCTCCTATTTATTAGGGGGATTTTTTTTCTAAAAATATTTAACCAAAACTTTAAGTAATCTTTTATTTTTTTGTTCTATAACACAAGTATCATTATATCTAGGTTTTTTATGAATACTAAAATAGCCGATTTTTCTCTTATACCTCCTGATGAGTTATTTAAGCCTAAGAAAAAAAGTATTTCTGAAATAAAACCAGAAAAAACCATAAGTAATATTTCTAAAAATGATAATTTTATTCAAAAAAACTTAAGTGTTTCAAAAAATAGCATTTCTAATATTTCAATTATTGATAGTCAAATAAATCTTAAACCTCTTTCTCTTAAAGGTTTAGGAGATACTCTTAAAAATCAAATTCCTAGTATTGCTTCTAATATAAAAATAGCAAATGTTTTTTCTAATAAAACTAATTCAACTTTTTTAAATTTACCACCTAGAAATGCAAATGCTTTAACTGGTTCTCAATTTATAGAAAATACTAAAGGTTTACCAAGAGACCAAAGAGAAAAAATGATTTTAAATGAGGTTTTAACTGGTAATGTACCTGATTTTGCAAGAAATTTTAAGGAAATAACTCTTTCTAGTACGGATTCTTTAGGGCAAAATCATACGGGGAAAATAAAAATTTTACCTGATTATGTTTCGATTGGTTCAAATGATAATTTTATAAGAATTCCTATGGATCCTATGACAGCTCAAAAAATAGCTAATAAAACAGGAACAATGTTACCAACAAAAAAATTAGTTAATGATATTTATAAAAACTCTACAGTTAAACTAACTCCACAACCACTTCCAGCAGGTTCTACAATGATGTCTAGTGAGTATTATCAAAAACATAATGCAATGGTAGAAAATCAACGAATATCAAAAGGTTATAATTTAGGCGAAATAACTTCAGGTCATCAAAAAGATTTAGTTATAACTAATTTATTAGATTCAAATCCTAAAAAAGTTGCTATTTATGGATGGCATCAACAAAATGGAAAAGCTATTCAACCTTTAAGTACTATTCATGAAGATACTTATGCAGATTATAGTCATGGTGTAAGACTTATAAATCAAAAAATGACTCTTGATGGAAAAGAAGTAAATGTAGCAGATGTTTTAAATAATCCCGAACTAGCTAAAATGCTAAGTGATGAAGGTGTAATTAAAAATACTAAAATTAGAATTAGATAGAGAATTTACTATACATTTTTGTATTATAAATATTTTTTATTCATCAAAACGTCTTTTATTAAACATTAATAGACTGTTAAATATATTAAGCAATTATTAAATATTTACCATAAACACAGGGTTTGAGTTACGTGAACTGTTTTACGTAACTTTTGATTTGATAAGCTTTTTTTTGTTAAAAACTGCTATAAAAAAAGAACTATGAGTTAGTTTTCATAACCCATAGTTCAGAATATATAATTAGAAATTATTTTTTTCTTTTAGGTTTGCTCAATCTTGGGTCTCTATGCTTTATTTTTTTAGCAATTTTTTTGTTTTTATCCATTTTTATACTTTGAATACCAAAAGGATAACTTGGAGCTGAACCATCTGAATTATAATCACTAAAATTATTGTATGTTAACCTAAATAAATCTGTTCCATCTGGTTTTATTGTATATATCTCATTTCCACCTGTTATTCTTGATGTAAATAATATTTTACTTCCATCTACTAACCAACCACTTGTTAGATTTCTTGAACCATTATTTGTAAGATTTGTTATATTTCTACTAACAATATCTGCAACTCTTGATTCTATATTATTACTATTTATCCATCTTTGGTAAGCTACTTTTGTTCCATCTGGTGAAAAATGAGGTTCAAAATCATCTTCAAAAGTTAATTGTTCTTTTCCTGTTCCATCTGGATTCATTAACCAAAGTTGATCTGTTCCATCTGCTTTTGTTTCTGTTACATATAATATTTTTTTACCATCTCGTGTCCATTTTGGCTCATCATTATCATAAGCACCTGATGTTATTCTTGTTTGATTACTTCCATCGGCATTCATTACATAAATTTCTGGTGTTCCATCTCTGTCAGATACAAAAGCTATTTTTGTTCCATCTGGAGACCAATTAGCTCTATAATCATCACTTGTAGAACTTGCAGTAAGATTTGTTTTGTTACTTCCATCAGTATTCATTGTCCAAATATCTTCGTTTCCTGTTTGCATTGAAGTATAACTAAATTTTGTACTATCAGAAGAATAAGAAACGCTATATTCATCTATATTTGGTGTATTTGTTAGATTTTGATAGCCAGAGCCGTCTGGATTTATTACACAAATATCAATATAATCATTTGAATTTAGTTCTCTATATTGAATTTGAGTTTTATTTGGATTCCAATCTGGTGCATAATTATATGTACTTTGATGGTTTGTTACTCTGGTTTGATTACTACCATCTGGTTTCATGATATATATTTCTTGGTTTCCATCTCTTCCAGTATCAGAAACAATATCATCTCTTCTTAAAACATCAATTCCATTATTAAAAGTAACATCTTCACCACTAGCACTATTACTTTCATGAACCCAAACATTTTGAACTCCTAGTGTTGCATCATAAGGAACTTGAATTACTACATATTCTCCATTTCTTTCTGTAATTGTTAATCTACCGCTTATGTTTGTACCTGCTTGAACTGGTTTATTATCTTTTAAGCCTCTTATTGTTACAGCAAATTTATTACCTCTTCTTATTCCTTTTCTTTTATTTCCATCATTCGCAGGATTATTTTCTAAAAAAGGTACTTGGTTAATAGGAGCTGTACCATCAGGATATTTAGGATTCAAACCTATTGCTTGAGCTACTATTTTTAATGCATCTTTAAAACTTTGTACTGTTTCTCCTAAATTATTTTTTATAATTAAATCTTGTAATGTTCCTTTTATATTATTTTGTGCATCGTTATTTGTCAAAATATCACTTGGAATACCATAAATAGCATAATTTTGCACAAGTTCTAAAAATGTTAATCTTCTTCCTGCTATATACATTACTGTATTACTTAAATCTTTAGATAGTAATTGTGTTACAGAAATGGCAACTCTATCTTCTGGAACAACAGGCATTTGGGTATTTACTCCTACTACTGGAACATTATTTCCATTACTATCTTTTACTGTTGATACATTATTTACAACTGTTGTTTTTTCGTCTATTACATTTATAGCATCTTTAATTAAATAATTTAAACCATTAGCGGCAGAAATATTTATATCTTGGATTCCATACTGTGCATTTTGTGGTATTTCTACTGTTATTTTTGATGAATCATAGGATTTTAATATAAAATTTACATTTTTACCTGATACTGTTGGTGTTGAATCTAAATTTAAAAGAGGTATATTGTGTATTTCTCCTTTTCTTACAGGTATTGCTTTATTCAATTCTATCCATGGGTATTTATTTTCAGGAGGATAGCCATCTGGGTATGTTGGATTTAAGCCTATTGTTACTGCTACTATTTTTAGTGCTTCTTTTAAAACTATTAATGGGTCTCCATTTGGATTTATACTATTTGGAATACCATTTGTTATTATTACATCTAAAAGACCATTTTTTATAGTTCCTATTAATTCAGGATCATTTAAAATATTATCTGGGATACCATATATTGCATAGTTTTGGATTATTTCTAATAAATTTAATTTTACTCCACCTATAAGAACTCTAACCAAACCTTTTTCCATTTTTTGTTTTAATGTATCATTTGTTGGTATTGCTACTTTTCCTCCAGGTATTAAATCTGCTGGTGAGTTTGGTAAGTTTCTTACTATATTTACATTTTCCACAGATGATGAAGTAGTAGAAAGTTTACTGTCTTTTTGAATAGTATATGCATTCGGGTTATTAATATCTGGTATTACAGCCGATTTATCAAATCCCTCAAAAAGAAGAAAATAACTACTTAATCCAGAACTTGATAAAATATCATTAGACAAAGTTTTCCCATCAGATGATTTTGCTTTATCAGTTTCAAGATAAAATGATATTTCTGTTCCAACAGGTGATATATATGGAGAAGTACTTTCATTTAAATTTAAAATAAAATCTGTTCCAGATAATGTATTTTTAAAAATAATTTTACCTAAAGTATTAACAGGAGGAAGTAAATCACTTCCTTTAATAGTTATTAAAGCATTTTCTCTAAGTTTTAAAGGATCTGAAACACAAGCTTTACAGATTAAATTTGTCATTCTAGGAAATAAATTAACTTCTTCAAAAGACAAAATCTCAAGTTCATTATTTATAACATTATTCGTAATAAAACCTTTATCCCATGCTCTTATTCTCAAAACTTTATTAGTTATAGCCAATCTTTTTTCTCTACTTAAATAATTTGTATAAAATATTTTAGCTTTTATTTTTTCATCTAAAAAATAAGCTTCTTGAGCATTTTCTTCATTATAAAAATTATTTCCTGTATATACATAACCATCTCCAGGTAAAAAACTATCAGGATCTTTTGGTTCATTTTTTCTCATTTTTATAGCTTGTTCTACTGCTCCAAGTGCATCGACAAGTTTTACATCTGATTGCATTAAAATATGTTTAGATACATTTTCTTTTGATGTATCTCTTATTATTGTTTCTATTTCATAATTTTTTAAATCTTTATTTCTTGATTTCATTAATGCTACTATTCCTGCAACTTGAGGACTACTACTGCTTGTACCACCAAAGCTTTGGGCAATACTAAAATCATTACCTACTTTGGTAAAACCTTTTGGTATTACTGATGAATTATTGACTGTACAAGCACCAGTTCTTAAATTTGTTTTTGGTTCAATCTCTCTTTGAGAATCAGGTCTATATCTTGCTGTATAAACATTATCCCAATAAGCCCAGACAACATTAGTTCCATAATTTGAACCACTACCATTTATATGAGTATCATCAAGATAAAAAGATTCTAATAATCCAAAACGATTTGATTTAACATCAGTAATTTCTTTTACTCCACCAACTACAATAATTCCGTCATTTGGGCTTCTTTCTGACAAAATAGCAGGAGAATAAAAATTTGTATTAGAAGAATTATTACCTGCTGCTAATATAACAGGGATATTATTTTTTGAAGCTTCTATTATCTTACCAATCATTGTATTTGAACCAAGTATTCCATAAATATAATCATCACTAACATCAGTATTAAGAAAAATACCCCAACCAAACATATTTGCATTACTTGCAAAACTTATTAAATCTACTTTACTTTTTATGGCAATATCAAAACCTTTAGCCATATTAAATTGTCTTCCAGAGTCAGAACTATTAGAATTTGGAGGAAGATAGCTAATTGGCATAACTTTTGTATTTGGTGATATTCCAACTGAACTTAAATAGTTGTCTTTTTCACCATAAGCAATTTGAATACAAGCTTGTCCATGATAATTTGAAGGATAACAATAATCCGAAATACCAAAATCTAGCATATTATTCATACCATTAAGAAAAATTCTAGTAGGTGGTATTTCTGGATTTGTTATTGGATCAGGGTTTTTAAATGAATTATCAATATGAGCTGCTAAAATATTTGAACCAACCGAATAATTCCAAGATTCAAGAATTCTCATTTTTCTTAACCATAAATTGTCTCCAATTCTATTAGGTTCTTTAGGTTTAGGATTAGCTATATCATAATAATCATAATAGGGTAAATAGCGTGGATCATCTCCCAAATCGTTTGCTCTAACAGGAGGAGGAGGTTCTTGAGATTCAAAACTAGAGTTTAATTCAATAAAATCAACTGAATTTTTATATTTTGTAACAAAATCAAATAAAATAGCAAATGTTTTTAATGAAGCTAATGATGAAAAAGATGCAGAGTTTATGCTTTCAAAAGTTAATTCATTGTATTTTTTTATTAATGAATCTAAGTTATTTATTGGTGCTTTATCAAGATTCAGTTTCATTTTATATACATCATCTAATTTTTCTTCAATTTCTGCTCCATAAAGAGTTTTAAAAGTTTCTAAAAAAGAAATATCTTTAAATTTAATCAAAATCTTTCCAGATTCAAACTGTAAATTATCTTTATCATTTACAGAAATTGAGGAAGTTATATTATTTCCATTTTTGATATCTCCTGAATAAACATCAAGATTTGAAATTGAATTTTTATCATTTGGATCAAAAATATTAATATCATTTGATTTTAAATGTTTTTCATTTGTTTCATGATTCCCTAAAAGATTTTTTTTTCTTAAATATTGAGATTTACTACCTTCAATAATCATAATAGTAAAAATACTTTTCTTTTTACCTTGTAATTTTATTAACATTTTATTATTAGAATTTAATAATATTGATTCTTCTATAAATTCATCATTACATTTAAAATCCTTATTTTTTAATATCTCAGATGTATTTATATTTATATTGCCAATAACTTTATCATTTTTATCATTATCATCACCTCTTTTTATATAAAGAGTATATTTTTTCGAAGTATCATTAATTTTAAATTGTTTTTCTAGTTCAAAAAGTTTATTGTTTTCCATTACATAAGATTCCTGAAAAATAATATTTCCTTGGGGAACATTTTTTATATCAAAATTATAAGAAGCTACTGAAAAAACTTTTTTGTCATTATTATTTTGATTTAATAAACCCGTATTTATTTTTATATCTATATCACCATTATATTTCGGTTTATTTTTATACTTATTTTGAAAAGCCTCAAAAATACTTTTTTTATATTGTGCATTATTAATATTTTTATTTTCTAAGTTAGAATAGTTAGTAGATGAATTTATATTTTTAATATTACAAGAAAATAATAGTAATACAGCAACTAAAGTCAAATTTTTTAATTTAAACATAACAAACACCTCAAAACTATAATTTTATTTTATAAATACTTTTTTCATTTTTAGATGAAAAATACAAAACTTGTTTTTCCTCATCTAAACACATATAATCAACATCAATCTTTAAATAATTTTCATTTTTATTATAAAAATAATATAATAAATATAATTTATTATTGGAGTCTATTTTATATAGGTAATTATTTTCTAAAATAGGTGTACTAAAAGGACTACCATAGTACCTATCTGATTCTTTAAATTTGGAAGCAATAAAAAAAATATTACCTTTTTTATCTGTATTGAAAATTTTAACTTTAAGTTTTAGTCCTAAAATATCATCATTTATTGAATTAATAAATAATTTTTCTGCTTTGCCTTTATTATCTAGCTTAAATGTTTCATTTTTATTATTTGTGTATATAGGCTGTTTTTCATAGAAATTTGGTATAATTTCTGTTTTATTCACATCAGTTATTTTTATATAGTTATTTTCAAAATATTTATATACAATTTCGTCATTATTATCCACAAAAAACTTTTCTTCGATATTTTCTTGTGGATATTTTCTTAATACATTATTTTTTATATCAAGTTTTAAAAAACCTTTTTCACCAGAAGTATAAAAATATTGGTAAGAAGTATATAAATAATCATTTTTTATTATAAAATTCATATAATTATAATATGGAGTAAAAGACACAGAATCTTTTGTTTGACCTTTAAGTCTTGGGAAAATATTAACAGGTTTATTATTTTCATCATAAATAATAAACTCCGATATTTTACCTTCAGGAGTAATTTTAAATATTTTCTCATCTAAAATAGTACCTTTTTCATATGCAATACCTAATCCTGCTAATAATTTTTTAAATGTAGTTACATATAAATTACCTTCACTATCTATAGCCATATCATTAATTTCATATTTAAGTTGAGTATAATCAATATCCCATTTTTCTAAATTTGATTTTGTTGTTATTGTTGGAATATAGATTTGGCAACTAAAAATACCAATAAAAAAAACTAAACTAAGTAATTTTAATCTTCTCATCTTAAAAACTCCTAATAGCAGTCCCAAAAGGAGTTGAGTATGAAATAGTATGCTTTGTTTTAGTATTAAAATCTTTTATATCTGGGATATGAATAATAGCCTCCCAAACCACATTACCATTAGCATCTTTACTAATTGCAGTACTGTGGCAAAATCCAAATTTTCCGTCAATTTTGCTATAGGCAAACTTATAAAACATCATAAAATTCTTACCTTTTATTTTTAGGTTTATTCCTGTATTTGGTAAATTTTTCCATGTTTTCAAAAAATCTTCTAATTTATCTTTTCCATCATCTTCATGAGCCACATTAAAAGCCCATTCTTTACTATCTTTATCATAAAAAATATCTTTAACTTTTATAATTTTTACTTCTTCAATACTAGGCGATAAACTAACTTTTGGTATTTCTGGATCACCAATTCTTATCTTTGCATCTGTCCTTTTATCATCTTCATCTAAAATACTAATTTTATGCAACCCTTTTAAATAAAAATCAGGTA
>ERZ1292633.2546-Hain-H41-02um-R1-2546-length-18587-cov-8_pt1 | contig 18587 bp, 24 predicted proteins | sample MGYA00564406_ERZ1292633 | MGnify/ENA primary metagenome ERZ1292633 (study PRJEB36523, sample SAMEA6512639) | groundwater metagenome | collected 2019-01-08 | study: AquaDiva: Metagenomics assemblies of 32 groundwater samples | reverse complement strand
GTGTCGTCATCGTCAACCTCCTGTGGTTTTGAACTTACCTGAATCGCTCAGGCCAGCGTCTGCCTCAATGTGAGGCGAGCGCATTAGGTATAAAAAGGCTTACGCCCAGTGCGCTCGACTCATAAATAAGGCCTTTTCAAAGAACTTTGATCTTGACATTTAAGTATAGCAAATATTAGGAGTTTTGTCAAGAGCAACAGGTAATGTGCACACACATATGGCGGTTTCTCCTACAATGGAGGAATGAGCATATATATGTGTGCACATTACCCAGAACTCTTGACATCGCTGACACTTCAGCACTTTCGATATATCTCAAAGACAAAACACAGGACGTTCACCCTCGACAATGGAACTGAGTTTAGCGATTGGGAACGGCTCGAAAAGAAGAGTGGAGCAACGGTATATTTCGCATACCCCTATCACTTCTGGGGGCGTGGCAGCAACGAGAATACGAACGGTCTCTTGCGGCAGTACTTTCCAAAATCGTACGACTTCAATCTCATCACGGCCGAGGAATTGGCACAGGTGGTACGCCGGTTGAACGAGCGCCCACGGAAGAGACTTGATTTCCAGAGTCCGAAACAGATGTTTTTTAAAAAGAGCTAGGGTTGCAATTAGAGTGCTAATTTAGTCCGGGGCGATTAAAACACATACCAACATTCTCAAGAATGTTGGTATGTGTTTTTTCAAAAAAACTGCGTATATCCCTGTTCATATTACATGCTCACTTCAATAATTTTAACTCTTTGTGTTGCTCCCGAAATAATAACAACCGCGCTTTGAGAAACTCCGAAATAATCCGCAATGAGACGGATAATTGCCCAATTTGCCCGCCCTTCAATGGGCGGTTCTGTTATAGAAACCCGATATTCAAATTCCGAGATTTTTTCAACCGCATCATGATGCGCGCGTGGCTTAGCGTGTACGGTTATGCGCATATTTTTAACGAATTAAATCGGTCAAAACATTCTCTGCGTGTTCCGCCGGTTTTACATCTGTATATATTTTTATTATTTCCCCGCGCGGATTTATAAGAAACGATGCGCGAAAAGTCCCCAGATATTCCCTGCCCATAAATTTTTTCTTACCCCATACGCCGTATTTTTTTACGACAATTTTTTTCTCATCAGATAAAAGTATAAATGGCAACGAATATTTTTCTTTAAATTTTCTATGGCTTTTAGACGGATCTATGGATACGCCAAGCACAAGCGTATCCATTTTTTCAAATCGCGAAAATGTGTCGCGAATACCGCACGCTTCTTTTGTACATCCCGGCGTATCGTCTTTCGGATAAAAATAAAGCAATACCCAATGCCCAAGGTAATCGGAAAGCTTGTGCGTCATTCCGTCCTGATCTGGCAATTCAAAATCCGGAGCTCTATCCCCCACGGCAAGTTTTCGTCCCAAAAGTGGCTCTACTTTCGGTGCAGATTTTTGTTTTTGCATAATTTTACACAATTAATTATATATTTGCGCTCTATCTATTATCCCCGCTTCCTTGAATCTGTCCCCGATTTTTTCGGGACTGAAGTTTTTCTAAATTAGCAATCGCTATATCATCAATTAACAGGTCAAGTTCAGTTGAAATCTGCGCCACATACCACAAAACATCCCCTAATTCTTTTTTTATTTCCCCTCTATGTTCCGGTTTTACCACTCCTTCGTGATCGCGAATAATTTTTTTTATCTTTTCCGCTACTTCTCCTGCTTCTCCGGCAAGTCCCAAAGTCGGGTATATAAAATTACTTCCAATGTTTGGATAAACTGCAGTTTCTCTTGATTTTTTCTGATACTCTTCAAATGTCATAACCGTATTTTAGCTCACTTTTGCTCCGCTTACTACAGATTTTTCAGGCATTAAAAGTACCGGACCCTGCTCGCTCTGCGCGGCCAAAAGCATTCCGTTACTCTCCAGTCCCATCAGTTTTCTTTGCACCAAATTTGCCACGATAATAATTTCACGGTTCATAAGATTATCTGGTTCATAATTTTTACCAATGCCCGCAACGATCTGTCGTTGTTCATTACCAAGCGCAAGCTCCAACCGAATTAGTTTTTCAGAGTTTGGCACCCGTTCTGCTTTGACAATTTTTGCCACACGCAAATCAATTTTTTGAAAATCAGCAAATTCAATAAATTTTAACACCTCTGTTGTTTTAACCGCCGTTTTCTGTTCTCCGCTCACCATTGTTTGCACCACAATACAACCCCGTCTCCATTCAGGCTTTTCGCCGGTACTGTATACGATGCACAAAAACCCCAAAAGAAGTGCTAACCCATTGGGTAAAAAAAGGGCAATAAGCGTATCACTTGCCGAATGTGAGCGCGAATCAATAAGCAAAAAAGTCATTACGAAAAGTATGATAAAAATAGCCGTCACGATCCACCCCTCCCACGAGGCAGGCATCCGTCCATAGCCATACATTTTTGTACGAAACCAAATTTTGTTCATATCATATTTTATAGAACCTCACCGCGCGTTTCAGTCTTTTTGCGCAAGACAATACATTGGACTTTCTCCACATCAATACTTTGAAGTATTGATGTGAGCGCATGCCCCCTATACAGTTAAAATTTTGAGCGACTGCTTAATAATATTTTTATCCTTAAAAGTAAACGCGCCGGCAAAACGATTTCCCTCAAAAAGTTTCGGTAGCCAAATTTTATCATCTGCCCACATGAGATGATATGGGATTTCGTGTTTTTTAAACCACTGCGGGCGCATCTCTTCGGATTCAGTCGGCTCGCCTGTAAATTTTTTAACGCTAAAAATATGCACCTCCATAAGCTTTGGATCGCCAACAAATTCAAACACATTCACGCCTATTTTTTCAATTTCTAGAGCGTGAATACCCGATTCTTCCAAAAGTTCCCGTTTTGCAGCATCTTCAATGCTTTCCCCTTCCTCAACTTTCCCGCCAAATCCGTTCCACAAACCCTCTCCAAGTCCCCGTTTTTTCATACCCAAAAGAACATCCGTTTCAGTATGGACAAGGCACAATGAATAAAGTTTTTTATATTGAAAATTTTCCATGCACAGCTTTTATAGAGCATACAGCATATTGCATTTTTAGAAAATACACACTATGCTATAAAAACTTATTTAAAGCTCTTTATCAAAAAAATAGGGAGGGTATATGTTTTTTGGAATAACAATGCACTGTAGCACGTGCGATGCAAATATTGGGATAGGCGAAACGCGAATTTGTGAAATCTGCGATCCAACGATAACGCCGTGGGTAACATGGATAACCGATTGGAAATCAAAAACTCCAAAATTATGCGATGCGTGTTTTGAAAAACATATGAGTGCGCATAAAAAAAACGAAAGTGGTGATTAGCATGGCTTCCAAAGAAAAAATCAATCAGGTTATTTACGAATACATAAATCGCACGCATGAGCTTTTTTTGCGAAATCGGATGCCAAATCAAAATGACCAAGATTATTTTATTGATTGTCCGGACTGTGAGAAAGAAAAATCACTTCAATACCACACGAACCATGCAAACGCCGTGAATTGGTACTGCGTATGGAGTAAGTGTACATTTCAATTTCCCCCCGACCTTGTCCCGCCAAGTCCCGAAGAACTTGCAAGCGTTTTTTTATACGAAGAAGTACTCGCTCTAAAACAGCGCGTGGACAAATTGCTTGATTCCTCAAAACGCTAAAAAATTACACATAAACAGACACCTCGCCACGCGCGAGGTTTTTTTGTATAAAAAACTACTCATACCGCAACGCTTCAATGGGGCTTTTAAGCGATGCTTTTCGAGCGGGATAAATTCCAAAAACAAGCCCCGTAAGCGTGGAGATGCCCACTGCTAAAAATATAGAGTTCAGCGAAAGAATAAATATCCAACCGGTCGTGAGAAATTGCTGAAGTGCAAAATACGCAAGCGCAACAACCAAAGAACCAAGCGCGATTCCGATTATTCCCCCAGCAAAAGTAAGAATTACCGCCTCCAATAAAAACTGCTGGAGAATGTCGCCATTCGTAGCGCCGACCGCTTTCCGAAGTCCTATTTCTTTCGTTCGCTCAACAACAGACACAAGCATAATATTCATAATTCCGATACCGCCGACAATAAGCGAAATGAAAGCGATTGATGTCAAAAAAATAGTCATAATGGAAGTGATATTTCCTAAGAGCGAAAGGGCGTCTTCCTGCGTTCGAATGGAAAAATCATCTTTATCCGGATCGGTAATGCGATGATTTTGGCGAATAACAGAGGTAATGCGCCCCTTTGTAAATTCAATGATGTAAGCGTCATTTGCTTGAATAGTAACGCTGTTGTAATAATCAATTCCTAAAAGTTGTTTTTGCGCGAGTAAAATCGGAAGAAGAATGAGATTATCCTGATCAACCCCGAAAGGCCCGATCCCCTTCTGCTCTAAAATACCAACGACGCGAAACGAAAGATCTTTAAGACGAATAACTTTACCAATTGGGTCTTTCTCGCCAAAAAGTGTTCGTGCGATTTCTGAACCAAGCACGGCAACGCGATTAAGGGATTCATTGTCCGATGCAGAAAAACTTCTTCCCCGTGCGATTTCAAAATTCCGTATGGCGAAAAATTCTTCCGTCGTTCCTGTATAGGTAATCATTGCGTCGTTATTTTCATAGACAACCCGTGCCTGTCCGCGAACCTCTGGAGCAGCGCGAATAACACTCGGTTCGCGCCTGAGCGCATCAATGTCCGCTTTCACGAGCGTTTTAATGATTACTCCTTGCACCGACGCAGGAGAAGCAAATCTAGAGCCTTTTGTAGCGCCCGGAACGACAAAAATTAAATTTGATCCTATTCCCTGCACCTGACTTAAAATAAGATTTTGCGCGGAAGCGCCGATTGACATAAGAACGATAACCGATGATATGCCAATAATAACACCGAGCATCGTCAATGCGGAGCGAACTTTTGCGTGCCGAATGCCGGCAACTGCCGTTCTAAAAGAATCAATAAGGCGCATATAAATTTCTACATTATAATTTCCAATGCAACGCGTACATGGCGTAATTTATTTAAAAAATCCCTCTCCGTTTATGCGGTGTTTTTTCATCAGTTCGTCAACTTCAATCTCCCCATCTTTAAGACGAATAAGGCGATTGGCAAATTCAGCGGTATAGGTCTCATGCGTCACCAAAATTATCGTGTGCCCCCCTTTGTTTAGTTTTTCCAAAATATCCATAATCTGCGCGCCAGCGGCAGAGTCAAGATTTCCTGTCGGCTCATCAGCAAAAATAACATTCGGCTTATTAACAAGTGCTCGCGCTATGGCAACTCGTTGCTTCTGTCCGCCAGACAATTTTCCTGCCTCAGTGTATGTTTTTTCAGAAAGTCCAACGGACTGAATCGCTTCCTCAATGCACGAACGGCGCTGTGAAGGAGGGCTATCGGAATATATAAGTGGCATCTCAACATTCTCGTACACGGTTGAACGCGACAAAAGATTGAATGATTGAAAAACAAATCCCATTTCGCGATTCCTAATTCGCGCTAAGTCAGCATCAGAAAGCTCGCCGATGCTTTTTCCAAAAAATGTGTACACACCGCTCGTCGGACGGTCCATAAAACTCAAAATATGAAGAAGCGTTGATTTTCCGGATCCAGACGGACCCATAATTGATACGAATTCACCTTTTTTAATTTCAAAAGAAACGCTTTTAAGCGCTGTGATCGGAGCCCCCTCATCAGTAAATTTTTTCGTAATGCTTTCTGCGATAATCATTCGCCCGCTTCTTTAAGTCCGACATTTATAACTCGTTCCCCCTCGCTAACACCAGAAACAATTTCTACAAGCCCCTCTTTACCGCGCACGCCAATAATAACGGGCACATCTATGATTTTTTTGCCGTTTCTTTTACGAACAAATACTCCATTATCAGTTTCTACGATTGCAAATTGCGGTAATACCAAAACTCCATCTTTACGAGCTGTTTCAATAGAAAGATTCGCGGTAAGCCCGCTTTTTAGGCGTGGGTCATACGCATCAAAACTAATAAAAATTTTAAAATTAACCACTCCGTCAACAATCGTCTCTCCGGGTTCAATAGAAAAAACTTTTCCGATAAAACTCTCTTCCGAAAAAGCATCCACGGTAATCGCAACAAAATTCCCAATTAAAATTTTTCCAATATCAACCTCCGGAACAAACACTTCAATTTCGTTCTGCTCAAGCGAAATAACCGAAACAATCGCAGAATGTGGCGCGATAATTTCTCCCTGTTTTGCGTCTTGTTTTGTGATGATTCCATTTATTGGTGAACGAAGAATATTTTTTTCAATCTGTGCGCGAATTCCAATCACCTTCGCTTCCGCCCCCTTAACTTCCGCAACCTGCACAGCGATTTCTTCCAAAGTTGGTCCTGCCTTTTTAAGGATCAGCTCATTTTTTTCAAGTAGTGAAGAGGAATTGGCGACGCGAAATTTCTCCTCCGCCGCGGAAAGATTTGTAATGGCGGTATTGATGTTTGTCCGCGCGGTTGAAATGTTCAATCTATATCCGTCAATAGTCGCCTGCGTCAATCCACCTCCCGCAATCAAGCTATTAACTCCTAAGGCAATCAGATCGGTAAAACCCCTAACCGTTTCAAGATTTTTTTTCGCATCAGCGATGCCAATAGTCGCGTTTTTGAACGATGAAACAGAAAAATTCTGTTCTGCCCACACGCGAAGGATCTGCTCAATCAAAAATCGCTGATTTTCTGCTAACTGTTTTTGATAAAATCCTATGATAGAAATCTGCGGACTTGAACTTCGTGGATTATTAAAAAGCTGATCAACAAGATTTCTCACCGCGTCATCGGATTTTGTATATGCGTCGCGCAACCTATCAAAAAGATTTTGCTCCGCATCTTCAATGGCAATTTCTGCGCTTCGCACTTTTACCTCTTGAATGGCAATCTCTTCTGGACGAGTTCCTTGCCGTAATTGATCAAGTTTTGCGTTTTGTGTCGCGACGCTCGCTTCCATCTGCAAAAGTTCTGCAGACAACTCTTTTTGATCAAGCTCCACAAGAATCTGTCCCGTTAAAATACGATCTCCAACGCGTGAAAAGACCCGCCGTACCTTCCCTGACCCCTCAAAAGAAAGGGAAACGCTCTCAGTTGGTTTTATTTTCCCGGTCACAATTACCTCCTCTGCAACGGTTCCGCGAACCACTTCAATGGTTTCTAATTTTGGTGTGGAACTTTTGAAAAAAATATAATACACTCCGACGATTCCAATTATAATCGCGAGAGGAACAATGAAAGCTTTTTTTAAAATTATTCCAGTAATTATTTTCATAGTACAGCGTCATTGTATCATAAAAAAATTTCACCACCTATACCCGCGACATCACCACTTTCAATTTAATGATTTAGCATTTCCAGCAAAATTGGCTTGATTCTGTCGGCGATTATGCGATACCCCTCATCATTTGGATGTATTGCATCGTACATATAACGAGAACGCCCAAAAACGCCAGAAAGAACATCGGGGATATACGAAACTTTTGTTTTTTGCGCGAGAGATTTAAATTCTTTTTTATACGCGTCAGAAAAAAACCCGCCACGGACCCCCAAAAGTAATACGGCGCTTCCCTGCGCGTGAATACGGGCGATTATCTCTTCTAAATTTCTAAATGTGTCCAAAGGTTTGTAACGGCGAATTGCATCATTTCCACCCAAAAGCAAAATAACGATTTTTGGATCATGATTCAAAACATCCAGCGAAACGCGCGTAAGAGCGGAAAATGTCGTATCGCCGGAAATTCCTGCGTTAATAATTGGTATTTTTAATTCTTGCGACAACAGCGAAACAAGATCATTGCCCTGCGATGATCCAACTCCCTCAATTAAACTATCTCCAAAAGCAATAACCGCGCTTCCTGTGCGCGGTTTGTCAATGTATCGGCGATCCATTGAAAAAAAATAAAAAACACCTCCCAAAATCAGGACGCCAAACACCGCAATTATTACTTGTGAATTTGTCATGCGCACAGAGCGTGTGCTATTATATATACTCGCATCCATTATACCCGACCGAGGGCATTTTTTATAATATATATCTGAACTTATGCGATATGTGGTGGACGCATACAGGCGCTTGATAAATTAAAATTTTAAGCGTACTACTAAAAACACGCCCTTTGATATCATGCCAAAATAAGGAGGGATGCTATGGATGCTTTTTTAACAAACGCAGAGCTTGTCGTAATAAATTTTTCCATTTCATTATTTTGGGTTTTGCTCGTTGTGCTTGTTGCCCTAGCATTTTTCAGCCTTATTGATAATCGCGATTAAAGGAGAAACGCTGTGACTACTTTGGAAATCGCATGCTTGATTTGGATAATTTCTCTTCTTGTTGTTATAACCATTGCTTTCGTGGATAATTTTTTGTATCCTGTCTGCCCCTCTTGTGAGCATAACCTGTATTCACGACGATTATCATTTTTTTCTCCCGATGCACTGTGCAAAAAACATGGCACATTCATCATTGCTCTCGCGCATCGCTCTATTTGTTCTGTGACGCACAAAAAATAATAATATCTCGGCATTAAAAACGCCCCGCTTAATTTGAGCGGGGTGTATTTTTAGTTCATACCATATAAAAATACAGTTTTCGCTTTGCGAAAACGGTCCAAACTTATTCTTTACGAGATTTCCAAAAAAGAATAATCGCCAACATTCCAAAAAAAGCTGTGCCAACTCCGCTTACCCACATAGGAATGCTAACCGTTTCAAATAAAATCTCCCATAAAAAAAGAACGCGGGCAAAGTGCGCAATCGCGATAAAAGCAAAAATCGTTCCAGAAATTTTATGCAGTGTTTTATTCGTCATGCACTCCTTTCTATTTTTTGTTTCCGCCGTTGACACACAGACAGACGAATTTGTTGTGCGTGTCCCGATCTGTCAAACTAAAATAAGCGCTCTGCACTGTATGCGAAACTACATCACTTACTATCCTTACCACGCCATCATTTTAAAATATAAATGAACAAAGTTCGTTAGACCGCTTTTGCCGCCTCTTCAACGGTAGTGACCCCCATTAAAACTTTTTCACGAGCGGCGTCTTTCAATGTTTTCATGTTGGCACTCGCAACATATTCTTCAAGAACGCTCATTGAGCTTCGCTCAATTATTAACGAACGAAGATTGTTGTCAAGTTCTAAAACCTCATAAATGCCCGTCCGCCCCTGATACCCAGTTCCTCTGCACGCCTCACATCCCATCCCTTTTGTAAACGAGTATGAATTTTCATCAAGCCCAAAATACAAAAGATATTCAGGATCCGGCACATACGATGAACGACATGTATTACAAATTTTTCTAATAAGTCGCTGGGAAACAATTCCGTTTAAAGCATATGCAATTAAACTTCGCTCAATATTCATATCTAAAAGACGGGCGATTGTTCCGATGGTCGTATTTGAATGAATCGTTGAAAACACAAGTCGTCCGGTCAAAGAAGCGCGGATAGTATATTCCGCTGTATCAGCATCTCGAATTTCGCCAATCATAATGATATCAGGATCCTGACGAAGAATTGAACGCATGCCGTCTGCATAATTATATCCCTGATCAGGTTTAATTTCGCTCTGCCTAATATCTTTGAAGTGATATTCAACGGGGTCTTCAAGGGTTATAATGTTTTTTTCTTTTGAACGCAAAGACTGCAGAATTGAATACAGCGTCGTTGATTTGCCTGACCCTGCCGGACCCGTTACAAGAATCATTCCATATGTTCGCGCAATCAATTTTTTAAATACCCCAAAATTCTCGGGGCTCATTCCAAGGTTTTCAGGATGCACCAATACTTCTTGCCGATTCAAAACACGCAAGACGGTCGCTTCACCGTTAATGACGGGGAAAACAGAAACACGAACATCAAGCATCATCTCGCTATTTTTTGAAGCATCCAGAACCGCTCCGACTTTCTCTTGCTTTTTTTGATCAGTGGCCTTTGCGATAATAAAAAGCTTTGAAAGCCTGTCAACGAACGGCACAGATTTTTCGTCTCCTTGCTCTGAGTACAACTGCCCAACGCTTGCTGAAAAGTGCCCTTCAACGGGCATTGGATGACGAACGAGAGGAATGTCAGATGCGATTTTAATGCGGTTTAAAATAGATTCGTACTCATACAGCGGAATAGACGCGTGTTCCTGTAAAATTCCATCAACACGAAAACGAATGCGGAGAACATCTAATAATGGCTCAATGTGAATATCGGAAGCACGATCTTCAAGCGCGCTCGCGAGAATTATTTTGAGAGGATCTTCGTTTTTTAAATCATTCTTTTGTAACATAAAAGTTTTACGCAAAATATAATGACGCGCCCTTACTCATTATTGTATAACATCCCCATATGAACTTAAAAACTGCGGGACAACAACCATTAATCCGATAAGTGGTAAAACAAAAACAAGCACTGAACCGATAAAAGTCCACAAAAGATATTTTTTTGTCGCTTCAACAGACGCGCCAATCTCATCAACTTTTTGGCGAAGCTCACGAATTTCTTTTAAAAGACTTTCTTCCATTTTCAAATAATACCATATTTAAAAAATACCCCGCCCCACACACAAACAGTTAATAAAAAATCAACAGATGCCCTTAATTTTTCCATTATCCACCAAAGGTGGATCAAATCCGCATCACACCATATCATCAAATTACATTTTTTTCTTTAGCGATTCTTCTAGCTTATCAATTTTACTTGATTCAAGACGATGGCTATTCGGATGTGCTCTAAGCCATTTAATTTTTTCCTGAAGTTCTTTCTCATCAATCCCGCGATGATACGAACCGCTCTTCTTCTCAAGATCACCTAAAAAAATCATATCAACATCGGCAAGCTCCTGCTGACTAAACCCTTCCGAATGCAGATGTCCGCGAACCAGTTTATACTCTTCGCTCCCGACATGAGGTTTTGAATCTCCAAATAGTCCCATATACCAGTGAGCAAGAATCTTTAGTGTTATTTACGGTTTTTATACCTCTTGTAGAAAAACAATCAGACAAAAATTGTTTCTTGAAGTGGTGCAAAACCCCAAACAGCATTATTAAAACTTGCTATTAAATTACTACATTGTCATATAGAGCTCTATTATAGAGCGAAATAACCTTTATTGCAAAGCAAGCGTTCTCGTGATCATTTAAGAAAAAGCCAAAAACAAATGCGTTGTACCACGCCTATAATACTTATTTTGAAACAACAATCATTGCCGAACGAATTTGTTCAAATGGCTCGTTTTTACCAGTTACATAATCCATAAGAGCGCCCTCTAATATAGCGTACCCATAACGATACCCTGCCCCCCGATATGTGCCAGGATCATTTGTAATAAATTCTTGCGCTGTGTCATCGTATCCTGTAATGAGAATTTTATGCCGTTCTGGCCCTGGTTCTGTATAAAATGAATTTTTCAATTTACGACCATCAACAGGAACGATAACGAGATTACCGTCTGCCAGCTCTTTTTTAATATCTTTTATGGTAATGTCATAGCGCAAAAACGCATTTGTATATCCAAAATAATCTTTAATAATCCGATCAAGCGTGTCCTGTGAAGATGTGTCGTGAAATTCGCCGTATTTTTTCTTTTCAAATTCAGATATCGCGATAATTTCTTGAAGAGCTTCTTCTGGGGTGAGTTTTTTTCCTTCTGCCCAACGAATTGCCATAAGCGAAGCAGCCTCTTCACATCCGTAATCCTGCCGTGGATCATTCCAATCGGCATACGGCGCCTGCGCGGTGAACGGGGCATCAATGAGTATTTTTGTTGAGATTTTGATTGGAGTCGGAATTTGTGTTATGTCGGAAGAAGACGCTGTTTGATTTTCAACTATAGATAAAAGATCGACTGGCTTCGGGGGTGGTTGGGTTGCAATCACCGGAAGCTCTATTTCTTTTTGCACATTTTTTTCAATGTTTTTTTCAGCGCTCAAAAAAAGAAATTCGTCCGAACGAACGAATTCCAACTTAGAGATTAGAAAGAAAACAAAAATCGCAATGATCGTTGCGGTAAAAAGCGTAAAAAGAAAAAATTTTCTTGATATATTACTCATGGTGCGTATTGTTATTTTATTATATCACCCTTCCAGCTTTTTCAAAAATAAAATTTTAAAAGCCGTGCTTTCGCACGGCTTTTAAAGAATCAAACGACTAATCCGTTCTTTCGCTATTGCAAACTTTCATTTCTCACGACAGTCGCATTGATTGTCGTTCCTTCAAGCGCGCCGTAAACGCGAATCTTGTGACCAACAAGGAATTGCGATAAAGTCGCCCGCGCCCATAATTTATTTAAGATTGATGTGTCAGGCACAATCTGAACTGTATAGTCAGTTTCGCTCTTGCGTATAACAATCGTCGTCGGAGCCGTTGTTGAGGCAACAGACTGCAGCTTGCCTTCAAATACCCGCTGAAGAATAGCGTGATCAACGAATATTTTTATTTTCTTCGCATCAAGCGTGTTCTGAAGATTATTCCAAACGCCTTGCACATTTATTTTGTCTCCCATTTTAATATCTGAAAACGCAACATGAACCCCCGCCTTCATAATTTCAGTTGAACTCCCAACAATAATCGTTTGTAATCCCCTATCTTCAGCATCAAGCATAAAGCTCGTTGAGGATGCGCTCATTGAAAGAACCCTTCCAAAAAAAGAGGCGTTCCGTTTCTGCACAGACCAGTTTTTTATGTAAGTTGCGCGAACCGTAAATAAATCAGCGGTGTCCGCGCGAAGCATGCCATGTACCGTGAGAAAATCGCCGACGGAAATTTCCGCGATAGAAGAATTCCCATTAAATCGTCTCATAAAATTCGTATTGCCATCAGTTTCAATTCGCACGCGAAGAGAAAAACTCCCCCATGAAATTATTCCGTGTATCGTTGATGACGCTGAAACAGAATCAACTTTTATATTTTGAAACACGCTTTTTCCGTTGTTATTGATCTGAATAGATGAGCCCGAAGGAATGTCATCGCCTCGCTTGTCGCGCATATCAACACGAAGTTCTTTTTTCCCGTGAGAGTCATCATCCCCGCCTTTATCTGTGTCTTTTTTCGCAAACGCAAATTCTGGAGACATAAACAAAGCGCTTCCTACAATGCTCAATACCGCAAACGCTAAAAATGATTTTATAGCCATATGTGTAAACATTAATTTAATTAAAAATTTTTGACCCTACTATATAGACGAAGTAAGCTGGATTTTCTTACAAAAACTCTATCGCGGTCCATAAGAAAATATTTTTAATCAAAACGCTACCCACACTATTCCATAAATTCGCTTTTTTTATGGGCCTTTTCGCGCATTTCATCTTTTAGAGGGCTTTTAATTTTTTCGCCGGAGGCGGACACGCCTTGTTCATTTTCTGATCCTCGTTCATCGTTTGTATCATTTAAATCACGCCCCCGCTTCTTTTCTTGTTTCTCGGTGCGGTCTCTTCGTATTTCGTTTTTATTTTCATTATGATTATTGTCCCCATTTTCCTCTATTGAAACCTGTATGTGAAATTCCTTATTTGCATTGATCAATACCCGCGCCCTTTCAAGCGTTCTCATCGCTTTCTGAAAAAGCGAAAAGGCTTTGCCGTATTTCCCCTCATTTTGTTTCGTTTTCCCTTCGGCAATTATTTCAATTACACCTGAAAGTCGTTTTTTTATTTCGTCTGTTGCCAAATCTCCCGATCCTAATGCGATGCCGTCAATAAACGCGTTCATTTCCTGAAGTTTTTTTTCTACTTCCACACGCATATCTTCGGAAGATTTTTTTGCTTTGTCGTCTTTTTTGTTTTCAATATTTTCTTCTAAATTTTTTCTTTTTTTACCAACTTCCCGTATAGCATTTTGCGCCGATACGGTAATTGGCGCAAGCGCATAATCCGAATCCGCGTCATCTTCGGTTAATTTTTGAAGGATTTTATCATGCGCCTCAAGTTCCGCCTCAAAATTAGAATTAATGCGCGCTGCGACTTCAAAATCTCCACCATTTTCAATGGTTGCTATTTTTATTTCTGCGTTTTTACGATGCTCGTTGAATTTTTCCTGAAGGGCTAAGCGAACCTCTGGCGTAATAATTCTTTTTTCAACCGTCAATCGTTCGGACTCTTCCAGTCGTTTTGTAGCAAGTTTTGTTTCCCATTCTACCCTTGATTTTGGAGAAAATTTTAACAATCCACGAATCTCTTCGTTTACATTAATTTTTACCGGATACAGAATATCTCCGGGAAGCGTTCCCTCTGCTCCAAATGCGATTCCCGCTCCCGAAAGCATGCTTGCGATAAGCACGAGTGGAACGGTTCTGTGTATCGCGAAAAACGCGAAAAGCTGGTCGCGTAATGCCACGCGAATCGGTGGGCGATATGCGTGCATATAAATGCGAAGCTCATTTCTAACGCGCGCGCGTTCATTTTCGGCAAGAGATATATTTTTCGCTTGCTGTATTATTTCGTGAAAGTTTTTCATATTTCAAAAATATGTTTTACCGATTGTAATCCTCGATGAATACGCACTGAAACGGCGTTTTCGCTTTCATTCAAAATCTTGGCAATTTCGCTAGGCGACATATCATCAACATACCGCATAATTACAACATCCCGATATTTTTTATCAATGGAATTAATCGCTTCAATGACCTCGCGTGTTTCAGCCGAATGACGCATAGCGATGTGTCCGGCTATCGCGGGATCAAAACCAAATTCTTCCTGCATTGTATCCAAAGATTCTTCTCGTTTTTTCTTCCAGTCATCAATGATTAAATTATTGGCAACTTTATATAAAAACGCTCTGATGTTGGTAACTTCATTGCCGGAAGCAAGATATTCCCATGTCTTTGTATACGCTTCCTGCATTACATCGCGCGCGATTTCTTCGTCATATACACGGAAAAAACAATGCCTAAATATGGCGTCAGAATGTTCATCGTATGCATTAATAAACGGTATTAAACCATTTGTTCCGACGGCACGCTGAGGAGGTGTGCGGAAGCGCCCACCTCCCTCATCGCTTGTCGTAATAAATTTTTCCATTTCATTATTACCCGTATTGTTCTTTATATAAGACGAAATAATGCCATATTTCTTACGCAAAAACAATGCAAAATGGCAAGAGTATAAACTCCTGTTTTTTTTAAAACCCCCTCATTCCCGTCTGTTTATATAAAGATTTTTTATACTGGCAAGCAAAAAACTACCAATAAAAACAAGTGTTTTTATTGGTACAAAAAAGTTATCCACAGTTATGCATACAATTACACTTGCGTATTTTTTTCGCAGTGATAGACTATAAAATGTAACTTAGGTTACATCGTTCTTTCATCTCGGGGCTTCGGTCCCACATTTTCTCTTCTTGGGGTTTGCTACGGCAAACCCTTTTTATTTTAACTAGACTAGATATGATCATTTCTCACGATAGAACAAAAACCGCCAAATGCGTGTGCACATTACCTTCCGGTTCCACATGGACCACGGCATTGCTTGCGTCAATTGTCGGAGAACGATGAGTTGTTTTTGGAGTAGAACGAATTCCCAAGCTTGTTACATTTGGAGCAAAAAATCTTAATACATATAAATAGGCGTATACATTCGCGCATTCTAAAATTCTTATGGCGGGACCGACACTCAGACTTCCCCAAGAAGCTCCATTCAATAAAATTCTCGTTTCAGCGGCCGCCGATACTATGTTAAAAGGTCTGGTTCTACAATTAAAAATCGGGGGGCACTTGTCATCCCGATACAAAACCAAATCTGGAAAATAAAAAAAACCGCAAACGAAAAATTAAATATAGAAAAATTCGACGGGTTTGCGTTTGTTCCACTTGTTTAAAAAATCCCCAATTCGCGATATCGCGAATTGGGGGCTCTGCTCATTTATAGAGCGTTTCTCCTTCTGCTTTAAATTTTCTTTGTAGCGCCCTCCTTTGTTTCCAGTGATAAAGGCTCGGAAGGTTCGCTCGTTTTTGCGCCATCTTTCGTTCCACGCGCTAAATCCTTCAGCATCGGAATCAGGAGAGCGAATGGAGACGCAGACGATCCGTTTCCGCTTCCGGCTACATACGCTTCCGGAACAATCGGATGCTTACTTTCTGCAAGTTTGGCAATAGCTTGAATTACCATAGCGTTCTCTTGGCCAAGAGCTCCAGCGAGGGCTTGCAAAGTTTTTTCTATATACTCTGCTTCGCCAAGAGCCTCTTTTTTCCGCGCCGTTGCCATATCTTCCCGAATCTGAATTTCTGTTTGCGCGTTGACAACGTCCTTTTTCCTATTGGCCCGCGCAGTTGCCTCCTCCTTTTCAGCGCGTTTTTCTTCTGCCTCCTTTTCTACCTTAAGCGTTTCCTTGCTCGCTTCAGCGATGGTGCGATTTTTCCGCACAGTCATATATTCAGAATCGCCAATTACTTCTTGGATGATGATATCTTCAAGCTCAACGCTAAATAGCATTAGCTCTTTTCTCATTTCGTCTTTAAGCTTGGCGCGAAAAGTCTCTTGATTATCAAGAAGATCTTCGGCGTTACTATCGCGAACAGCCTTTGTGGCAAATCCAAGCATTCGCGCTGCCATAAAATCCTTGATAAACCCATGCATTGAACCAAAACTCGCAATAACCATTGACGCTGACTCACTCGGAACAACGGCAAGGGCATCAACATCAAGGGTCATTGAAATATTATTTTTTGAAAGCGCTGTGATGCTTTTCAATTCTTTATCAAGTCCGTGATCCGAACTTCTATTTGGACTGAAAAAAAGCGTCAAAAGATTCGTCTGCGCTCTATGAATTTGCAAGACCTCAGTATTGATAAGATACTGCCCCTGCGAAAGAGCGTTGTACCACACCCCGTGATGTCCCGGGCGAACGATTGCTCCATATTTGAAGACGGCGTCTGTAATGTCAAAAGCAGGAAGTCCTAAGCCAGCACTTATGACAAGCGCTTCTCCGGGAGCAACCGTGACGATGTCAACTATTTTAACCGAGAAAAGCTTTTTGTTGATTGCATAATTTCCTGACGCAAGTGGATAAAACTGCGGTCCCATTTTTCCGCCATTCTCAAAGAATGCTGCGGGATTCTGGAAATTTTCATGCAGATTATTATTTGACCGCAAGACATATTCCAAAAGTTTTTGACCAAGTTCATGCTCTTTGTCTTTTCTCGTATCCCATAATTCGGTTTTCAGAATTTTTGGATTATCAAGTTCAGCTTCTTTTCGCGCGACATCCCCAAACTCTCCAATACGACACGCAACAGCATCAGGTGGAAGCGGAGACCCGTCCAAACAGGTAACAATTCCCATTTTCTGATTTGAAATCGTTGTAAGTTCAAAATCCTCTTTTGTAAATCCAAAATCCTTATACGAAAGAGTTCTCGCAACTTGTTTTTCAACAAGATCAAGATCCGACATAACGCCGAAAACTTTTGCAAGCGTTGCAATGGTAAATCCAACTGGATGAATCGGAAGGAATGTTCCCGGAGGCAGAACGAGTCGCTGAATACCCTTTTGACCGTTCTCAAGAATAAATTTTCTAATATCCTCAAACCGTCCGTACACCTCTTTATATTCAGCGGTCTTCTGCCCGGGTCTTAATCCGTGTCCAACATTCGCAATCACATACCCGATCTTATCTCCTTCAACGCGAGCCCACGGATGGATTTCGTGCCGATAGAAAATTGGATCGGCGTAGCGCCACCCTGACATTTTGAGAGTCGGCTGATATCCCGCCTCATTTCGAAATGCGACAGGATCACGCGTTGCGCCATTGAACGAAAACCGTTTATACAGAATACCAATATGATGCGCCGGAACCTCAAAGATTCCGAACCATATATACACGCCCGCCACTACGATCGCTAAAAATCCTAAAAAGATTTCCATCTGAATCCCCCTTCCAATATGGTTGATTTAATTAGAAAAAATTGATTTTCAATGTTCAATTTGAGAGCTTATATTGTACTATATTATTTATATTTTGTAAAGCATGCAAAAGGCGACTTCAACAATCTTTACATGGTATGAATTATTCGCTATTCTAAAACATAGTTTTGTTATGCTTTATTACGGCTAGCGATGAGCGAAATGAAGCCAGCAAGGATTCATTTCGTCAGCGCGAAGACGCACATTCAGCTTGCTAGCCTCAGTACTTCCTCGCTCTTCGCTCGGTCGAAACAAAGGTCAATACCGCGTGGCTCTGCCACGCGAGAGAACGAACGAAGCGAGTTCCGACTGATACCTCGGGGCTTTGCCCCGAGGAGCTTTATTCCCCGGTAGCTCGGTAGGGTCCGAAGCAAGTGTCTTTGCTTCGGACGGGCGTTACGAGGTCAAAGCTTCAGTGAAGCTTTGACGGGAAATGCCGTGAGCTTTAGCTCGCGAAAAGCATTTCCCCGTGTTTCGCTGAGGAGGCGAAACGAGCAAAGTAAGAGCGGAGTACCACACCCCGGGAGAGCAGTGCAACTGATACCGCTGAACAAAACAATTTAATATTCCCCGGTAGCTCAGCGGTAGAGCAGCTCGCTGTTAACGAGTTGGTCCCAGGTTCGAATCCTGGCCGGGGAGCCAAGAAACTAGATACGAACTCATTTTTTGAAGATGAGAGTGTTCGCTCG
>ERZ1292633.2545-Hain-H41-02um-R1-2545-length-18597-cov-43_pt1 | contig 18597 bp, 24 predicted proteins | sample MGYA00564406_ERZ1292633 | MGnify/ENA primary metagenome ERZ1292633 (study PRJEB36523, sample SAMEA6512639) | groundwater metagenome | collected 2019-01-08 | study: AquaDiva: Metagenomics assemblies of 32 groundwater samples | reverse complement strand
GGATGAAATCGCCGTCCGCCACTATCTACCACCGATATTGCGTATGATCCCAAATATTCGTTATGTAAGTATTCAGTCGTTCCCAGCGCGCCGTCTTTGCGAGCGAAGCGAAGCAATCCAGAATATGTGCATAAACTCTGGATTGCTTCGGCCAAAAGCCTCGCAAAGACGAATACTGGGAACGGGTGAATACTTACTTCGTTATGAGAATGCTTTATTCAATATACCTGAATTCTTTGAAAACGCGTTCATATAGCATTATTGTAGTTCGCACTTCACGCGGGGTAAGAGTCAGACCGCCTTCGTGCGCCACGCGGTTCCTAACCTTGTGAGCATCCCACGCAGACTCTATAGAATTGAATTTCATACGATCAACCTGCTTCATCTTATCGGCTATCGTCTCGCCTTTATATCCTTGAAAATCGAGCAGTTCGTTGAGCATAATATCGGCCTCAAGAATTGCGAGACGCCAACTTTCGGGATTGGAAGAGCCAGATTGTTCTGTTACACGATTCCATCGTAGCTGTGTTTTGGAAATATCCTCCGCGGCGACTGTGCGCTGTGCCGCCAAAAATGCAAGGCGTTCGCCGCGCCGTATTTGTACGATACGAATCCAACAATACAGTGTGATTGCCAAAAAAGGTATCGAGATCGTAATCGTAATTAGAGAGAACACGAACCATCCGTTGACGAGCTTTTCAAAACCGACAGGTCCTGATGCCTGCGCCAGAAGATTCGAAACATCCCATAGCGCAACCGGCTCGGTGAGATTTGCAAATGGCGGGGATTGAGTGGTATTAAAAGCGTAAATGATAGTCGCGGGAACCCACCTAAAAAGAAGGTCGCCCAAAAATCCAAAAGCATTGGGCAAAACTCCTATTAGTGTTGCGTCTCCGCCGTCCATTCCACACAGTATACAACCTCAAGAGGCGACCTTCTCCACATCTTCCCCTATGGCAAAAAGTGTTTCCTCGCCGCCATGGGGTGCGATAATCTGGAATCCGACTGGAAGATCTTTTCCTTCACGCGACACCGTGCCCGAAGGAACTGACATTGCAGGTACGCCCGCGAGATTCACCGGCACAGTAAAAATATCCGCGGCATACATAGCTACAGGATCAGCTTTTGCACCGAATTTCCAGGCTGGCGTCGGAGAGGTTGGCGTGACGATGACATCGACCTGCTCGAACGCTTTAACGAAATCATCGCGGATCATCGCACGCACCGCGCGCGCCTTGCGATAGTACGCATCGGCGTAACCGGCAGAGAGCACATAGGCGCCGACGAGGATGCGGCGGCGCACCTCGGGGCCGAAGCCGAGCCCCCGCGTCTTGCGGTACACCTCGCCGATAGTATCTCCCGGAACCGAGAGGCCGTAGCGGATGCCGTCGTAGCGTGCGAGATTGGTGGATACTTCGGCAGGTACTATGATGTAGTAGACTGCAAGCGCATATTTCAGATTCGGCAATTCGATGTCGCGAATCTCATAGCCTTTCTTCTTCAGGCCGTTGAGCGTCTTTTCGAACGCGGCGATAATGTCAGGGTCGACGCCTTCTTTCATGAACGAACGAGGGACGCCGATCACCTTCGCTTTTTTCGACATTTGCGGCGCATCAGGAAGTGAAGTGCTGTCGTTCGCATCGTAACCGGAAATAACGGAGAACATAGTGCGTGCATCGGCAACCGTCTTCGTGAACGGACCGATCTGATCGAGCGAGCTGCCCATCGCCATCACGCCGAAGCGCGAGACCGCGCCGTAGGTCGTCTTGAGGCCGACGATACCAGTCAAAGCAGCGGGCTGGCGAATGGAACCACCCGTGTCGGAGCCGATACCGGCGATGGCGATATCGGCAGCGACCGCCGCGGCCGAACCGCCGGAAGAGCCACCTGGAACTCGCGTCATATCGACAGGATTTTTCGTCGGACCGAACGCAGAGTTTTCGGTCGACGCACCCATCGCAAATTCGTCCATGTTGGTGCGACCAAGGAAGATCGCACCCGCATTGCGCAACTTTTTAGTGACCGTCGCATCGTACGTCGCGATATAGTTCTCCAAAATCTTCGACGCGGAGCTCGCGATTCGCCCTTTGATGAGTAGGTTGTCCTTGATAGCGAGTGGGATACCGGTGAGTGGCTGGGATTCTCCGCGAGCAATGATTTCGTCCGCCGTATGTGCTTCTGTTCGCGACGAATCTGTCCATACCTCGAGGTACGCATGTATCTCTCCGTCTTTTTTTGCTATAGCTTCAAGATACGCATTTGTGAGTTCGAGAGCGGAAAATTCCCTTGCGTCCAACGCGCGTCGTGCCTCCGCGATGGTGATTTTTGACAGATCCATAATTTCAAATTGTTACAGTCAATGTGTTCTGAAATAAAATAGCGTTTATTTTCTAATGGGATTCATGTCTGTCCTTTCTCATTGAAAAATAAAGCTCCCAAATCACGATGATCGTGTACGATGCGCACGACCATAACACGCGCTCCATCCGTTTTGTATAAAACAGCGTACGGTCGTCCTCTCACCATGCGTGCTCCCTCAAAAAGTTCGTCGCGTACTCGCCACATGAATGCATTGGTTTTTAGAGTTCTTATGACTTTAATAATCCTTTCGGTCATTCGACGCGCAGATTCTTCAGAATCGGCTCGCATGAGATATTCGGAGATATTGACCAAATCTCCAAAGGCCGCTGATGATAATTTAATGGAACTACTTCTGGTTGTTGGCATGTCGTTTTTTCGCTTCTTGTATGATGGCCTCGACCGTCGGTAATTTGGAAACTCGACCTGCATCAACATCAGCCATTCCTGCTGCAATCTTCTTTTTCAATTCATTCCACGCGGCTACTCTGTCTATAAGCTCATACCCGAAATTATCTCGCACCGCAGGGGGCAGTACTCCTGCTTTTTTGATGGCAACGGTAAATATATCAGTCATACATCTGCATCCTATCACACTCACCCCTTCCGCGAAATCACTTGCTTGACCGCGATGCGATTGTCTTCCCGCGCCGGAGCAACATTAAGTAACGCTTCGGTATAGAGACCGCTCTCGTGCGGATTTTCATCCTTTCGCATCACATTCCGAAGTTCGTGCGCTTCCGGAATCTTCGATACATCAGCTTTTTGTATTATCTCAACAAATTCCAAAACAGCAGGAATTTCCTTCTCGAGCCTCGCGATCTCCTCATCCGAGACCTCCAATCGCGCGAGCAGAGCAAGCGCCTTGACGTCTATCTTCATATCAGTTTTTGGGTCACTTGGCATGTAGCCTATCATACACAAAAAGAAACGGCCCCGCATGTTTTCGCATGCGGGGCAACCAACCGAGATTCTGGTCAGCTAAAAAATAGCCACCAAGAAACGAGGCCTCCAATGCCGCCAAGTGGCACGAGCCAGAACAGACGCAGACTCCAGGTTTCAAACCCCGCAACCCACCAGGTGGCAACCGCCAACCCGGAAGCAGATCCGAGTAGAACTCCTTCTATCAAGGTCATGATTTTTCCCCTCATTCATCATTATGGTTCAGGGATCTGGACCACGAAATACTATACATTAGTGATTCCATTTGTTCCATTTGTCAAAAAACTCCTGCTCCGTGAGAATCGTCACCCCAAGCTCGCGGGCTTTGTCCAATTTCGAACCAGCTTCGTCGCCGGCCACAACATAACTAGTTTTCTTTGAGACTGAACCGGAAACGTCGGCACCAAGGGCGCGGAGTTTCGCCTTTGCTTCATCTCGCGACAAGGATTTGAGAGTACCGGTCAAGACGTAAGTTTGACCTTCAAGCGGAAGGCTTTTTTTCTGTGTGGGGGATTCTATAGTTAGCACCTTCTTAAGACCGGTAATCAATTGCTGATGCCGTTTTTCAAGAAACCAATTAACGACCTCTTTCGCGACGACTGGTCCCACCCCTTCCACTTCCGTCAAATCTTTTTCTGTAGTTCCCGAAATCACATCAAGAGTACGAAATTTTTCTGCAAGCAAAATCGCATTCTCCTCTCCTATCTGCGGAATTGATAGACCGACAAGAAGCCGGGCAAGCGAGACGCGTCTTGAACTCTGTATAGAAGCGACTAACTTCTTTGCAGAAACTTCGGCAAATCCTTCAAGGGTTAAAAGATCTCCTTCTGTAAGCGTGAACAATTCGTCAAAATGCTGGACTAACCCGTTTTCGAGAACAAGGTCGACCGTTTTTTTACCCAGTCCTTCGATGTCGAGTGCGCCCTTCCCGACAAAATTATAAAATCTACGCCTCACAATAGAAAACGAATTCTTATCGACACACCGCCACGCCGATTGTCCGGGAATCCGCTCAATCTTTCCACCATCACCGCACTCCGGAACACTCACCGGCCATTTATATGATTTAGATCCTTTTGATCTTAGCTCTTGCACAACACTCACAATTTCAGGAATTACGTCTCCCGCCTTCTGCAAAACGACAGTATCTCCTATCCGAACGTCAAGCCGTTTAATCTCATCTTCGTTGTGCAATGTCGCTCGGCTCACGATGGTGCCAGCGACGGCAACGGATTTCAAATGAGCTACGGGCGTAAGAACGCCCGTTCGCCCAACCTGAAGCACGATATTTTCGACGATGGTGGTAACTTGCTCTGCCGGAAACTTGAATGCAATCGCGAAACGCGGCGCCTTGCCGGTATATCCCAAAAGGTCTTCATATCTGCGCTCGTTAACCTTAACCACTATTCCATCAATCCAATACTCCTGATGACGTCCCTTGCTTTTCCATTTCTCCCAAAAATGTATTGCGTCTTCTATTGTCTCCGCTTTGGCATGATGCGGATTAACCTTGAACCCGAGCTCGCGCAAATATTCGAGCTCCTCTCTTTGCGTGATCGGAAAATTCTCGCTCGTTTTGGCCACATCGTAGATAAACGCATCGAGCTTGCGAGAAGCCGCGATTTTCGGATCAAGCTGGCGAATGGAACCCGCCGCCGCATTTCGCGGATTCGCGAACAACGGCTCATCCTCATTTTTTCTCCGGTGATTCAATTCTTCTAAATTCTTTGCGCTCATCCATACTTCTCCCTCAACGATAATGTCGATCGGACGAGAGAGTGCAAGCGGAACTGATTCTATGGTCCTTATGTTATGCGTTACATCCTCGCCCATCTCTCCATTTCCCCTGGTGGCGGCCGTCTTTAAAAGTCCTTTTTCGTAGGTCAAAACGATTTTGAGTCCGTCGATTTTCAATTCACAGACATAAGTGGGTTTATATCCCCCAAGCATTCTTTGCACGCGCGTATCAAACTCACGCAATTCTCCCGCCGAAAAACAATCATTAAACGACCATTGTGCAACCGCGTGCCGGATTTTCTTAAATTGCGGCAATGGCTTCCCGGCAACTCTCTGGCTGGGAGAATCTTCTGCAATTATGCCCGGATATTTTTCCTCTATTTGAGTAAGCTCGTGTTTCAGAGAATCGAGTGCCTGCTGTGAAATTTCTTCTTTGTCGTATACATGGTACAAACGACGATGACGATTGATCGTGTTCTTCAATTTTGCATACCTATTCAGCACCTCTGCTCTGATCATTTTAGTAGCGAAATCGTACTGAACGTTGTAAAACTCGCAACGAGCCAGTCACGGCTTCGCAATTGGCACTAAAGCCATCGGCATTAATCGTCGTCACGACGTTGCCGACAACATTCAAAGATTTGATCACAGACACATTGACGCAATAATCGTTTGGCGCGAATTGAAATGATGAAGTTATAGTGTTCCCCACCTGAGTGGCGGTCGTCATCTTATCCTGCCTGTCGCAAGTTATAGCCACCGAAGTAGGCGTGGTTGTGGGAAAGCGCTCGTACCGATAATCCCAATATTGAGCGCATTCGGCGCCGGTGTCGGCTGCATAGAATGCGAATTGAGAGTCGCGCCCTATCGAGGAGAGCTTGAGTTCTTTATGCGCAAGCTGAAAAATGGAAGTGCCGAGCGCAAGAACGATCGATGCTATAAGCGCGGAAAGAAGCAGTGTGAAGCCTTTTTGATTTTTCATATTTTAAGTGTCGTCCTCTACCCATCGATATAGATTCTGCCGAATAGTAAATGAGCGTGTTTGAAACGAGCCCGTTCGCCACGAAACAGTCACAGATGTCCGTATTTCTTGAGGGACTTCCGCATCCGAAGCGACTGCTTGGACCTCGACAGCGCGAGTAAATCGCGTATTAGTCCAACCCGACCCATATCCATAAAACGTTTGCGTAGGATCTATCTGCAGAGGAGGACAAGTACCGCTATTGCATTTATCGCTATTCATAGAATCGTCAAGAGTGCTGATGATAAATGGCCGGCCCACAGGTATATCTTTCAGGATGTCCGTGGGCGTGCCACTTACAGTCTTCAGAATATTGTTATCTCTAACATGACGCACTGTCTCAACGGCCTCCTGCGCAAGATGAAAGGCAATGATCTGGTCGCGTGCGTAATACGCGGACGCAAGGCTCTTGGTAGTCAGAGACATGGGAGCTACGATCGCAACCGATAGGAGCGATACCGCAACAAGAGTTTCTATGAGAGTAAAACCGGTTGTTTTTTTCATAGAGCCGATGGATCAAACAAATCAAGGTCGCGCTGTACGGCCGTAGCTTGAATACTAAATGTGGTTGTTGTCTTTATCGTTTTTGCACCAGCCGTTCCCTTCACCTCAATAACAACCTTAGGCTGGATCAGATCCCTACTATCTGCGCCAATGACATAAAATCTCATGCTGTTTATAATTATCTCAGGGGAAGTCATGGCATAGTAATTCGTACCGGAATCTACGGATTTACAAAGCCTACCTTGCCCGCAGTATGAATTATCAGTATCAAACACATACACGAATCGATTCGCAGGCTCACAAGAGCCTTGGCAAAAAGGCTTGAATGCGAGCAGTGTATCTCCTTCGCAGTTTTGAGGCGTCTTGACCGGACCTCCGCCACAGTGATACATAGAACCCATGCGTACGGCACGAACCATTCCATCGAGTGCAATGTTTAAGTTATTCATAACCGACTGCAATGCCTGCGCCTTACGATTCGCTCCCACGAGAGCAAGCAGTGCACCTACGGAGATAAGCATGACGACAGAAAAAAGCGCCACGGCGACAATCATCTCTACCAGCGTAAATCCTTTTTGATTCTGCATATTATCGACTTGTAGCTATCTGTCCCGTAGCTTCGACAACTACGCTCATGCGATCTCCACGAGGGGATCCTATAATGATACGAACAGATTCTTGCGCTCTCGTGCAGATATAGTTGCCCGTGATTGCAGAAATGCGATCTTTGCTTATGCACGCGTCGGGTTCTGGACGCTTAAATAAGATGTCTGCCCTAGAAACGCGGATGCACGAATCGGAATCCCTTCCGGCAGGTACGCATAGTCCGGCAATAAAGTAGCCGCGCTGTATGTCGGTCGATTCTACAAGTTCGCAGGAAGATTCCGAAGGACAACCGTCATAAAGACCGTTCTTTGTTATTGCATCCGCAAATAAAACATACGTTTTGGGACTGTTGATCAAAAAATGCATACCGTACCCGACTCCGAAATTCCCAGAACCAAATTGGCGAACAGATATGCCATAGATTTGCGCCTCTCGAATTGAGAGTGCTATGTCGTATCCCAGATTCTCAAGCAGAATAACCCCGCCGAAGCGATTGTTGTTTGCGAGAACAATGCTCGTGATGATTATAAGGATGGTTGTCACTACCAAAAGTTCGATCAGAGTAAATCCACCCCGCAAGGAGCGACCGCTCATAACACGAGATTGATTAACGCCAAACCGTACATATTTGCAATCCATACTATGAGTGTTGCCGAGATTAAAAATGGTCCAAATGGTATCTCGCTCTTCATTGTATATGTGAATGGAAGTTTCCGCGATACGTTTCTGTGGGTAATTCGAACACTGATGCGTCCCCACGCAGATGAGGAAAAAAACAAGAGCGGAACACTCACGAATGCCCCGAGTACAAACGCAAGAAATAATGCAAACAATCCGTCACCAATTCCGAGAAGCCAGCCCATTCCCAGCGCCAATTTAACATCGCCAAATCCCATCCACGCGCCCTTAGAAAAAAACCAAAATGCGAATAATGGCATCGCCACTATGGGACCCGCGAGCAGAACCTGAGATACGCCATTTTCAGACTCACCTAGTACGACCGAAATAAGTGAAGCCCCGAGCGAGAACACTGCAAAGAAATATACCCACGCGTCGGGAATCAGAGTATTCTTAAAATCATATACTGCGATTGCAAAAAGGATTGCGATGATGGGAAGCGCAGACAAACGCTCATAAAGAGGCAGTGGCGCAAAGCCGATAGCAAGAAAAAGCAGTCCTAAACTTACCTCGACAAGAATATATTGTAACGATACGCATGCGCCGCATAGACGACAACGCCCGCGGAGAATTATCCAGGAAAAAATTGGTACGAGATCGTACCATGGGATAATGCGTCCGCACGACATGCACGCACTCCTTCCGGTGACAGGCTTTGAGTCCCATCGAATAATCAAGACGTTGAGAAAACTTCCAACAATGAGGCCGAAGATTCCAAAGATGATTGCGATAAACATTCCTGAATTATACCTTAACGAGATGAATATATTACACACAAAACGCCCCATAGGGGCGTTTTGTGTGTTCTCCAAGAGGAAAGAACTACGGAGCGACACAGTACACTGCTTCGGTAGCGACGCCAGTCGACGCATTGCAGTTTGTGGAGGCTCCATTAATCGTTATTACCTGATTATCGTCCCTGTCGCTCGCGAGGAGGGCAGTCTGACCCGTCGTTTCCAAAATAGCTCCGAGATAATAACCCGAACCAGTTCCAACCCGGGCATATCCATACGCCGCCGTTCCACCACTAGGATCTGCGGGAATGAGTGATATATAGCCAGGGGTCACAATACTTGCAATGTCCATCGTCGCAGGATAACCAGCAGTGGGATTCGCGTCATAAGAAAGCTCGAGAGCCAACTGCAACTGCTTAAGATCTGAAACACGCCTAGCGTCACGACCCTTTTTCCTGGCACTATTTAGAGAAGCAAGTACGACCGATGAGAGTATTCCAATAATAGCTATAACCACTAATAATTCGATGAGCGTAAAGCCCTTATTACTTTTCATTCGCACATTATATAAGGTAACAAAGTGAAAGCAACTCGCACCCCTGTGGATAACCCGCTTCCACTAAAATCCGGAAGCGATGTTGTAGATGGGAAGGAGAACAGAAGCTAAAAGAGCGGCGACACCGACCGCAAGCGCTACTATCATAAACGGCTCTATGAGGCCCACGAGCGTATCGACGGCGATGTTGACTTCGCGGCGGTAATAGCGCGACATCGTTTCGAGGATGTGGCCCATGTTGCCCGTTTCTTCTCCAATCTTGAGCATCGCGACGATGATTCCCGGAATCTCCGGATGTTTTCGAAATGCATCTGATACAGGAAGTCCGCCTTTCACGTCTATTGTTATTGCGTCCAAGATTTTCTTATACACGGCATCGCCAACAACGCTTCCGGTAATTTCGAGACCGTGCAAAATCTGCACCCCGCTTTTGAGCATAGTAGAGAGATTGTCCGTAACGCGCGAAAGAAAGAGTTTTTGATATATGGAGCCGATCGCCGGTATCTGCATACGCGCGCGCGAAAGCATCTCCTTCCCCGTCTCCGTGCGACCGAATCGATACAGAAAGATACCCGCGAACACGATAAGAATTAAAACCAGCAGTATATACCGAACAAGAAAATTGCTTATTCCAATAACAATCTTAGTGTATATCGGTATATCTTGCCCGACTTCAGCCAACATAGAGGCAAGATTAGGAATAACCAGCGTCATCATGAGCCCCATGACCGTAACAAATGTGAACATGATGAAGGCAGGATATATCAGAGCATTCCTGGCCTTTTGGGTAATCTCGTAGTTTCTGTCGAGGTAATCGGCAAGAAAAGAAAATGTTTCGTCCAATTTTCCCGTTTCTTCTCCCGCCCGTACCATGTTGATGTAAAATAACGAAAATACATCAGGATGTCTTGAAAGTGCAACCGATATGCTCGATCCGCTTTGAATGTCATTTGCGACAGCCGTAAGTTTCTCTCCAAGCTTTGGAGTACGCGCCTCTGATGCAAGCAAACGAAAAGCATGAAGTGCCGAAATTTGCGCCTCAAAGAGCGTCGTGATCTGACGGCTAACCATCACGATATCCGCATTAGTCACTCGATCGAAAATGCTTATGCGACTGAGTATTGAAATATTCGGCTCATTTGGAACTATGGAAGATATGATTAGACCACGTCTCTGCAAGGCGGTAATCGCGACGTCGATATTAACAGCATCTATTGTGCCGGCCCGTTCGGCTCCATCCGTATCCACCGCCTTGTAAGAAAAAAGTGCCATCTTTTAGAGAAGTTTTTGTAAGAGGTTCGGATTGAGTGAGTATTGATAGGCACTCTCGACGGTGATCTCTCCGCGTGCAACCAATTCCGCAAGCGAACGATTCATGTCGATCATGCCGTCGCTTGAGCCGGTTTCTATTACAGTAGGAATCTCGTGCGTTCGCCTCTCGCGAACAAGGTTTGAAACCGCTTTGTTGTTTATAAGCAACTCGCATGCGGGAATAAGTCCGCCAGAAATACGCGGGATCAGACGCTGTGAGAATATGCCCGATAGAGAAGCCGCGAGCTGGAGCCTGATCTGATCCTGCTGAGAGGCCTGGAATGTATCGATTATACGATCCACCGTTTGCGCCGCATCGTTCGTATGCATCGTAGATAATACCAAATGCCCCGTTTCTGCGGCAGTGACTGCGGCTGACATAGTCTCGGGACCGCGCATCTCCCCCACCAACAAAACGTCTATGTCTTGCCGAAATGCAGATTGTAGCGCAGTCTCGAAGTCTTTAGTGTCAATTCTCACTTCTCGTTGATCTATAAGCGATTGTTTCGGTTCAAAAATATATTCTATCGGATCTTCGATTGTAACAATGTGCTCCATGCGTTCAGTGTTTATCAGTTCAGTTAGAGCCGCCAGAGTAGTAGTTTTTCCTTGTCCAACCGGACCAACCACGAGAAAAAAACCCTGCGACTTGCGTGCGAACGTGGTTAAAATATCGGGAAGATTCAACTCTTGAATCGAACGGATGACTTTGGGAATAAGCCGCAATGCTATAGCGATTGAACCGCGTTGGAAGAACGCATTACCGCGAAAACGCATCTTTTCCTCGCTCTCGTACGCGAAATCTATTTCCTGTCCCGCGAGAAAAAGCTTTTCTTTTTCTGGAGTGAGAAGTAATTTCAAAAAACCAAGAGTATCATCCGGTGTTAAAATCGGCTCTTTTAACATTGGAGAAAGAAACCCGGAGATTCGGATCGTCGGATGCGCTCCTACAGAAAAATGAAGATCGCTTCCCCCTTCATGCGAGAGAACGTTAATGTATTTTTTAAATGTCGGACCGTATTCCATGTATAATTATTGTAACACAATTTTATCCGGCGCAAGCCTTATTCTTTTTTGCAATCTCCCCCTCGACGAGGGCGACGACTTCGGATGGAATCATGCTGGCTTTTATAATGTATCGATCGACACCCAAACCCTCGGCCTTTGTTTTCTCGGAATCGTCGCTCTGATTCGTGAGGGCTATCAGCGTCGCGCCCTTCGCAAGCCCCTCTTTCGAGATCGTCTGGAGAAATGCGAATCCGTCTTGTTCAGGCATTAAGATATCGAAAACTATCGCATCCGCACAAAAGCCCCCCTTAATAACCCCCAGTGCATCCGTAACCGAAAGACATGCCTGCACATTGTAATTGCCCGCCGTGAATTTCATGCTGTACATGTCGATAAGAAATTTATCGTCATCCACCAAAAGCACATTCCATTTTTTTGCTTCGGTCATACGGTTGTTTCTTTATCATTCACTACATCTCCTGAATCCGTCGTTTCAACTTTCTTTACCTCGACGCCATCTGCAAGAAGAAGACTTGAGAGCGTGCTGACTTCAGAGAACGGAACCAATTTGGCGAACGCTTTCATCATAGCATCCTCTTGCATGGTAAGCATCCCATCTTCGCGCACAGTTTTCCACAACTGCGATTCAACATGGCCATCAAGAATAATCTTCTCCAATTTCGACGACATTTCCAGTACTTCAAACACCGCCATACGACCACGAAGACCTGTGGGAGAGGTGGGCGTGCGTATAGGCTCCCACACTTTATCAGGAGCCTTGAAACGATACTTCTCCGGAAGGGAATCTTGCTGAACCTCTATCGCTTTTCGATTGCTTGCAGATAACTCTACTTCTTTTTCACTGCCAGCGGAGAACGTGCGCACCAAACGCTGGGCGACGGATGCAATAAGTACGGGCGGTATAAGATACGGCTCAACCCCCATGTCTATAAGGCGCGGGATAGTGCCTACCGCGTCGTTGGTATGCAGAGTAGAAAATACCAAGTGTCCTGTAAGCGCCGCCTGTATTGCAAGTTTCGCCGTTTCAGAATCGCGAATCTCGCCCACCATGATAATGTCGGGGTCTTGCCGGAGCGTCGTGCGAAGACCTGTCGCAAAACTATAGCCGATCTCGGGACGCACTTGAGACTGCGTTACTCCTTCGACGTAATATTCAATAGGATCTTCAAGAGAAAGAACATTCTTGTGTTCGCGATCCATCTCCGCAAGCATTGAATAGAGTGTGGTCGACTTACCGCTTCCCGTCGGCCCTGAGATGAGGATTAGTCCATGCGGACGCTGAATGCCTTTTCGCAGTGACTGCAGATTCCGTTCAGAAAGACCGATCTTGTCCAGAGATATGAAACCAAGGTTTCGATCGAGAATACGGATCACGATTTTCTCTCCGTTATATGATGGGAATGTCGATACTCGGAAGTCGATTGGACGGCCGTCGATGGTGGCGGAGAAGCGTCCGTCTTGCGGTTTTCTCTGTTCGTCAAGACGAATTGACGCTAAGACCTTGATTCGCGCCACAAGCGCGCGGTGCGTATTTTGCGGCAAGACCACGCTAGTATGCAGATCGCCGTCGACGCGATATCGCACGCGCACGCCCGATGTCTGTGGCTCTATGTGTATGTCGGAAGCTTTTCCATCAATCGCATAGCGCAATATGGTGGAGACGATTTTAATGGTAGGGGCATCTTCCTGAATGTTTTTGACAGTCTCCCCGCTCTCGTTCCGTACAAGAGATATGTCGTCCAGATCGAGTGGAGCAAATTCTTTATCGGCGTGCATGTTCTGCTTTGCGGTCTCCTCCTGGAGATCGGTAACAGCTCGATCAACCTCTCCACCGAGCCCTCGATACATCTTTAAGACTCGATCAAAGTCGTCCTTCGATATTTGGAATACCTTGAACGGCATGCCGGTGCTGCGTGCAATAAAATTCAAAGCATCAAAACCGCGTATATCATCAGGGTCAACCATTCCGATTTCCAAGACCCCGTCTTTAACCGAGAGAGGAGCGAGCCGATAGTGTGCGGCGGATTCCTCCGGAATATATTTGAGTACGTCGTAAGAAATCTTGCTATCTCCAAGAACGCGCGAGGGAACGCTGATTTCAGATGTAGGCAGGACAACCGTCGTACCTGTAGATGTTGTAGGCATGTTTGAAAACACGCTATCGCCGGGGAGACAACGGCTTCACGTTTTGAGGTTTTACTTTGGCGGGAACAGAAGTCAAGGAAACAGGCGCAAAAGGATTAGGGCGACCGATAGGCTCGGGAATGATTTGCGTGCCAAAATCACGCAAGCTTATAAACGCCGGGTCAGAAAAAATCGTACCGCTAAGCGACACCGAACGCAACTGAAGCAGAGTATCCACCAGTGTTTTGTCTTCAGGGCCGGTACCGGAAGAAGCCTGTGTCTTTATCAAAGAATCGGAGTGCGTATCTCCCCTGGAACTCAGCCAGATTCCAATCGCCACCAATACCCCTAATACGACTAGGATTACTGTTTTGTTCTTGCTTAAAAATTCCATACTTTTTATTTTAACCAGTAGGTACGTATAGTAATATTATAGCGATAGGTCGGATCTGAAGGCTTCCCTCCCCTTGTGGATGCCGTTTCCAACTCCAGCCCCAAAGAAACGAGATCAACAACACGAAGACTAGCTTCAAGTTCTTGCAAGAAGCTGACAAAATTCTGATATGTCCCGCTGGTTGCAAATTTCAGAGTAAGAGAATCATACTTTTGTTTTGCTCCTCCGGTCGGACTAATAACACCGGATGTGGCTTCCTTACTCGATTGATCCGAGATAACGACATTTTGAATTGCCATGCCGTTTTTTGACGCGAGATTATCAATATCTAAAACCAAACGCACATTATCTACGTGGTCTGGAAGCATCTTATGCAATCGATCAATGTCTGCAGAAGTGAAGGTGCTGTAACGTGAGAGTAAAGATTGTTTGAGCTGTTGAAGTTCCGATGCTTTGTCCAAGGCCTGATTATATTCTTCAATCTTCCGCTCCAGCACCTTTCCGTCATCGTACGTCGGCTGGGTAAAGAAAAACAATATTCCCCCCGCAAGCGCAAGCCATGTGACTGAAAGTATCATTTTTGTCATAGATCAATAAAATAAACGAATCATTGTAAATCACTATTCTGCTCCGTATCGGAAGTAGCCGGCGCGGATAGAACGGGGATGTCCAACTCGGGCAGAGATGCATCTTTGGTAGTTGCGCCAGATATTATTTGTGCATAATTGATCGCAATCGGATTTATAAGAGCGGAAAGATCGAAACGGATACCATCGGCTTCCCTGTTGATATTGGAAAATATAGGGCTCGTAACCATACTTCCTTTCGCAAAAAGATCTGCCTGAAGCGCGATCGCATTCACGCTTCCCGCCACACCATTCATCTTAATCGACATATTTTGCATATCTACCGCTTCAAAATTGAGAGAAGTATATGCAATACTCACAACCGTAACTCGTTCGAGCATTCGTAAAAATGCCGTAGGAGCAAGATGGCCTCCAAGAACAGTACTTGCGGAACGCATGCGGTCGTCTAGTCGTGTCAGTTCATGAATCAAAGAGGGTTCAAATGCCTTCTTTGCGCTTTCGAGTTGCTTTATTTTGGATGCGACACTGGAGTCCAAATACCCTTTGTATAGAAAAACTCCGACGGCAAGCGCTATGGATGCGACAAGAAGAACGATCGAAATAAGTGCCAAAAGATCGGCGAGACCCTTTTGTCTTTGTGGTGCTACCGAAGAACGCGGAGTCTCTCGCGGAATAAAACTTGGCTGTGTCGCGGTATTCGGCATATATTATTTGCTCTATTTATTTGCTTTTGAGCTTGCGAAGAACAAGTCCGATCGATACTGCAAATCCGGGCCCGATCTGGCGTAAAACATCCCCCAGAAACGCCGGAGTTTCTGTGCGTGCAAAGGGGTCTGCGATCGCAACATCAGAATTCAAAGACTCTTTTGCATACGCTGAGAGGCCGGGAAGAGACGCGCCGCCACCAGTCAATACTACATGCGTTACGCTTTTGTTATATCTCTGCCCGTAGCTCAATAGTACACGATTGATCTCCGAGAATAAACGAGCGAGTGTTGATAACATTGCTGTTTTTATTTTCTCGTTCTCATCCGTAGAATAAGCAGCCGAATCATTCAATCCTCGCTCCCGTTTGACTCGCTCGGCTTTCTCGAACTCCCAGCCTAAAGAACGTGCAAGGATTTCTGTCATGTGCTGGCCACCGTTGGTTACAAGATGTGTAAGCCGTATTATGCCGCGCTCGACGACATACATTTTGGTAGTGGCCGCACCGAGATCAACAACCAACACAGGAGCAATGCCACGCGAAAGAGAAGAGCGCACAGAGCTAAAAATCTCGATCTCATAAAACTCGACATGTAGTCCTGCAGTTCCCGCGATGGTTTGATACGCGTTTATCGTATCGTTATGTATAGCAACAAGCAGAACCTCCTGTACGGGCGATTTGGCAGAAGCCGGCGGACCGGATACGCGATCAAACGCGCTCTTCTCTGCTCCATCTTCGGGAATAACGAACCAATCGAGAGATACATCTGCAACAGGTATCGGAATATACTTTCGCGCCTCTATTGGAACCATGCGTTTAAGCGTCTCCGCATCCACTTTCGGAAATTCGAGAACCGAAATAAGACTGGAAGAAAACGGTATGGAAATACCGCCAGAGCGCGAAGTTACGTTCGCCTCTTTCATAAGATCCATAATCGCTTCAGCAGTTTTCTCGGGTGAGAGTTTTACCGCCTTGCCTACAGGCTGTTTTCCATATGGTCCGAGCGCAATTTCACCGTATGTTTCAAGAATCGCCGAACCGCCCCTTGATCGCAACTGTACAATCTTAGCGGATGATGCCCCTATATCAATTCCAATGACACTTGCTTCATTGCCTCCGCCGAGTACGGAAGAAAGCATCTGTGTAATACCACCAAATGAAAATGCCATTCTGTAAATTATATCACGCCCATTCAGGCTCATTCAGGCTATTGCGTCAATCTTGGCGGCAAGTCCACGCGCATTCCCGTGTGATAACAATCCGAGATACGAGCTTATGACATTTTCATTTTCACAGACCGTGATCTGCGGCAGATTCGCCTACTACCGCGTGTAAGTGTATCAAAAAGTTGAGTCCCCGGCGCGAGATGCGTCGAGGACTCGAATGCAAGGACACAGGATCCAAGTTTCGTACAAAAGCCAAACGATCGAAGGCTAAGATTCTTGCGGGACGCCCGCGAACAACCAAGCGCCACGCCAGCCGAGGCCGTAGCGGCCGACGTACACGCCGCGCTCGCCAAGCCAACGGTAGAACGCGGCGAACCAATAGCCACTTGCATCCTTCCACTGGCAGGCGAGCCATTTTTCGTCTGCCGCGGCGGGATTTTTCTTCAAGTAATCCGCCAGAGCTTCGACATCGGCACGAAGACCACGCTGTCTGTACTCTTCGGCGATCTCCGAGCAAAGCAATCTGCCATTCCTGGATTTGGGATTGTAAACCTCAAATATGTGGAGTAGTGCGCTTGATGCCGTCCCGCGCGGCATAGTTAGAACGACCGCAGGATTTGAATAGACTTTCCTGCCAGTATCGGTGAGCACTTGCTCGGACGTGCGAAAACGGTTGATGTTTGTGATTTCGACGACCTTCGTCATGGAGTCATCTCCCAAAGTTGGTGGATGGGTTGACGCTACGGCAATTCGATTCGGCTACAGCAGAAAAGTACCCATACTTTGAGTCGCTTTCTGCTGTGGCACACCTGCCTTTTTTCAAAGAACGAAGTAGCGACTATACTACTCCGATTGTACTCTTTCAATCTTGGCGGCAAGAACGAAATCGTTTTCCGACAATCCGCCGATTGCATGTGTCGCGAGTGTTACGCCAACACTGCCCCAGCGAAGAGCGATGTTTGGATGATGCCCCTCCCTTTCGGCGATATCGCTAATTTTATTCACGAACCCATGCGCCTGTTTCCAATCCTCAAACTTGTATGTTTTATGGATGCTTTTTACGTCGGAAGCAGAGCTCCAGCCATTCAACTGTTGTAACAATATTTCCGCCTCGTCTTTTTTTAGCGGCGGTGTCCCGCCCTCGCACGGCACGCAATGTTTTTGCACGAGATGCACGAGCATGTGGCACAATTATAACATCATGGGAATGTTCTCTATCTTCGAATACGTCTTCGATATAATTTTGCCGCCCCGCGCTCGAACTGCGCGCACCAAAGCGAGAACGCTTGAAGCGATTCCGCTCTCCCCCATGTCGCACGACACCTTGGGCGTTCGCATCACCACTTTGATGGAATATCAAAACATTGCGGTCGAAGACCTGATCCGCAGTCTCAAATACGACGGTTCATCGCACGCCGCGAATCTTGCGGCATCGGTGCTTGCGGACTATCTGCGCGAAGAAATCTCATCTTCACGAACTTTCAGCGCGCGGAAAATCATTTTAGTACCTATACCTCTGCACAAGAGTCGCGAGCGCGAGCGCGGGTGGAACCAAATCGAACTCGTGCTGCAAGCGCTCCCGCAGGAATTTCACAACGGCTCGCTTACCACATTTGCGCCAAATGCACTTGTTAGATCGCGTCCGACGCAACCGCAAACACGTCTTTCGCGCTCCGAGCGTCTCTCAAATGTCGCAGGTGCTTTCGTATCCGACAAGTCGCTTATATGCGATGCGCACGTATTTCTAATAGACGACGTGACTACAACAGGCGCAACGCTCGCAAACGCCACAACAGCGCTCCGTCGTGCGGGCGCAAAGGTCACGCTTATCGCGCTTGCAAGAGCGTAACGATGGATCATACGCAAAAGCACTGATAACCAGTGAATGGTGGCGGGCAGACTTTTGAATTTCAGGCATACTGATGACATACCAATGACCTACCAAAACTATGTTTACAGTCTCCTTCCCGTGTATGCGGTGCACGCCCTGGTATCCGGTATCACCCTTGAGTTCGGTCGATATTAGCAGTTGGCACGCCAATCACAATGGCGAAGAAAAAACACTCCGAGAGAATATACTGTTCTTCGCCTATTGACCCCACACTATGAAATCCGACTTTTGCCGAGGAAAGAATATTCGATTC
>ERZ1292633.1720-Hain-H41-02um-R1-1720-length-23303-cov-6_pt1 | contig 18601 bp, 9 predicted proteins | sample MGYA00564406_ERZ1292633 | MGnify/ENA primary metagenome ERZ1292633 (study PRJEB36523, sample SAMEA6512639) | groundwater metagenome | collected 2019-01-08 | study: AquaDiva: Metagenomics assemblies of 32 groundwater samples | reverse complement strand
GATATCGGGTAGTGGGAAAAGTAAACAACCGCCGTCACGGCGGGATGCAGAAGGTACCACGGCGCGTACGGTGCCGTGGTCGCTGCGGGTGCGCTGCACGGGACATGAGACTCGCCAACGATCCGCCAATTGTTCGCTTGGCCATCGGTGCCCACGCTGCCATCACCGACAGGGTCGTCCAGCGCGGCGTGATAGTTGCGAGCGAAATCGTGAACCACAAGGATCGGCGCGCATCCATCAAGGTCAGCGGCGGATCCACCTCGCGCATACTTTGGCTCGAAGTAAGTGGTGGTCTGTTCATCCGTCTCCGTCAGGCGAATTTCTCCGACAAAGGAATCCACTTCCCCGGCGGTGGTATCACATCCTGGAATGCGTGCAAGTCGCTCGAGGGCCGAGGCGGCAGTCACAGCTGGAGACCACAGGTCGTCACGGAAGTGCTGGCGAGGGCGCAGTGCAGGAATATGCGATGCAGCGAAGCTCGATTCACCACTCTCGTTGAACGTGGCGACGGCGGGTTCACAACGTTCGGGTTCTGACAGCGCGCTGTCGACCACATCGCGTGCAGATTCTTCCACGACCGTTGCGATGACGGCCAAGTCGTCTGCCATTGTTTGCAGCTCTCGGAGCAACGCTTGCAGCGCTTCGACATTCTGATTGATGTATCGAGGCGACACGTGAAGGCGAGTCACCGTCAACGCAGGCGCCAAGGGTGGCGGGGATTGCGGAACGCAGACATCCCAGCGGTAGCCGATGCCCGCTAGCCACGCCGCGCCGCCATGCACGGCGGTGGAGGGTGCGTGATGCGATGACGACGCGGGAGAGGGGGCCTGCCATGCTAGCATCGACGCCACACGGGGCACGTCGGTTGGCAGATTGATGGACCCTTCCATCCCGCGCCCAACGCCGGCGGCACTACCGGCATCTTGAAGCACGTTGCGCAGGAGCAGCGAAAACCAGGAAACGTGATCCAGGATGAAGGAGTACTCTTGGCGCGTGTCGTGGTCCTCCGTATGATATCGAATCGACTGGCGAACGGCGGCGACGACCGCATGGTAATCCATTTGGCCCGTGGGTGGCTCCGCGTGCAGGCAGATGTTGGAACCGTACATGCTGACAGGGACCGGAACGTCTTCAATCCCGTCGTCGTCTCTTGCCGAGGACGCGGATCGTTGACGATTGCCGGAAGAGGCCTCCGCGGGCTCGTCGCCAATGTCATCCACGACTTCTTGGACGACGATTTTCGCGCGTCCACCCTTACTGTGTGCGGTGTTGGACGATGCCGAGGAGGATCCTTGGGGTGTTTGGCCATGCGAGACCGATGCGTTGATGCGTGGAGGCGAGCCGGTACCGCTCGACGGGCGCGGTGGCTCGCGGTAGGGCGCACCTCCAAGCCTCGACCGTCGCTTCCGCTCGCCTTCCTCGAATCCCCGAGCTCGTGGGTCCGGCTTCGGTAACACAGGACCGAAACCCGCCGGTAGCTGCATATTTTGAAGCGCGATGGGGCCCCCGAACGCCCCCGTGACGAGCTGCAGCATCATCCCCGCGATTGGGGAGCTGTACATGTTTGGAATCATGTTCACCACGTCGTCCGGGGAGCCTAAGCCACTGTCGCTGAGCCAGCAAATGGCTTCGTGTGCGTAGTGGTTGCAATTATTGTTCATCCATGTGTACTCGGTGGCGTGGAAGCGGCCGCCGCGGCTGGTCTGCTGTTCATTCCACGCTTCAAATTCTTCCTTCGTTTTCGTCGTCGTGTCGATGACTTCGGTCTGCTCTGGGCGGCCGAAACGGGTTGTGAAGGGGTCATGAGTTTCAATGCCCGCCATGCCATCGAAGAAGTACTCTCTTTCGAACACCATGACGCTGCTGTGCCAAACGCCCTCCATTTCATCGCCCCCAAGTAGCATCGAACTGTACCGCTTGGCCTGGCCGCTGGACAAGTCGTACCGCAAGAACACAATGTCTGTGCGCTTACGACCGTTGGGTTCGGCCATCCTTGTCTGACTAAATGTTGAATGCGAAGAAAGAGAGAGAGAGAGAGCGAGAGAGAGAGAGCGCGAGCGAGCGATGGTTAACTTAGCACGGTTTAAAAAGTCTGCCCACTGTGATCACACCAAAATTAAGAAGGTAGTCGATCGGAAAGGTCATACCTTAAATCAGAACGTCACGTTTAACCATACCGCAATACGCCTCTCAATTCGCTGGCGACGGTCATTCTTTGACAAAGACGAACATCCTGTAGAGACTGCAGGCGTGGCTTTCCTCTTCCGTGAGAAACAACCCATCAAATTCGCCTCCCCCATCGTCATCACCTTCGCCGTCGGCTCCACCTCTGGGGTTCACGTCGGTCCCAATGCGCCGTCGCTTCTTACGCCCGACCGTCGCCAGCATTCGCGTCCAATCTGCGATTTCCTGCTTCGCGACCGCGGACTCTTTAGAGAACTTCCAGAGGTTTTCCGATTCCAGCAATCGGAAGCCGGCCGAGCGAGCGACGTCCAAAAACTGAGCCCAGGGGACGACGTATTCGACTTCGTTTACGACAGCGGCCTCGAAGTTCATCACGTACGGCTCGCCGAATGGGAGACGGCCGGCACTCCCCGAAAACTCCGCGGCCGTCGTGTTGCAGCCAGATGCCTTGAGCAGTTGCTCTTTGCGGGCGACCGCTCGCGGGTGACCAAAATCGACAGAGTAAATGCCATTGCCGAAGCGGCCAGTGGTCGACGCTGCCCGACGGGTTTCGATGGTTTCGGAGTCCACAGTCGTGCCAACGAAGACCCCTCCTCTCTGCAGCATCGCGCTGACGAGTGAAAAGGTTTCCATCAACCGGGAGCGTTCATCGCAAGCATAGTGAATGGAGAACTGACACGACGCAAGCGTGCAGCAGCCGCGGATGGGGTCAGGGGGTGGTGGAGGGGCCGCTGGCGGCTGCGTTCCCTCCATGGCACTCTTTGTTGGCGGCTGGACCGTCGGCCGGAGACCGCCGCCGCCGCGGGGACCTCCGAAGGTCCCTCGCCCGAAACCGCCTCCGCGCCCCGTCACCCCCTCCTTCGGCGGCGGAACTGTCCCACCGGGACGGCTGTTGTTGTTTGCCTTCCTGCTTTCGTAGGCGATGACCTTCCCGGCCGCGGCGGCGATTGTGTCCAAACTTGCCAAGCGGAAGCAGTCAGCCACGACAAACTGCGCGGGGATTCCGGCATGCTTCTGCTCGACGGTATTGACGCTCAGCCCATTGGTGGTGCTGTATCGCGCGGCCGCTTCCGCAACCGCTTCGAAGCACGAGTCGACCATCAACAGCCGCTTCACACCCAAATTCACGTGCTTGTGAAGATCACCGCCACGGCCACAGCACAGGTCGAACACGAACGGCGGCGGCGTGTCGCTGTCGGTCGTGGCGGTAATAGGCCGGGGAGGGACATGGGCCGTATCTTCGTCGGCATGACTCATCACGGCGGTGACAAATTCGTCGTCATCGGTAGCGGAGGGCTGCGGGTGCCGCTGCGGGTCTTGCCGAGAAGAGCCGCGAACCACCATCATTATTTGCGCTTTGGCCAACAAATGTCCGCGGCGGAGCAGCGCTTGCTTCAACACGTTGTGATACTGCGTCAGTGGAGACCGCTGGCGATCGCGTGAGCTCAGTTCGATGGTTCGGTGGCGGTAATGAGAGTCGGACAGTGACAAGTCCGTCACAAAAGGCGTCGACGCCGACGGCACGACGTCGTCGCTTCCGGCGCCAACCGGGTGAACCGTCTCTCGTGCACCGCTATCGTCCGAAGGCGCGGCGGCGGCCACCGGCCGATCCGTATGTCCGGCCACCGTGGAGCTTCTCTGGTACGTCGCCGCCATTATCGCTTCAATATGTCGTTGCACGAAATGGGCCATGGTCCCCTTCTTGTTCTCGGACGTGCCAAAGCCGACGACGCGCCACCTCCCCGTCTTCGGGTGGAATTGACATCGCACGGTGGTGTCCGACCAGCCAGTGCAGCCGCCATCGTTGGCGACTTGTAGCAGCAACTTGCCAACGAGCCGCGACGGCGGCCCCACGGCTTGATCCCTGACACGTCTAGGGGGCAGCCGCTGTACTGGTTTGCTGCTCGTGGAAGGAGCGGTCTCGTCCACGGTATCTGCCGCCATGGCGTTTGCATCTCGTCCCGCTGGCTTGGCGTCGAGGCCTCGTTCCTCTGCATTGACATCGTCCTCGTCGTCGTCGCAGCGGCGGCTGTCTTCATCGTCCTCACTGGTGCCCCCGCGATCGGAATCCGCATCATCCCTTGGGCAATGCTCTCCAAGACCGAAGCAATCGCGCGCATCGCGATGGTTCACTTGACGGAACTGCGGCTTCCGATTCGCCGAATCGATCGGAACGATGGACACCTGCCACTGCAGCTTGACTTGAATGCGGCCACGCTCGATCACCGCTCGCACAATGAACCACGCTTCAGGCAATGCCGATGGGGCCGAACCTGAACCGGTTGTGCTTGCGGCGACGGAAGAAGGCAGTGTCGACACAGGCTGTGGGACTTGCTCCTTTTTGACGGTGCCATGTCGTAAGATGGTCGTGACCAAGTCCGACAAGGTAATGTTTTCACAGTAACTTTCGAGAACGGAGAGCACCGTGGTAATCGAGTTCGCTTCGCGCTTGTCGTCCCTGCGCTTGACGAGTTGCCACTGTGCCACGGCGCGGTCCCAGCAACACTCAAACACGGTGCCCGTCCCAGGAACGTGCAACCCAAGAGGGTTCAACAATAAATACCGTCCAATTTCACAATGTTGGGCTACTTCCACGGCGTCTTGCGTGCGCCGTTTTTTCATTTGCAACGCACTCATTTTCTTGCGAAAGAAAAAGCTCAAGCGAGCGAACACTGTGGCGGCGTTGGTGCCGATCGGTTCGGCGGCCTCCGATTCCACGCGGTAACCAAAGTGCCCTTCGCCTTTCCCGCGACTTGAGTGGGGGTGGTGACCCCCGCGGGGCATGTGGCGTGACGCACCGTGATCGTCTGGCGCAACGGGCACCACGAAGAAGTCGACGGTGAGTAGATCGGGCCACTTCCACTTCAACTGATCGTCACGAGAACCGGCGGAAAGGGGAAAGCTATCGGGCGTGAAGATAAGTCCATCGTTGAAGTTGGTCCGGTCGAAAATGACGCGACAGAGTTGCGATGATGTGGCCGCCAACGCTTGCGTCGGTGAATGTGCCTCCATGGCCAAAAGTCCAGTTGCGGTGATGACGTTGGAATTTGACTTCATGGCAGACTCTGCCGCCGTTCGCTGCGGCAGTGGTCCGTTGAAGACGCATTCCATGCGACTCAACAGTCGGGTCGCCAACTCTGACGGCGGTGTCATGTGCTTTAAGAACACTTCCACGGAGGGCGAGAAGCAAGCGACGGCCGACGAAGGACACCGCGAAAACGTCGCGATCGGCGCGGGTACGGCAACACTGCCTTCCTCCGAAGCCCTGGTGTCGCGACTGTTCGCGTACGTCCCACCAGCCTCCGGCGTGCACATCGGCATTCTGGAAAGGGACAAGAATGGGACAGGCACGAGCGCTTTCAACAGACCGCTGCTGCCCTCAGAATTCTCACCCTCACGGCTCGCCTGTCCAAACAAAATGAAGTGCGCCACTGCGTGCCTCGTCGCCAGGGGTGTCTGCGCCCACTCTCCAATACCTTTGAGTTGGGGAAATTGCGTGGACAAGGCCGACGAGCTAAGGCTCCCCGCCGTCGTCGTGATTCCCAACAGGTCGAATACAGCGAGCCGCGGCCGCGCCGGTAGACCATTCCCCTTGGCCAACGTCATCAATAACTCGGCATCGAAAATGGCTTCTGTGACGTGCTCTTGGTGGTCGGGGTCGCCGTGGCCCAATGCCGAGGATATTTCGGCCATAGGCAGTTCGTCCGTCAGCATGTGCACGGCGTCCATGCCTCGATCGAACAGGAACGAACACCAGCGCCACCCAACGCCACGGCGAAGCGTGACGTCGGTAACTCGGGAGGCGGCGGGATGCAACGTTTCCGCCGTGGATCCACCGGCGGCATCGGAGGCTGTGCCGTGAGCGGTCGCCGCATGGCCATGACCGGTGGTCGTCGTCGTCGTCGTAATGCGCAGCGTGTACGTTCCCGGCTCCGATTCCGCCTCCGGGTGTTGATTCAATAGGAGCGTGCAGGTGGAGTGGGTGCCCGGGGCCTCGTTCGTCACGCTCGAGGCGACCAGCAGCAGCTCAAAAGGCCCTGCCTCATCACTCTCCCCCTGAAGCAGCTGCAGCCGTTGCTGCTCCAAAACGGCCACATCCATCAACGTGAGCTCCACCGCGCCAGCGGTGTGAGGGCCCCGTCCAGTGTCCAGCAAGAGCGACCACCGTGGGCTTGCGGGTAACCCTTTCACGACTATTAAGGTTCGCACACCGTCGGACTTTTCCACGACGGTGTAATGCTTATCTGCGCGCTGCAGCAAATGCGCATTGCCTCGACTCAAGGGGAAGCACATTGGCGCAGGAAACTCGCCAGCCGCCCGCGACAAGAGGCCCCCGCGCAAATATGGGTACACGCAGTGAAGAAGGGCCTGCGGACCACGGAGTGGGGCGGGAGGGAGAATCACTTCCGGCTGACCCGTCTGGTGATTCATGTGCTCCGTGGGCGCCGCGATCGAGCGAAAGAACGCCGTCACGATCCGCTGCATCTGTGCCAGAAGCGACTGCGAATGCTGTTGCGAAGGACCAGCGTCGCTGCTGGAATGATGGTGTCCTTCCAGCGACGCCGGTTGAGTGACCGAGCCGCCCCCGGAGGCCATCAACGTTGTCAAGAAGAAAACATCCACAGGCACGGCGTATGGAGTGGATGTCACGAAACTACTGGTCCGCCAAGTGCCACGGACAAACTCGGACACAGTCGCAGGCGACCAACTCGGCGCAGACATGGACGAGTAAGTGGAAGTTGAGGGAGCAGGAAGTTGAGAAAAAAGCGGTTAATTCTTTGAGCGATGGAAGCAGTGCTTATCCATCCAAACAAGAAGACAATTGAAAAGAATCATCGCAAAAGTGGAGCCCAACAAGCAACACACTTGGGGGTGTCCCTACTCATCAACGCCTGCAGCACCGCCACCAGCAGTCGGGATCGGTGCCACACCCACGACGACGAGTTCGAAGCCCTGATAGAGTGCACCGTCGAGATTGGAAGCCGCCTCCGCAGCGTCTGAAGAAGAATCGAACGTGATCAGCACGACAGCAGTAGCGGTCGCCTCATTGCCCTCTTTCCCACTCGCCCGCGGTTCATGCAGTGTCCCGGCTCGCACGACCCAACCTAACCTCCGCAGCAGGGACACGATGTCGCCTGGCCGCAATCCAAGTTTGGACGGCACCGTCGTGCTGGTTTGCCGTCTGCGGATCCGGGGCGGCCTGTGTATAACGATCCGGGCTATACCGCCGAACGTAATGAACAGCGCGCGCAGTCTCCCTTGGGCGTCCACGTCATCGGCGCCGCACGGCACATTAACAACACAAACGGTGTCAAATGTTGATGCGGACGTCGTTGTCGCTTGCGCCCAGATGCCTGAAGACGACATGCCGTTAGGTTACCTCCAAGAATTGCGGCAGAGGATCCGACTCGCGTTTTGTGTGTCGCCACCTCTGAGCAACGAGATTGTATTATTCGGTCGCAAAGAACCGCTCACCTTCTGCTTTTCAAATCACGAACAACCCCCGAATACGCAAAGAAACCTGCCACGGTAAACGACGGCATCCGCTTTTGGGCGCAGAGTGAAAAGGAAAGGTATCAGTCTGCGGGGCTGTGGAAACAGTGTGAGACGAGAGCAGTAAAATGGAAGAAAAGATCTAGAAAAAAAAACCCCGTGCCCCGGAAACGAGGAAGCAAATCACTACGCGCGAGAAGCCAACACCGCCCTGAGCGACGCGATCTCGCGAGTGACATCGATGGGCACCGGGGCGGGCGCACCCGATCGCAGCTGACACCAGGCTTTCTTGCCCTCGTTGGTGGCGTTGATCTCACGATGAAGGCGCTCCCGGAAGGCATGCATGACTTGCCTGCGACGGTTAGATACCTCGACGGTCCAGTCGGCGATTTCCCGCTCCAGTTGGGCCTGCGCGGCCTGGGTCTGCGCGAATAGCGACTGCTTGCGCTCGACGGCTTCTTGAGCTTCTCGTGCGAGCTGCTCGGATGCGCGTTGCAGTGCCTCTCGCAAGTGCGTTTGGGCCTGAGCCCGAGATAGACGGAACGCTTCTAACTCGCCCCGAATGCCTCGATCGGCTTCGTCACGAGCCGCAACCTGCGCTTGCAGCGCCTGCTGTTGGGTGATAATGACCTGCATTTGCTTTTGGTTGCGCTGTCCCCGGTCTCTCGCCTGCGCCATCATGTTCTCTGCTTCAGTCATCTTCTCCTTGGCCGTGTTTTCGGCAGCAACGACGGCGATCAGGCTTTCTTTGATCGCAGCCTGCATGGCCGATTTCTGAGAGTCGTATTGCGCGATCGCAGCGGCGTGGGCGGTATCTTGCTCGTTGAACTCCTTCCGGCGGTTGTCCAGTTCCTCGTTGGCAACCTTCAGGTCAGCGTTCAGGCGCCGCCATTGCGCGATGAGGTCTTTGACCTCCATGGAATGCCCACGCGGAGAGAGCGTGCAACTGAAGACAACGGGGGAAATTCAGCCAAGAAGCACAAATCCGAGAAGGTAAATCACTGCGACACCGGACCGGCGAAGCCGGGTAGGACGGTGAAGGGGTGGCTTGGAGGCGAGCTAGTCTCGCATCTCGTTAAACAAACCGAATGCAACGGCGACAGTCAGAAAATGTACACCGACACAAATTTTACTTTGAAAACAAGGAAGGGGCCCTGGGGGGCATCTATTTTCCTGTTTTTCCCGATGATGTTCTGGCACAGTAGTTGGCGTGGCATGAAATCCTTGTGTGAGCCGTTCGATCCGAGTTCTTCTCAGATCAACAACGGAAAGGAGGGGAGATGCGGGAAAGAGGGCGGAAGGTGTGCGAGAGGGAGGGTCGAGCGTGAGGGGACCACCCACAGTTCGCCTTCCGACTGGTGGCGTTTTTCTCCAGAAAAGCATCACATCGTCCTTCAAACCTCATCTCTCACGGTGCCAGAGAATCCTGCACCTTCTGAAGTCGATGTGCAACGTCTTTCCGCTTCGGCTTTAATTCGACCGGCAGGTCCACCAGGTTATCCAAACTAAACAGCAATCGCATCGCTTTTTCGTAGTAGCCCTTTTTTTCAAGGGAGGCCATCGACGCCAAGCGGTCCGTTAACAACGATTCCAACTGCACGGTCTCCGCCTCGACTTGTGACAGTAGGATGGCGGACGGATTTTCCGCGGCTTCTCCGACGGCGGCGTGCACCGTGCAACCATCCACGATGCCAATATTGTGCAGCACGAGCTGAGGCTGGTCCAGCAGCTTGCCGTTCGCCACGAGGCGCGCGCCGGCCAATCGATAGTCCTTGGCCACGGCGTGCGCGACGAGGTCGCCGACGGTCGCGTCTTCGAGCACTGACAGCGTCAGTCGGTGATTAGTCGCAGGCACGACAAGGTGAACCGAAATGTGGGGGCTCGGTGGCGACGCGGCTGGCACCGATGACGAGGAAGGCGACGCGGCGCCAGCATCTTTCGAGCGAGTCCTAGGCTTGCCGGCAATGATGACGCTGCCCACGGGAAGGCTCGACACGTCGACGTGCTCGTTCAACACCTTCCCAGAATACATCAGCTTCGTGTGCCGTGAATAGTTGTGCAACGAATGGAGCATCGACACCACCGCAGCCACGTTCGTGTCCCCTTCGGCGCACACCAAGTCGATGCGTTCGCCGAGCGAGTCGACGAGCTGGATCGAAATCGGACCAGCTGCCATGTAGAAATAACGATGCGATAAACCCTATTCAAATAAATACCACAGCTCTGATCGACTGTATTCAAAATAAAATGGTGCAATCAAAAATCGCGCGATTTGTACGTCAAAAAAAGCCTCTTCGCGCAGAAAGAGGCCGTTCAGTTACCGACCCACGAGGGGGTAACGCGACCGCGAGGATTTGAAAACTGTACAACGAAAATACACAAAAAAAGCGGCGCGCGTCACTCGTGTCACCTCGGATCATCACTCGAGCGCCAAAAAGGCACTCACGCTAGATGCGACGAAGCGAGCCGCGTTCAAGAGAGGTGGCATGTGCCGACGGGCCAGACATCGCGCCACCGCGCCGAGAATCGCGTTGAGCATCGGAAGTGTCACACCATGGACAGCGATGGCGTCGACGCCTGCGTAAAAAATGAGCCGCGACCGAATACAACGATGAAGGTCCAAAAACGACAGCATCGCGGGAACAATCCTGGCATCGACAAGCAAGCGCTTGATCATGTCGAATGACCAATAGACGGTAGACACCGACGATCCGCCCTTCCAAGATTCGTTATCTGGCGACGCACCCGCGACGTTGTTCGCACTTTTGACCGCACGTGCAACAAATAATGCTCGAAGTTGGTCTTGAAATCGATCTCGCTCAGCATCACACAGCATGGCCGACACTTCGCGCGGCGTCGCCACAAAGCAGTCGTCGCACAAGGTAAGTCCTCCGTTGCCACCGTCCACGAAATGACGCGCCACGAAACGAGTGAAGTAAACGCTGCTTTGTGCCTCCTGCAACCTCGTTTCCGAGTACGCCAACGCTTCGCAAGTGTGAAATAGCGAACGCAGCGACGACATGACTTGCGACAGCGACAACGCCATGGATGCCGAGGATGCGTGGTGTCCGAGCCGGTCCTTGTTCGTCGTGGCGCGTGGGGCGAAGGGTGACTCAGCGTTCGTAGCTGCTTTCACGGACTTGTTCCATCCCGCCGTCGAGGTGCCGTTACGTGCCGCTGGCGACATCGCACGGGACACGAGACGAATTGTCGGTGAGGACGTGGGTGTTCGCGGAGAGCCAGCTCGACGTGGAGTGTTGAAGGTTGAGTGGCGTCGCGCGAGCGCCTGCGCTCGACTGGCAACGACTGCCAAAGACAGTACCGGGTTGACGGGAGACACAATAGGGAGGTCGCGTTCAATGTTGTGAACGAGCCATGACGCGACAAGTGCGCTGAGACGCTGCCGACGAGACGCGCCGTGCACCGCACCATTGTCAAGAAAAGTGACCAATGCCTCGGCGCCTAAGCCGCTGTGCACCTGAAGACCGATCGTGAGTTGCGCATCGCTGAGCGCTGAACGCTCAATGACGAAGGCCAAGGAGGATTCATCAAAAGCGGACGCGGCGACGGAGTTTCGGGACACCTCGGTCACGTGCGTGGACGGCGCTTGAAGAAAGTTCCGGCACGCGGTCTCGATCATGAGGCGCTGCACGGACTGTTCGCAGGCGTTTTCCTCTTCCTGGGGTAGCGTCGCGGCCCACTCTGTCATGCAACGCTGCTCACTCGTCGAAATGGCGGGATGAACCGTGCTGCCACCGAGGTGGTTCGACGACGACACGGCGCCGTTGGTGAGCGGGTCGCCAAAGAGCCGTTGCATTAGCTGCAGTACGGCGGAACGCAGCGCAGCGGGGGTGCACCCTGTCACGTCGAGACGAGACGCTTCTCCTTGCGCAACAGGCAACACCCACCGAGTTGTGGCGAAGGTGACAAGTATGTCCAGAAACGTTCGAAAGTTGATGAACGCTGCTTGCTTGTTGTCTGTATCGTGTCGCTGCGGCCCGATCCCAGATGGACAGTAAGCGATGGTACTCAAAACGCCCTGAAATGAGGACAGCAACAGCCACAGCTCACGAAACGCCTTGCTCTGTTGATACGTGCCACTTACGGTCCCCTCGCTAAGAAGGTGAGACAGCAACCCGAACACAATGGCTGCCCATTCCGGTCCGTGCTCGTCTTGGCCGAACTCAGATGCCCCGCAAACGTCCCTTTTGCTCGTCGCATGCAGCAAGAAGGCATCGTGCTTACGCAACAGGCGCCGTTTCCACGTCAGTAATCGACGGAATGCGGCGTAGAGCTGCGACAGCGGCGTCGAATACGCCAGGAGCGCGTCGATGACGGGGGTTGAGTTGACGAAACTTAAGAAAGGCGAGGCCCTCGTGATCGCCAACAAATGGGCAAACTCCCCGCTGTCCGCCTGATCGGCAACATGTCGCGCGAGCACATGGGTTCCGAATGCCAAAGACGACGCACCGTCCGTCCCGGATCCAGGCGCGGTTGCCGGGGACTCGATGTGGACCGTCATGATCTCTTCCTGAGGCGGTTCCACTTCGCCTCCATTGCCGTCGCCGTTCTGCTGGTGATACTGGCGCGGCCTCGAGAGCGGACCGTACGCGGCGGGGCGGCGACGGGGAGGCGACGGCGCGGCGCGCACCACCGTGAACGTTTCATCGTTGGTGTTGCCGTCCACGTGATGTCGGATGAAAGAAGAAGGCGCGTGGGTGGAGCGCCCCCCAGATCCCGTCGCAGCCGACGTGCCGTATCGCTCGTGAAGCAAGGACGCGCTCGTCGCTAGAAAAACGTCTCGCATGATGGCGATAAAGCCTGCCTCGTTCAGGGCAATCGAATCCCCGCATTGTGCTCGAAGCCGCATGAGCAGGTCCGGCCACCCGATCGGCGCATCCATCCAACGAACGAGGTGCAGCACGGCGTGAACGTTGACCATGGGTGAAAAGGGTCTTCTTCCTTGGTCCAACGTTGTCGCAGGAGAACGCAGCCCCTCAGGCGTTGACTCTCGGGGGGGGTGGCGAGTATCGTCCGCCAGTCTTTCGATGCCGCCAAAGTGGACAGGAGCAGACGCTTCGAGGGCGACGGAAAGTTTGAGAAACATTGCGCGCAGACTATCCGTGAGCGAGTTGGGCGGAAGTTTCAAGGGTGGCCCGATGGAGGGCGGCGGCGTCTCGACCCAATCATCCCGCAGAACAGGGGCGCTCGCGGCCATTTTGAACTATGTCTGATGACATTCAGGGACGACAACAACGGGCGGTTCTGCACAGGCTCGTTTACAATTTAACCCGTCGCTCGCACGAACAAAGAAATGGCTGGTGTTTGAAATTTGGGGAATTCCCGGAATCGCCCAACCATCATCACCAGGCAGCGTGTGTGTGCATGTGACATCCCTACTGCCGTGAGCTCACTTCCCCATTGTCCCGTCCCTCCCCTCATTCTGACGGATGTGTGTCCCCTACCAACTGCCGACGCTCCCAATCGAGCAAGCCGTCGCGTAGTCCCGCACACCCATGGGTGTTGGCCAGCTCCTTGACCGCCTTCACCCACCCATCCGGCAGAATGCGATACGCCGCGTCGTCATCGCCGCGCGACATGGGGGGTGCCGGTATCGGTGTGGGAGGTGCCGGTATCGGCGGAGAGGGTGCCGAGGAGGAAGACGCGGCCAGGTCTTTCCCTTTGCGTCCCCGTTTCTGCTTCGGCCCCTTGACGGGTTGCTGTGAAACAGCTACGGCTGGCGGAGGCACCTCTTCCACACCTGGCGGCGCTGGAATGCCCGGCACTTGTGACAGGGCGTGCAATTGAACCAGGTCCCACGGCGTGAACACGGTGTGCAAGCCCACGCTGCGAACCGCGGCACCGGCGACGCCCCCTCTGGTGGCTGCGAACAGCGGCGACTGCGGATCGGCCAGGTCACGTGCGGCTTCGTCCGCCAGACGAGGCAGAAGTGCTTCCGTGGAGATGATCACGCTTTGCAGCATTTGAAAGGCGTCCGTCACCTTCGTAGTTACTCCGCTCTGGCTCGAACTCGGACGGCGCCAGCTGCCCTCGTCGCCATCGCCCCCCTCTTGACCGTCCATCATCCCGCGTTCCATCGGGGTGTCATCCCACGCGCGTTGCTGCAACAAGACGGAGATGCGATCGGCGTGGCGATCATGACACTTGCGAACCAATCTCAGGCACATGAGCACGACGCGACCCCAAATTCGCAAATCCTCGTGCCCCACAAAGTGCGTGGTGTTTAGGGTTCCGACGATGGTAGGGAACAGTCGAGCGATGACGCAGCGCAAAACGGCATCACGGACGTCGGAGACGATTTCGCTGCCCCGATCGGCGTCTTGGCCTTCGTCTCGGTTGCCACGCTCCAGCGAAACAAAGGGTGACGTCTCACCAAACACCTTACGTTGTTGTTGTTCCTCTATTTGCTCGTCGAAGTCGGCGGAAGCCGCGGCAGCACGACCCCTTGCGGTGACAAAGACGTTGTCGCATTCCGTCAGAAGGTACTCCATGCTGAAGGCGAAGGCCAACGTATTTTGCAACGCGTCGATGGAATGAACGTTTCCCATGGCGAGAGGCGATGTCGAATCGTCCGCCTGAAGGTAGTGCCGCTGCTGGTTTGGATTCGTCGGCGCGCGGGCTGGGTCGTTCCGGCACGACGGTACTGTTTTTGCCAAGTCCAACAAGTGCAGAATGCTACGGACGATTTTCGGTGACGAAAAGATCCCCAAGTCGTGGATGGCGAATGTCGCCAAGGTTCGGGTCGCGAAGCGGCTTCGATCCCACGCGTTGCGGCACACCACGAATAACTCACCGTCTGCGCCCATCTCGCCAACGACCGCGAGCAACAAATCACTTGCGTTCTGTCTGCCAGGAAAAATGGCGGCGTACAGGGCGACGAGCTGTTGGGCCCATAGCACCGAAAACACGCGGGTCGTGGCGAAGTAGGCAACGCATCGCCCAAGAACGACTTCCAATTCACGCAGCGCTGGTTTCATTTCATGGACACCGGCCACCATCGCAGGCGGCAGCGCGTCGCCGAGCACGAACTGAGAATCCGCACCGCGGTAGCGAAGGCGGTCGGCGACCTGTGTGAGCACGTCCATCAGCGATCGGTAGGATTGTACAAACGGCAGGCTGCCCAATTCGACAGGGTACGGGACCTGGGAGAGCGTCTCCAGCGCGACGTTAACACGGCGTAGTTGCTGCACGATCGCGTCACTCGAAAGAACCACGGAACGGGCGCGCAAGACTTCGTAGAGCACGACGAGGCAATGTTCAAAGGCCCTTCGGGCGGTGTCGAGCGAGATGGCCGAATCAGTGAAGGCCATTGTCGCGGCGATTCGCATAGTGGGGATAAACAAAGCCGCTAACTTGCCAAGGGTCGGCTGTTGGAAAGAGGACATGGACGTCGCGGCTGGTGGTTCTCCCGTGCTACCTTCATCAGCCTCGGTTCGCTGCGCCAAGGCTTCTTGATTTGGGTCCACAGCCTCCGCCTTTCGTGCCCCGCCATACAATTCGGCTTGCTCCAACAGCAGTCGCATTCGCACGACACTCGAAGACTGTGACGTGTTGTCCCTGGTGAAGCGCGGTCCACGGGCGTGCCAGTAAAGAGCCTGCATTTCGTCACGCGACAGTTCGGCGTCGTCTAAGAGGTGAACGATGATCGACTGCATCACGTGGCTAAGATCCGCCGCGGCACTCCGGGTCTCATCGCATAGCGACGCCAGGCGCAGAAACTTGAGAGCCACCGACGCCCTCAGCGTCCGGAGGTGTCGATGAACGCGAGCTTGTGCGGCAACGCCGTGCTGCGGCCCGTCTGAGGCAAGGGGGGCCATCGACGGTCTCGAAATGGCCATGGTATAAAGGTGGCGATGCTCATCGTAGGCGCCTCCCCTGTCGCTCGTTGCACGTCTTTGACAGGTTGTAGCGTCATCGGGAGTCGCCGCTGAGATCTTGAAAAGCCATGCCCAGTTGATCGCGATGGAGTAATCGAGCAATTGCTTCTCAAGCACGGAGGCATGCATCGTGGCGACGTCATCCGCTTGCTCGACGCGCCCGATTAAAATTGTTTCGGCATGGTACCGAGAGCGTAACTCGACGAGCCACGTGACAACGTCGAGGAGAAGGATGCTGCTGTCAAGCAATTCCAAAACGGAGGCGGGAGCTTCCGCCGCGCAATTGTTTTCCTCAATTCCCCTTTCGTCCGCCGAGTCCTGCTTCGCTGCCAGCATTACAATTTGTGGCCATTTTTCCGTCTCAAAACGGGCGAGAAAACGACGCGCGGCCTGAACGGCGGCTCTCATGGGCAAAAGGACGTCCATGTGGTCGAAACTCGCCGTCTCTGTTGGGATCTTCGTGCCTCGCGCCGCGCGGATTAATAACGACCGTACGAGCGGCTCGATGGTTGAGGCCACTGCGGCGACCGCGTGGAGTTGGAGCAACGATGGCTGGCACTGTCGATTGGAATCGACGGCGCTTAGTTTTTGCCCGTAGAGCGTCGCGAGCAACTGATAGCCAATTGACCCAGTGAGATACAAACCGTTCGGCACCGCGACGGTTGCGGAATCCGTCGCAGCGGTGGGCGACAATTTCGAGCGCTGAATTAACATGGCCGCATCATCGCAAGTCAAATTTCTTCGGACGGTTCCGGCTGCATCGTGCTGTGAGGTTGGAGGATTTCCGAACTCTCGAATGATCGCCGAGATCCACGTTCGATAGACATGCGGATTCGTCAGTAGATTTGGATGCATCAAAGGAAAGATGGTCATCGAACGGATAAATGAGGTTTGCGCCGACAATGACGAGGAATCACAGGGGTCGCCGTCGTGCGCGTCGACCACGGTCCCCGGAGGCCACTTGAGCAGCTGTTGCAAATGGGTCGATGAACAACCCTGCAAAAGGGGCATGACGAGCGGTGCCGTGCGGCGGGATTCGAAGTTGGTCGACGGATTCCAGTCTTCAAGGCTGACTTGGAGCATTTTGCGCTGCGTGGTCGCGCACGATCGACCTTGACGGAAAAATGCCCTCGTCAGGGCGGCCAATGACGGCATCTCACGAAAGGGGTGCTGATCGATATTTTAATATTCGCGTGCAACAATATTACGGATGAATGCCGAAGGCGTGCTAGGCCTCCGGACGCCTAGGCTAGGCGCGTCGGCTTCTGTCACAGAGTCTGTCACACACCACTGCAACACCGACGCCGTTATTCCGAAGAGGAGGGAGAGATCAAAGAGAAAAATTAAAAAGGAGGAGTGAGTTCACTAGCCCATATTGGCTGCGCACCATCGCGGACCACGTCGACGATTGGGGCTGCGCGCGGCGGTCAACGGGAGGAAGCGCATTTAATCCGCATGTTATCGAAGGGGGAGGGGTTTGACAGAGAGGCGATACCTTCGTTCGTCATAACGACAACGTTCGCGGCATCGACAGTCATTCGTCGCCCGCCGCGGCCGCTTGCTCTAGCTTTTCGGCCTTCCAGCGTTCGAAAGCCTCGGTGCGCTTGTCGTGCAAGACGTGCTTCCGCTGCTTGTTGAGGGCGATGCGGTGCTGCTTCGCCTGTTTGGCCTTGGCCCGCTTGGCATCCTTTTCCTCCTCCGTTAGCTTCGCCCAGCGTTCGGCCTTCAGCCGCGAGCGCTCGGCTCGGTCTTGTTCACGTAGGTCTTGACGACGAAGTTGCCGGTCCTCCTTCTCGTCCGGCGTCTTCTCATCATTTCGGACCGCGAGTGCCCCCGATAAAATAGCCGCACGCTGCTTGTTGACCTTCTGATAGAAGGCAGTCTTTTTCTTTCTCCAGGCGGTTTCGTGCTGCTTGTGGATTTGCTGATACGACGTCGGGTGCTTCACGTGCATGATGTTGGAGCGTAACCCGAGCGCTTTTTCGCTCGCGGCTGCCAGTCGAATGGTTGCCCCGGTGGCCATGAGGGCATCGTTTTCAGCCAGTTCCGCGATCCTCGACGCCACCCAAGCTGGATCGATTCGCACCTTGCTCTGGAAATCAGCAATTTGGCGCAGGCAGAAAAAAAAGTCGTACAACATGGTGTGCTTGATGTCGAAGACTTCCGACAAGGGACACATCATGATGAACCGACGAATCGTTGCGGCCGCTTGCTGCTTCAGGTCGACGGTCAGGCCGCTGAGGCGCGGGAGGTATGCCGAGATTGCCTTGGCGGTGGCGATGTAAGAATTGGCTCGTCTTGCCATGTCGGTTTGCCGCAACGACTCGAATTTGTCCGCCATGGCGTCGAGCAGCACCCACGCGAAGGCGTGCCGGTAGTAGAACATGTCCTGCTGAATGCGGTCGAGGGCGGCCATGGGTAGCCATCCTCGATCGCAAAACACGTCCGCGTACCTCTGCCTCAACAACGTGCGGACGGCTTCGCTGGCGTGATTCTTGTGAGCGATGAACGCCACGAAGTGAAATACGGACAATGCGGCCATCTTGACCTTTGCCAAGCGTTGCTTGATCAGTGAGCCCTGAGCCACAGTGTTCCGCCGGCCGGCGTCCTTGATCGCAAGTACCATGGCCTTTTCCACTTTTCGCAGGTAGGTTCGCAGATCGGCCAAAAGGCCGACCAAAAACGCATCCGTCGCGCCTACGAACGAGCCAAAGTAACGCTTCGGAGACGTGAGCACGCTCGTGAGGCAACCCAGCGTTGCGGTGAAGATCGTTTCGTCCGTCGTCTTCACCTGTGCCCGAAGCACTCCGAGAAAGCATTGAAGCACCCGCAAGACGCACGGCGACTTCAGCGCCATGCCCACGCGCGACGCCAGCCGCAGGGCGCGGAGGACGTCTGCCTTGTTTTGATGTTCCATGTCCGTGGGATAGACATGAAGCTCCTCGTCGGAGGCTCCCTTGTCCGTCAGCATGGCGCGCAGGGAGGCCAAGTAGGCGGGGGTGACGTCGTGGTCCTCGTCCTTGCAC
>ERZ1292633.2542-Hain-H41-02um-R1-2542-length-18604-cov-5_pt1 | contig 18604 bp, 20 predicted proteins | sample MGYA00564406_ERZ1292633 | MGnify/ENA primary metagenome ERZ1292633 (study PRJEB36523, sample SAMEA6512639) | groundwater metagenome | collected 2019-01-08 | study: AquaDiva: Metagenomics assemblies of 32 groundwater samples | reverse complement strand
GTCTTATGATGATTTTTCTAATGTAAATAAAAAAAATAAAAAAACAATAAGTTATTTTTTTACTAAGGATTCTTATGTATTACAAGGAAAACCTGGTGTTGTTTATTATGCGGCTGTAATAGAAAAAAAAGGGATTATAAATGGATATGTTATTTATGGAAGTAATAAAGAAGGTGAGATTATAACAGACGCTCAATCAGGTATTGCTTTTTATCTAAGCAATAATTAATTTTAGGAAGGTTTTATTATGAGAAGTTTTTTAGTATGTTTTTTTGTAGTAATAGTATTTTTGGGATTTTTAATCTCTCTTGCTTTACCTAGTTTTATCAGTAGTCCTTCTGGATCTCGACCTCCACTTGCTGAAATAAAAAGCAATATGCACACTTTTCAAACAATACTAGAAACTTATTCTGTTGATTCTAAAGGAAGTTATCCAAAAAATGTAGAAGAGTTATATAAATTTGCTAATACAGGAAACAATAAATATTGGAAAGATTTTAAAAGTCCTTTTTCACATAAATTTGGTAAAAGTATTTCATTTGATGATTTTGATAAAAAATTACTAGAAAAAAAGTCTAATAATTGGTTTTTTAAAGAAGAAATAAAATGTTCTGGTTGTGTTTATTATAGCTTTTCTATGAGCAAAAAAGGTCAAATTGATGGATATTTTATTTATGGAAGTGATAAAAATGGAGAAATTATAATTGATGTTCAATCAGGATTACCTTTTACACTAAGTAATAATTAATTTTTGGAGGTTTTTATGTTTAGTTTATTTGAATGGCTTTTTTTAGGAGTATTTTTTTTAGTTTTAATTGCAATTGCTTTACCTAATAATACTGTTCATCATGAAATAAATAAAGAAGTATACGTAAAAAGTAATATGCACAAATTTCAGACTATTTTAGAGACTTATGCTGTTGATGCAAATGGAAATTATCCAAAAAATGTAGAAGAATTACATAAATTTGCTAGTACTGGAAATAATCAATATTGGAAAGATTTTAGAAATCCTTTTAATAATCAAATAGGAAAAGAAAAATCTTATGATGATTTAATCAAAACAAGTAAAAAAACTAAAAAAATAGAAGGATTCTTTTTTGATGAAAAATTTATAGTTTTAGAAGGAAAAATGGGAATTGTATATTATGACCCTATTTTAAATAAAAAAGGGCAAGTATTTAAATATTTTATTTATGGTGGTGGAAAAAACAATGAATTAATTTTTAATTCTCAAACAAATGAAACTTTTACATTGAGTAATAATTAATTTTATGGAGATTATATTATGAGAAGTTTTTTAGAATGGTCTTTTGTATTAGTAGTTTGTTTCATTTTAATTGCTATGTCTTTACCTAATTTTATTTCTTGTGGGCCTCGTTCTCCACTTGCTGATGTAAAAAGTAATATGCATACATTTCAAACAATATTAGAAACTTATTCTGTTGATGCTAGTGGAAAGTATCCAAAAAATGTAGAAGAATTATATAAATTTGCTAATACAGGAAACAATAAATATTGGAAAAATTTTAAAAATCCTTATGCAAATAAATCTGGAAAAAGTGTTTCTTATGATAATTATTCAAATTTAAATAAAAAAATAATCACTCATTTTTTTTCTAAGGATTCTTATGTATTACAAGGAAGACCAGGTGTTGTTTATTATGCACCTGTAATAGGGAGTAATAATTATTGTATCTATGGAAGTAATAAAGATGGTGAACTTATAACAGATACTCAATCAGGTATTGCTTTTGCACTAAGTAATAATTAATTTTCAGGAGGTTTTATGATTATTATTCTTATTTTTATATTTTTTTTCTTAGTTTTAGTACCTTACGGTATTTATAAAATAACTTCTATTTTAAATACTAAGTGGTTAGAATATATACTTACTTTCTTATATTTTCCATGCTTTTTTGTTCTATTAATTTCATATTTAAGTAATTCTAATAATGGAGGATATAAAAATGCATTTGTAAAAAGTAATATGCACACTTTTCAAACGATATTAGAAACTTACTCTGTTGATGCAAGTGGATTCTATCCAAAAAATGTAGAAGAATTACATAAATTTGCTAGTACTGGAAATAATAAATATTGGAAAAATTTTGAAAATCCATATACAAGAGAAAGTGGAAAAGGAAATTCTTATGATGATATGCCCATAACTAAAAAAACTAATTTCTCAAATTGGATTTTTTTTACTACAGAAAACATAGTTTTAGAAGGAAAAAGAGGGCTTATATATTATGACCCTATTTCTAATAAACAAGGACAAGTATTTAAATATTTTATTTATGGATTTGGTAAACAAAATAAAATACTTGAAGATTCTCAAACAGGATTACCTTTTACTTTGAGTAATAATTAATTTTTGGAGGTTTTTATGAAATTATTTTTTACACTTATTTATTACGAAATTATTTTTATTATACTTATTATATTCATAATTTTAAATCCTTTCCAATTAGAAGAAATATTTTATTTTTCTATTACAAAAAGTTTGATTTTTATTTTTTTAACAGGAATTCCATTATATGTAATTTATAAACTTACTCTTGTTTTCAATAAAAAGATGGTATTTTATACACCGTTATTTGTATATTCATGTTTTATTTTTTTTATTGTTCTTCCTACCTTTAATCCAGAAATAGATTTTGATCCTAGAGGAAGAAACTCTTCAGTAAAAAGCAATATGCATACTTTTCAAACAATAATAGAAATTTATTCTGTTGATACAAATGGATTTTACCCAAAAAATGTTTTAGAAGTGTATAAATTTGCTAATACAGGGAATAATACATATTGGAAAGATTTTAAAAATCCTTATGAAAATAAATCTGGAAAAGGGATATCTTATGATGATATGTTAATAACTAAAAAAACTAATTTTTCAAATTGGATTTTTTTTACTACAGAAAATGTAGTTTTAGAAGGAAAAATGGGACTTATATATTATGACCCTATTTTTAACAAAGAAGGACAAGTATCTAAATATTTTATCTATGGTGCTAATGGAAAAAATAAAATATTTGTAGATTCTAAAACAAATGAACCTTTTACATTGACTAATAATTAATTTTTGGAGGTTTTTATGAGTGATATGAGTATTTCTATTTTTATATTTTTTATCTTATGTGTAATACCTTATTGCATTTATCAATTTTTTTCTATTTTTAAAAAGAAATGGTTATCTTATACATCTGTTATTTTGTATTTTCTATTTATTTTCTCTCTTATTCTACCTAACTTTATTACTGCTTGATTAAAAAAATAATTTATTATATTTGAGGTTTTTTATGACAATACGTATAGGACAGATTTTTGCAATACTTTTTTGTTTATTTTCAATTAGTTTAATTTTTATAAATCCTAATTTTGATATTTTTTTGCTTCTTGTTATTTTTTTCATTCTATTACCATACATAATTTATAAAATAACATTTATTTTAAAAGAAGCTTGGTTGTCTTATATATTTGTTCTATTTTATTTTATTTATCTTTTAAATTATATATCTATTTCTAACTTTAATGCTTCAAATCAGAGTGATGGCAAAGTTGCATCGGTAATGTATAGAATGCACACTTTTCAGACAATTATTGAAACTTATTCTGTTGATACTGATGGATTTTACCCAAAAAATGTTGAAGAAGTATATAAATTTGCTAATACAGGGAATAATACATATTGGAAAGATTTTAGAAATCCTTTTACTAATCAAACAGGAAAAGGAAAGTCTTATGATGATTTTTCTACTGTTAGTAAAAAATTTAATAGTTATTCAGAGAAATTTTACTTTATTGGAAAAACAGGCGTTGTCTATTATTCACCTGTTATAGATAAAAAAGGAAAAATTTCAAAGTATTTTATATATGGTGGAGCTAGAAAAGATGACATTATATTAGATTCAAAAACAGGGATTCCTTTCACACTAAGCAATAATTAATTTTTGGAGGTTTTTATGATTGATATGTTTTTTATTATTATTATATTTTTTTTCTTAGTTTTAGTGCCTTATGGTATTTATAAATTATTTTCAAAAACAAAAATTTCTCCTATTTTAATGGTAGGTTTATATTTTTCTTTTTCTCTTTTAATTATTTTTTTACTACTTCCTAATTTTATCACTTCAAATGTTAGGTTAAAATCATCATCAGTAAAATCAAATATGCACACTTTTCAAACAATATTAGAAACTTATTGTGTTGATGCTAGTGGAAATTATCCAAAAAATGTAGAAGAGTTATATAAATTTGCTAATGCTGGAAAAACACCATATTGGAAAGATTTTAAAAATCCATATACAAGAGAAAGTGGAAAAAGAAATTCTTATGATGATTTTTCAGAAATAAATAAAAAATTTTATTGGAATAAATTAATACAAAAATTTGAATTGCTTCCAAAAGTAGGAATTGTCTATTATGCACCTGTATTTACAAATGGAGTTTATTCTAAATATTTTATTTATGGAACAGAAAAAAATGGAGAAGTCTTTTTTGATTCTCAAACAAATGAACCTTTTACATTGAGCAATAATTAATTTTTGGAGGTTTTATTATGAATGATATAATTATAATTATTATTCTACTTATATTTTTTTTCCTAGTATTTATACTAATACCTTATGGTATTTACAAACTATTTTTATTTTTTAAAAAGGAATGGTTATCTTATATATCTGTTATTTTGTATTTTATATTTATATTTTTTTCAAATAATAATAATGGAATTCATCATGATGATGGAAGAACAAAGTTAGCATCGGTAAAATCAAATATGCACACTTTTCAAACAATGATAGATACTTATTCTATGGATGTAAATGGAAATTATCCAAAAAATGTAACTGAATTAAAAAAGTTTGCTACTACTGGAAAAACACACTATTGGAGAGATTTCAAAAATCCATATACAAGAGAAACTGGAAAAGGAAATGCTTATGATGATTTTGATAAAAATCTAAGAGAAAAAAAGACTATAGGTTGGTTTTTTAAGAAAGAAGTAAAATGCTCAGGTTGTGTTTATTATAGTTTTGCTATGAATAAAAAAGGTGAATTAAATAACTATTTTATATATGGAAGTGATAAAAATGGCGAAATAATAACAGATGCTCAAACAGGATTTCCTTTTGTATTGAGCAATAATTAATTTTTGGAGGTTTATATATGGAATTAAATTTTGAATTTATAGCTATTTTTTTTATAATCATTATATTTGTAATTATTATTTCTTGCATTTATTTTAAATTATCTAAAATAAAAGTTTCACTTTTTTTAATTCTATTTATTTTACCTATAGCATCCTTTAGTCTATATTTATCTCTTCCTAATTTTATTTCAGCTGATTTTAAAAGAGCAAAATTAGCATCAGTAAAATCAAATATGCACACATTCCAAACAATGCTAGAAACTTATTCTGTTGATGAAAATAAACATTATCCAAAAAATGTTGAGGAATTAGAAAATTGTGCAAAAAATAAATCTAATTGGTCTGGTCAATATTGGAAAGACTTTAAAAGCCCTTTTAGTGAAGAAACAGGAAAAGGAGTCTCTTATGATAATTATCATGGAGTTCTTCTTAAACAAAACGTAGACTTATCTTCTATCAGAATAAGTGGTTGCGTGTATTATAGCCCTGTTATAAATAAAAAAGGAGAAGTTCTTAAATATTTTATTTATGGTAGTGGAAAAATAGGAGAAATCATTACAGATTCTCAAACAAATGTACCTTTTACATTGAGTAATGATTAATTTTTGGAGGTTTTTATGTCTAAATTTTTAGAATTTATCTTTGTAAGTTTTGTTTTTTTAATTTTATTATATATATCTAAGCCTAATCTTAATATAAATGATTGTTGTAATAGGGCTAAAATATCACAAACAAAAGCAAATATGCATATTTTTCAAAATATACTAGAAACTTATGCTACTAATTCAAAAGGTTTTTATCCAAAAAATGTAGATGAATTAAAAAAAGTTGCAAATAAAGGAAAAAATAAATATTGGGAAGATATTAAAAACCCTTTTAGTCTAAAAATAGGAAAAGGCGAATCTTATGATGATTTTTCTAACTTAAAAAAAGAATTTATTTTTGGATCTTCAAATTTTAAATTAATAGGTAAAAATGGTTGTATCTACTATGATTTTATGCCAAATGAAAATAAACAAGGAATAAAATACTTTATTTACATTAGTATTTCTAAAAATGGTGAAATTTTAATAGATGCTCAATCAGGCATACCTTTTACACTAAGCAATAACTAAAATTTTATATATCAACATCTTTCAAAATATCTTTTATTTTATTTATCGGAATAGCAAAACCAATTCCTACACTTCCGCCATTTGGAGAAAAAATAGCTGTATTTATACCGATTATCTCACCTTTAGAATTAATTAAAGGGCCTCCTGAATTACCAGGGTTAATTGCGGCATCTGTTTGAATAATTCCATCAAGAACTTGTCCATCATCTGTAGGTAATTTTCTATTTAAAGAACTAATAATTCCTGTTGTAAGTGTTCCCGATAAACCATAAGGACTACCAATTGCCAAAACTTTTTGCCCAATATTAATTTTGCTAGAATCGCCTAAAGTAGCAACTGCAAATTCACTTTCAGGAGCTTCTATTTTAATAAGAGCAACATCATTATTTTCATCTCCACCTAACATTTTAGCCGTATAAGCTTTTTTATTAGACAAAACAACTTGTAATTTTGTTGCATTATTAACTACATGATAATTTGTTAAAATATGACCTTTTTTACTTACAACAACTCCAGAACCAGAGCCTTTAACTACATTTTGTCTAAAAAATCCTTTTTCAACTATTGTAGAGTTAATTCCTACAACTGTATTGGCAACACTACTATAAACACTGATATTTATATCTTCATCAGATATTTTGCCACTTTTATTTAAAATATCATTTAATTTTTTCATTACATCAGAACTGTTATTAGAATCTACTACATTTGTTTTTATCAAAGAATTTTTATTTAAAATATCACTATTTTGATTTATTGGAGTACAAGAAATTGTAAACGAGATAACGCTTAAAGTTACCAATATTTTTTTTATAAACATAACTAAAACCTACATTATAACAAGTTCAAATATACTAATTAATAAAGATTATAGCATAAGATTTTTATTTTTTTTCCAAATAAAAAAACCGTCTATAAAAACGGCTTTTTTTAATAAATCTTAAGCTACATAAGCTGAAAGGTTTCTTAGTTTTTCAGGAGTTCTGAGTTTTTTCATAGCTGTATTAACTATTTGTCTAACTCTTTCTCTTGTTAAACCAAAAACATCTGCGATATCTTGTAAACTTTTTTGCTTACCATCTTCCAAACCATATCTCATTGTAATTATGTCTCTTTCTTTTTCACTAAGAGATTTTAATACTTTATCAATATTTTCTCTTAAAGAACTTTTCATTACATTTTCTTCTGGTGTTTCAGAAGTACTTTGAATAAGATCTTTTACATAAACATCATCATCACCTTTAAGCTTCATATCAAGTGATATTGGCTCTGAAAAAGATTCTGAAATCATCATCAATTTTTCTAAAGGCATATTTATTTCTTTAGCAATAGTATGAGAATCAGGTCTTTTACCATTTTGTTGACTCATTTTTCTAATTACATTTTTTATTTTTTGTGTAACTTCAAAAATATGTAAAGGCAATCTTATTGTTCTAGCTTTTGAGGCAACTCCTCTTGATATAGCTTGTTTTATCCACCAAGTAGCATAGGTACTAAATTTATATCCTTTTTCTGGATCAAATTTTTGAACCGCTCTTATAAGACCTAAATTACCTTCTTGTATAAGATCATCAAATTGTAAACCTTTTTCTTTATATTTTTTAGCAATACTAACAACTAATCTAAGATTAGAATTTGTTAAATTTATAAAACCTATTTTAGCATCTTTCTGAATTTGTTTTACTTCAAGCTCAGTTAAATTAAGGCTTTTAGCTATCTCTTTAATAGACGGTTTATAATTGAATTGAGCATAAAATTTATTTATCTCTTCTTCTATTATTTCACCTCTTTTTATCATTCTTCCATACTTTAATTCATCTTCTTTTTTAAGTAATGGAATTGGTGCAATCTCTTTCATATATAAATTTAATAAATTTTCAGGGTCTTGAAACACCTTTTCTACAGGAGCTAATTCCGATTGATTTAATTCATCTAAATATTCATCTTCTTCTACTAATTCTTGAAAAACCTCTACATCAGACTCTTCAAAAATTTCTTCTACTTCTTCAAAATTTTTGCTCATATTAAATACACTCCAAATCAAAATAAATAATTTGCACAAGCTCAAAACAAAAACTATCGAGAACATTTCTTGAATGTTCAATTTTTTTATTAAACAAAATCATTAATTTCATCTCTACTAGAGCTTTCTTCACAGCATCTAGACTCTATAACACTTTTAATAAAATCATCTATTTTCCTTAATTCATCAGGTTTTAGATAATTTGTTCTAAAATGAAGTTCAATACCATCATATACATTCAATCTTTCCCAAACATGAGTGCATATTATATGTTCTATATTCACCTCTATTACAGGAGAATTACCTTCTAAAATTGATTTTATCTGAATTAAGGGAACACCTTGAGTTGACCATCTTTTTATTTCTTCAAGACGATTTAGATGTTCTTCCGTATAATAAGATGCCCTGCAACTTCCCAAAGGAGGATCAAGTAAACCTTTTTCGATATAATATCGAATAGTTCTTTTAGTTAAACCTGAGAGTTTTGCCAACAACTCTATATTATACATAAAATTACCTTCACCTTTTATACCACTATTATAACACTATATACGACAGTAGTAAATTATATTTTAAATAAAATTAATGTATTATTAATTTATAATAGATGGTAAGTAAAATCGAAATATTTGTATTTAGAAACTTTTAGTTTTGATAATATTCAAAAGACAAAGCAAGTTATATAAAAAAAGTAGCATAATATATCATGTAGAATTGAATTTTTATATAATTAAGTCTTTTAGGTAAAAGTTAAAATATGTTTCTCTATTAATACCTAAATATCTTGATTAATATATAATTTATTGATGTCTAATACATAAGTTAATTATTTTTTTTGGCTTTATAAATAATGGTAAGTATAAATAATCAAATAACTCCTATTGAGAAACCAGAGAAAACTGGACAAAAAAAAGTTAATATTCAATCTTGTAAAAATTCAATTACAGAAAAAACCCCTATAGAAAAAAGTTGTTTTAAAAATGCAAATGATTCTATAAGTATTGCATCAACATTAACAGGAGTAATACAAAGCCCTGAACAAATTGCTCTTTTTCCCAAAACATTAAATGATGCAGGAGAAGCAATAAAAACTATTCCTGTTTTATCAAAAGTTACTCCAAATGTAGTAAAAACAGCTACTTATTTAGAAGGAACAAAAATAATATCAGTAGCAAATAATATAAGCCACAATCCTTTAGTTGCAAAAACAAGTCTTGGTATGGGAAAAGCCTTACCTTATCTTAATGCAGGGGCTTGTACTTATGGAGTAACAAAAAACTTATACATACTGTCAAATAAAAATACAAGTGATTCTCATAAAATGAAAGCAGCAACACAAGTAGTTCTAAATTCAGTTAATGGTGTAGCTGCCTTTAAAGGAGCAACAGGAATGGCTATTTCAACCGTAACAGGTTTAACATCTGTCGCAGTTGATTTTTTATGGAAGTAAAGAATAGCACCAATTGAATATATCTTCTTTTTCTCCGTATTGAATACCTGCTACTTCTTCATATATTTGTTTCGCTAAATTTCCTGTTTCATTATTATTTATAGTTATTTCTTTATCTAAATGTCTTATTTTTCCTATTGGTGAAATAACTGCCGCTGTACCTGTTCCAAAAGCATCATGTAACTTATTTTTTTCACTAGCTTCAAAAACTTCATCTATTGAAATTCTTCTTTCTGTTACTTTTATGCCTAATTTTTTTGCAATTTGAATAACTGAATCTCTTGTAATTCCGTCTAATATAGCTCCATCTAAAGGAGGGGTTATTAATTCATCATCAATTAAAAGAAAAATATTTGTAGTTCCAATTTCATCTATATATTTTTTTTCTATTCCATCTAACCAAATAACTTGTGTATAACCTTGTTCTTTTGCTAGTGCTGTTGGATATAGACTAGCAGCATAATTTGCTGGAGTTTTTGCTTCACCCAAACCACCTTTAACGGCCCTTACATATTCACCTGATGTTATTAGACTGATAGGTTTTATTCCTTCTTTATAATATAATCCAACAGGACAAGTTATTACCATATATTTATAGGTTTCTGAAATTCTAATACCCAAAAAATCATCGGTAGCAAAAATAAATGGTCTTAAATATAGAGCTGTATTTATTTTGTTTGGAATCCAATCTTTATCTAGTTTTATTAGTTCTATTATTGGTTCTAAAAATTTATCATAAGATATTTCTGGAATACAAAGTCTTTTGCTAGATTTATTTAATCTTTCATGATGTCTTTGAGGTCTAAAAAGATTTATTTTTCCATCTTTTGTTTTAAAAGCTTTCATTCCTTCAAAAACAGCTTGTCCATAATGTAGGGTGGATAATGAAGGCAAAAAAGAAATTTCTCCAAAAGGTGTTATAGAAGGATCTCCCCATTTTGAATCTTTATAATCTATAGATAACATATGATCTGAAAAAATATTTCCAAATCCCAAATTATCAAAATCAACTGAACCTATTTTACTGTTAGCTATTTTTTTTATATCAATATACAATTTTTTAATTCCTTTTGTTAAATACATTAAGACAAAATACAAGAAACATATTATATCAATTCTAATATATAGTTGAATATAAAATTTTAGGGTGGTGCATTAAATTTTTATAGGTAACTCAATTTTTAACTATTTATTATGAATAAAATCATTTTTTGTAAAAGATGAATCTTAGTATTTTAGTTATTATTAAAAATAAAAAGCTAGTTTTTACACTAGCTTCATAAATAAAATATTTATAACTTAATTATCTGGTCTTTTTCTTTTACCTAATACTAAACCTGAATCAGATAAAACTGAAAATGTTTTTCTTGGATTATAATTACTTGCATTAAAATCTCTTGCTGGATTATTTGTTAATTGTAATATGCTACCAAATATATCTGATTTATATATATCATAATTACCAAGTTTATTTGAAGATATAAAAACTCCACTAGAATCTGTTTGCCAATCTGTTACATAATCATTTTTACTACTTGATAAAAGCATTTTTTCTGTATTATTTGAAAAATCATATAAATAAGCTTCACTTCTTGTTGAAGATATATACCTATTAAAACCTATTTTTGAGCCATCTGGAGACCAAGAAATACCATAATCATCTGATGATGTTATTTTCTTCTTATCACTTCCATCAGGTTGAATAGTCAAAAGATTGTATTTACTTGTTCCTGGGTTACTTTCATTTGATTCAATTTCTATTTTATTTCCATCTGGAGACCATTTTGGAGAAATATCATCTGCTGTACTATTTGTTAATCTTGTTAAACCACTTCCATCTATATTCATTACATATATTTCGTTGTTTCCATCTCTTCCTGAATGAAATACTATTTTATTTCCACCAGGAGATAATGATGCTTCTCTATCTCTTGTTAATGGTACATTTGTTAAGTTTTTCTTTCCAGTTCCATCTATATTCATACTAAAAATTTCACTTTTACCACCTATTTCGCTTGTATAAATTATTTTTGTTCCATCATACGACCATACAGGCAAATAATCATGCTCTAAATTTCCTTCTGTAAGATTTTTCAATCCAGTCCCATCTGAATTTATTATAAAAATATCTTCCTGATTATTAACCGTACTCATAAAAGCAATTTTATTTTTATCAGGATTCCAAGCAGGATAATAACTATTTCCTGAAGGATTATAAGTTAATCTTCTTTGATTTGCTCCGTTATCGTCCATTAAATATAATTCTGATTTACCTTCTTCTCTGTCTGATTCAAAAGCTATTGGTCCAGATAAATTATCTCTTACTATTATTTCATTTGAGTTTCTTATACTGCTTGGTAATTTTATTGTTTTATCAAATACATATCTTTGAATTTTGCTTTGATCATTATTATTTGCTCCAAAATGACCTGATTGACCTGCTTCTTCTTGATGAACAATATCTGTTCCATTTTTTATTATTTGAAATCCCCATGTATAACCACCTGATATATTATATGTTTTTAAATCAAATCTATTATCGCCTTGATTTATTCTATCGGTTATATCTATTGTAGTATCACTAGAATATGATGTTTTTTGATAATTGCCATTCAAATTTACATAAGCATAACTTGTATCATCTACATTATACATTCTTAGTTTCCATGTATTATCTGTAACGACTGTATATTGTTTTTGTAAAGGCACTGATTCTATTGAGTTACGAACAACAAAAACATCAAATAATGTTTTTTCCATAATACTAGGATTTGATGATGGAATTTTATTAGCATCGGTTTTTAAATTTTTTGTTGGATCTCCTACTTTTATAAATCTTTCAGGATTAAATTCAAAACCTATTTTTGTATTTCCTACTGCTGCACTTGTTATAGGTCTTTTGTAAACAGCATATATGTTATTACCAGATGAATCTTTTTCAATAGTTCTAAATGCAACTTCTAAATTCGGTCCTGTAAAATTTTTGCCTGTTAATGTAATATAATCATAAAGTTCTAAATTTGTACTTTGTGGATAACCCGATATTTCTAAGCTAAAGAATTCTATACTAGGTGCTATTATATTTATTGCATTTTTTATTTCAAACTCATTATTTTTTGCTTTTACTAATAAATCTTTTTTTCCAGCACTTATTCCTGTATTAGATAAAACCTTACAAATTAATAGATTTTCTAATCTTTCAATAACTGCTACTTCATTAAAACCAGTCGAATCTTTTATATATACTTTTGTATCAGAATTTAATGAATCTCCTGCAACTGCTATAGCAAAAGTATCACTATCTTTATCAAATTGGACATTTAATGAAGGTGCTCCTGGAAATGTTTTATTTTGATCTGCTGGAAAATTTATTCCTGCTATGCCCAAAACATCTTCTCTTCCTAAGGGATATATTTTATTTGATAGCCTAGCGGTGTTGCTAACAGCTAAAAAGCATCTAATAAAAATGCTGGTTTATTATTCCATAAGACGTCATCTCTCATTTTTTGGCTAAGTCCTAATCGATATCTATGTGATATACTTAAAATATTCTTTGCTTGTGATACAGTTAAATCAGGTTTTACTTCATACATAAGGCTAAGTACACCTGAGACAAAAGGGGTTGCTGCAGAAGTACCTAGAAACATTGCTAATTCTCTATTAGCTACGTTAAAGTTATCTCTTGAAGAAACATAAATTTGATCTCCAGGAGCATAAATTAGGTTACTTCCATAACTTGAAAAATCAGCTACTTCTAATCTAAAAGGAATATTAGGATTAGGTGGATTTGAGAAGTTAGTAAAATTATTAAGTGTATTATTTGATAGAAAAGAACCTCCAGTTAATCCAGGAAAAGAATCAATAATAAGGGTATGATTATTATCCATAGGATCTAAAGCTTGGTTGTTAATAGGAGGATTTATATCAGTATTAGTTATATCCGTTACTTGTGCTGCGGCAACACCTATAACACCTGGAATACTTGAAAAATAATTTATTGAAATATCAATATTTTCTATATCAGAACGACTTACTTCAATTTCAGTGGTAGCAACAACAACAGAAGAATTTAGGGCATTTGCGATTCCAACAGCTATAGCAAAAGAACCATAACCAGAAAACGAACCAAATACAGCTATATCACCAATAAAAGTAAATATATTTCCAAAATAACTACTACTACCATAAGATAAATTAATTACCTTTGAGCCACTACCTACAAGGTTTTCAATTAAATATGCTGCTTCCCAAGCAGTTATACTTCCGCCTGAATCATATACTTTAACAGTAGTATCAGGTGCTACACCAGAAGAACCTACCACATTATTTTTTGAAGCAAAGCCTGTCATAGCTACATAATGACCATGATTTCTTACTCCACAATCTCTTACTACATGAAAAAACTCGTTTCTGAAATTAAAAGAATCTATTTCAAGTTCTTCTTCTAATTGTGTACAAGAGCTTCTTTCCAACTTAATCCTATCATTAGGCTCAAAAATATATTTTCCAGTCATTTCTGGGTGATTCAAGTTAAAACCTTGATCTATAATTCCAGCTTTAACTCCTCTACCTGTAGCTATTTTCCATGCTTCCGATACTCCAGTTACTGTTTTATCCCAATTATGAACTCTTTGAGTAACTCCCCCTAGAGTAAAATTACTTTCTCCCAAAAGATCAATATCCCAATCATTTGGTTTTATTGTTGGTATTTCATATTTATTTAAGTTTCTATTGAAGCTTTGTTTTTCTAAAACATTGTTTATTTCTACAGTTTCTAATTCTTTATGATAGTTTATGATAGTATCCAAATAAATAGTAAATGTTTGCATAGAAGCCAAAGATGAAAATTCTATTTCATTTATCTCATTTAATGTAGCTTTGTTGGCTTGTGATATTAAATCACCTATTTTTTGTAAATTTGCTTTTTTTAAATCTAATTTTAAAATATAAAATTCATGGAATTTTTTTTCAACTGTAGCATTGTATCTTGTTAGTATTTCTTGTAATTTACTTTCATCACCATTTCTAAATTTAATGCCAATATATTGTGTTTGAAAAGATGAATTATACTTTCCATTTATTCTATTTGAAGATATTTTAATACCATTAATTTCTTTATCTCCATTATATGGTTCTAAATTCTCTACACTTTTTAAATCATTCGGGTCAAAAATATTAAAATCATTTGCTTTTAAATGTTTAGCATTTGTTTCATGATTTCCTAAAGGATTATCTCTTTTTCTAACATATCCAGCAGTTCCGCCTTCAATAATCATAATAGTAAAAATACTTTTCTTTTTACCTTGTAATTTTATAGATATTTGATTGTTAGAATTTAATAATATTGATTCTTCTGTAGCTTCATCATTACATCTAAAATCTTTGTTTTTAAACCAATCATAACTGTTTATATTTATATTTCCTGTAACTCTATCATTTTTATCATTATCATTACCTCTTTTTACATAAAGTGTATATCTTTTAGTTGTATCATTTATTCTAAATTGCTTTATTATTTCAAAAGGTTTATTATTTTCCATTGTATATATTTCTTGAAATACAATATTACCTTGAGGAACATTTTTTATATCAAATTCATTTTTAATTGCACTAATATTAAAAACTTTACTGTCTATATTTTTACCTAAAAGAGATGTATTTATTTTTATAATTGGGTTTGAATTATAGTCTTTTTTATTTCTAATTTTATCAATTATTTCTTTCTCCTTCTTTTTACTTTCTGCATTAAAATCTATTGTTGTTTGTGAATTTACATTAATATTATCTTTAATATTTTGTTTATTCAAATTAACTGAACATGAGAAAAGTAACACTGCCGTTAAAATAATTGCTTTTTTCATTTTTTACTCCTATTTTAAATTAAATCATCTAATTTTTTTAAAGATGAGGCTTTTAATATAATTTCTTCATTTTTTTGATTTTTTAAAATTAAAAAAACACTAATATCATCTATATTAAAAAATTTTTCAATCTTTCCATACTTATCAAAACCCAAAGTTGCATAATTAGTATGCTGTTCATCAATCACAAATTCATAAATAAATTTTTTCTTTTCATAAACTATAAAAACCTTATTTGGTATATATTCTTCTATTTTTGTTACTCTATTGAAAGACTCATGTTTTACATAATTTTTCAATAAAGAAAAGTGCATTTTCTTGCAATCACAACATAATACTCTTCTTCTAGGAGACACAAACTGACTACTCCCATTATGAATTTCGTATATATATTTATTCCCTTTATACTCAATAACATTCTTAGCCTTAATTAGCTCATCATAACTTTTACTTGGTGATGATGAAATTTCAGCACATTCATTAAACAAATCTCCTAATGTAGGTTGATTAATACAAGAATTTTGAGTTATAAGAATAAAAAAAGTACTAAAAATAGATAATATTTTTTTCACTTCCTAAAACTCCTTAAAAGTAACACCAAAAGGAGTTGCATAATTTATTGTATGCTTCTTACTCATATCAAATTTTTCTGGGCTTGGAATATGTACAATACTTTCAAAAGTACCATCAGAAAGAATATTAGTTTGATGACCAAAAACAGAAACCCCATCTATGGTCGAATGAGAAAAACGATAATACATCATAAAATTACTACCTGTTAGTTTCAAATTAACTGGTTTATTCTTTTTATCTTTCAATACTTCAATTTTTGTTATTTTAGGAAATAAATTTGCTACTGGTTCTGGTTCACCAACTTTTATTAAAGTATCTGTAAAATATTTTCTCGCCTCTAAGGTTAGCTTATGCAACCCTTTCAAATAAAATTCAGGTATATATTTTGAATTTAGTCTTACTTTTATTTCATTTTCATTAGCAGAAAGATAAGAAAAAATAATACTATCATCTAATAAAACTCTCACTACTGGTCTATTTCCTACAATAGATTGTTGATACAATCCAGTTTGATAAGAAAAAATCATATCTTTTTGTCTTATAGGTTTCCAAGTTCTGAATTTACCTTTTATTGTAAGATCAATATTTTTATCTTTAGAAAAATCACCTTTTATTTCACTTGTTCCAGTTTTTAATATACTTTTATTATCTAAAAGAACATCATCAATTTTTAAAGTTGGTTTATGGTCATAATTCCATTCTTTTTCATATTTACGATCCTTTTCATCTAAATCTTTAAAATCCTCATCTTCGTCTTCATCTTGCTCATTCCCTTCATGAACATTTTTACGAAAACCAAAATCTTTTATTTCAAATCCTTTTAAACTTATGTTTTTATTAGATTCTATTTTTATAGATGATTCAAGCTTATTTTCTTCTATTACTGGAATATTTTGTACTCCACAAGATAAAAGAGAAATATTAATAGCTATAACTGAAAAAAATATTCTTTTGTTGTTCATTTTAAACCTCATTACTAATGATGAATTGTGAAATAGTTTGATTTATACTATTTTTTAATGATTTTATAAAATAATATTGGAAAACACTTGACAAATAACAAAAAGTTATTACAATACTGCCTGTAGCCTGTAGCCTGTAGCCTGTAGCATAGCTACTTTTGTGTTTAAAAACATTTTATACTCTCTACTATTATTTGAACTGTAATTATAAGGATTTATTTATAAATAAATCATTTCAAACTAAATTTAAGTTTTATTATACTATATAAGTTATATTTTTTGCAAATTTTTTATAAAGATTTTATTTTTATATTTTATATCTTTTTCAAATCCATTATCTTTTATATTTAGATTTGTTTTTACATTAAAAACATAACAACTAGTGGTTATTTATATTTTGAAAATTAAAAAATAGGTGATATATTTCTAATAGTTATATTTATTTTGTGTGATATTTTAAATAAAGATGCTAAAGTCTTTAACTATTGAGAATTTTATTTTATTTGAAAAAATTAGTGTTGATTTTTCAAAAACTTTTAGTGTAATAACAGGTGAAACTGGAGCAGGTAAATCTATTGTTATTGATGCTATTGAAATTGTAACTGGTGGAAAAGCTTCTTCTGATCAAATAAAAACAGGTGAAAAACAATCATATATAGAAGGTGTTTTTGATACAAACGATACTATAAAAGAGATTCTTAATCATAATGGTTTTGATGAAATAGAAGATACTATTATTTTAAGTAGAACAATACAAAAAGCTAGTTCTAAATGTAGAATAAATGGTCAATTAGTTTCATTAAATGTTTTTAAAGAAATTGGTGAAAATCTTATTGATATAATTGGTCAAAATGATAACCAATCTCTTTTTAGAGTAGATAAACATAAAAAAATAATTGATTCTTTGGGTGATGATGAACATAAAAAAGTTTTGGATAATATAAAAAATATAAATTCAAAATTGACTCTAGTAAAAAAAGAATATGAAGAATTAAGAAAAACAACAAATGAAAATAAAAGACAATTAGATTTTTTTAAATTTCAACTTGATGAAATAGATGATGCCGAACTAATTTTAAATGAAGATGAAGAGCTTAAAAATGAAAGAGAGTTACTTATTCATGCCGAAGATATAATAAATAACTTAAATAAAACGTATTATGAACTTTATGACTCTGATGATGAAAAAAGCTTATGTGATAGATTAAATAATTTATCAAATTTGTTATCAGCTTCTGCTGAATATGACCAAGAAATAAATCAATTATATGAACAATTTGAAAGTGCTATCATACAAATTCAAGAAATTGGAAGAGCTGCAAAAAATAAGGCTGATAGTATTTCTTCTAATCCTGAAAGATTAAGCGAAGTAGAAGATAGATTAAACATTATAATAAAATTAAAAAGTAAGTATGGCAAAACTATTGAAAGTATTATTGCTTTTACTGATGAATTAAGAACAAAAGTA
>ERZ1292633.1453-Hain-H41-02um-R1-1453-length-25597-cov-7_pt1 | contig 18604 bp, 13 predicted proteins | sample MGYA00564406_ERZ1292633 | MGnify/ENA primary metagenome ERZ1292633 (study PRJEB36523, sample SAMEA6512639) | groundwater metagenome | collected 2019-01-08 | study: AquaDiva: Metagenomics assemblies of 32 groundwater samples | reverse complement strand
CCCCCCCCCCCCCCCCCCATCCAAACCCCTTCCACTCCTCCCTGACACCCCTCCTTCTTCGAGTTAACAACATTTTTCAGTCTGTCCGTGCGGAAATCCTCACCGCCCCGATACCCGCGGGGAGCGTAGCGCATCCTTTCCCGGCTTGGTCCTTGGCTTCTCTCTCTCTCTCTCCCTACCGCGACTGATGGCACCGTCCAGTATCGTTCCCCACCAATTATGCTTCAACGTTTTAGCCGTCGCTTCGCCCCGTGCGGCGTCTCCCTCGTTGGCGCCTCGGCGAGCGCAAGGGGAATCGCGCCACGAACGTACGCGAAGAGATGGGCGTCCGTCGCCCCGCCTTCGACCCCCCTGCCGCATCCCGACGCCACGACGCCGCCGCCGTCTACTGGGAGCTCGGCCGATCCCACCATGCTGCTCGCCGAGAAGTACGCCGCCATGCTAACGGCGGATCCCGAGTTGCTCCGCGCGACGCTCAATGAAATGAATCCGGAGGCGCGACGAAAGCTCGTCATATCCGCGGTAGCGTTGGACTTCTTCGGGAAGGACACCGTCAATGCCGAAGTCAAGAGCGCCGACGTCGACCACGACAAGTTCATCGGGCCCAAGGACTTCGATCGATGGATGGACCAAGCCCTGCGGCGAAAGGCGGCGAAGAAGACGGCCGCGGTGGAAGCGTCGTCGGCGGCCACCGCGAGTACCAGCCACGAAGGCGCGGCCGGCGAGGTGACGGCCACCCCTCCAATTGATGGTACGCCCGCCGCCGCGACAGGGGCCTCGTCCTCGTCCGTCGACGTTCCGTTCAAGGTGCTCCTCATGATCGCGATCGAAAGCGGCCTCCCATTTGTCGGCTTCGGCTTTCTCGACAACGCATCGATGATCCTGGCGGGAGACGCGATCGACCGTTCGATTGGAATCTACTTCCACCTCAGCGTGATGGCGACCGCGGCGCTTGGCAACGTCGTCGCAGGGTGCATGGGCATGCAGGTTCACGGATTCATCGAGAAGCTCATCCACCGGCTCAATCTGCCCGTGCCGGAGCTCTCGGATGCCCAGCGCAAGTCGCAGCGCGTATTCATGGCCGGTCACATCGGTGGCACGATCGGCATCATGACAGGCCTGTGCCTCGGCATGTTGCCGCTTCTGGTCATCTCCAACGAGGACGAAAAGCACGATCACAAGATCTTTGCGCAAATGGACGCCAACTCTGACGGGTACATCTCGGCGGCAGAACTGACCACGGCGCTAGCGGAAGCGGGTTTCCCCGTGACCCTTGACATCGGGCTCGAGCAACTCAGACATTACGCAAAAGAACAACCCGAAAAGGGCATTTCGTTCGCTGAGTTTCACACATTGGTCACGCATCATCGGGATCTCGCGGGTGGTAAGACTCTGGCCACAGCGTGACAAACATTGGCTCTATCACAGTCAACGGCGGCCCCGCCTTCGTCAATCTTGTTGAGTGGGATCCTCTCGCTCTCTCTCTCTCTCCCTCCAAACCTATCCTATTCCTTTTCCAAGCACTATACATATCGCCTCGAACTATTTTTTTTTCGCAGTTCTTTTGTTGGTGCGCGAACGTTTGATGGTGTTAGATGGGATGGCGACATAACTTGCGCGTATCGGGCGAGCAACTTTGGCGTTGCGCACACACAAACAATCCACCGGAGAAAAATTCAACAACGGCCAGCCAACGCTTCCGTGTCTCTGACTGCCGCAAATGGATGGACATGTTGTGGTTGTCGGTGGTTTGGGTGTCCCCTTGTGACTCGTTCTCGGCTCTCGTCACCTTGCCAGGAGCTCCGGTTGCCCAGGTAAGCAATACACTCTCTTGTCGCCCTTTCCTTCTGGTGTGGTGTCAAAGGCGGCTGGAGAAGAGAGTGTGTTTCATGAGTCAACCCGAGCTGCCCCCACCGCTCGAGCCGCCTTCCTCCGCCGGCGACGAGGGGGCCCAAGGGTCGCCGCGACGCCTCTTACGCCCGTCCGAAAAGACGCCGCTATTACCGCGCGTGCAGAGCGTGGACGTCAGCGCCATGAGTTTTATGCTGCCGCGGGGTGGCACCCGCTCTCTGGTCGCTAATTTGTGGTGCTGCATCGTGACGCCGGGATCGCTCGCCCTGCCGTTCGCCTTCGCGATTCTTGGAAACTGGTTCAGCGCACTCGTTGTTACCGCTGTGGCGCTGTGTGCCACCGAGTCTGTGAGAATCCTCACTGCCGCGGTCCACGTCACCGGCAGAGACTCCTATGAAGAAATCGTGGAGGTGCTGCTCGGGAAGACCGCTCGCATCGCGACCAGCGTCGTCCTGTTCTTCTACAACATCGGCTCCGCGGTCCTGTATATGGTGTTCGCGCAGCAGACCATCCACGAGGTGCTGCGGTCCCTCGCGTGGGCGTCGATCGATCTGACTGGTTATTGGGAAGGGCACGGCGCCCGCAGCGTGCACGGGCGCCACAACGGCCGACACAACTCGGACTACGCGCTGATCGGTTTGTGGGTTGTCGTCCTCGCGCCTCTTTCGCTGCTCACAAGGATGACTTCCCTCCGCCTCGGCACCGTGCTCGCGTCCGTCGGCATCCTCTGCATCACCGCGGTCCTGATGCATCGCTACATACAGTTGCTCGAGCACCCCAGCGCGCTGCCGACGCCAGCGCCGGCGGCGACGACGATTCCGGCGACGCCGACGCTGCCAAATCATATCGGTGCGGTGTGCATTGTTGCGTTCGCCTTCGAAACTCAGTCAAACATCCACCAGGTTTATGGCGAGCTTCATCAGCCTTCCAGCCGTTCCATGCAACTGGGGTTGCGCATCGCGCTGGTGAGTATATCCTTAATGTACGTCGCCTTGGGAACGTTCGGTTCGCTGACCTATGGAAGGACGACGGACGGCAATATTTTACACAACATCACGGAGCGTGCCGACTGGCTGAGTACGCTGAGTGTATGGGCCTCGCTTATTTCCGCCGTGGTCAGCTATCTAAATGTGCTGTTTCCTTGCCGAACGGTGGTGCTAAACCTAACTTCCTCGTACTTCCGTGACTTGCCGGTGTACCGGGGACTTGTTGGCATTCTCGTTTCCTTCGCGGCTCTATTGATGGCCCTCGTAGCGCCCGGCGTCGCGACGCTCGTGACGCTTCTAGGGGCCAGCTGCAGCACGACGCTCTCGATGATACTGCCCGGACTGATCGGCCTCCGAATCGCCGTCGAGCACGCGGAACTGGAAGATCTTGATGCTCGGCATGCGCTAACGCGTGACGTCACATCGTCTGAGCACCGCGGCGGTGACGGCTCGCCCGTCATGGTTGAGTTGTGTGATATGGCGTCACTGAATGAGAGCATCTTCGGGACGCGCACGGAGACGGTGCTCATCGATCAGCCGGATGGCGGCATGGTGGTCGACGATTCCGACGCGGGGACGGAGGAGGCCGAGACGCCGTCTGGGGTGGTCGCGCCCTTATCGGACCAAATTTCGCACAGGCGGATGGTTTCCTACGTGCTCATCGTGATTGGTTCTGTGGTTGGCGTCATCGGGACGTATTCCTCGGTCACCGACTACGTTTATGGCGGATAGTCAAACATGCCCCCATTTTGAACACACAAGGCCATTCCACTGCTTGCTCAGGGCTAACACTCTCCTCGCACACGCGCCAACGGTGCATGCTCGGCTGCAGCGTCATTCCACCCAACTATAGAGAGAGGCATGCGGAGGGATTAATCCTCCCCTGCACCTTTTTTTTCCCACCAAAGACATCTTCCCGCGCGGCGAAGTGAAGCACAGCTCCCCCGAGAACGCCAACATCCGTGACGTATCGTCGGCTGTAAGGCCCATTCCTCCGTTGTGGAATGTCCTGCGGTCATTTTGTTCTGCGAACATCCCGTCCGGATGCGGGTGGGGGAAAGAGAGAGAGAAGTGAACGGGATTGGTCTCTCTCTCTCGATGATGACCTCTCCCAACCCCCGCCGTTCGGATGGTCATCAGTCGTAATACGATGACGAACAAGACATCTGCCGAGCCAACGCAGCCCTGCCTCGCGCAACGCGACCAGCCGCCAGGCGGCATCGTCACGAGGGGCTTGTGGCAGTACATTGAGCACCCAGATGCGCGCGAGGCATGGTTCGATCGTGACTGTCAGCTCCACGCAGAAATCGTCGCCGCTTTTGGTGACCATCAACAACAAGGCGCGGCGACCGCATCGCCATCCCAGGGACTCGCGCTCGTCGCCGGACAGAGAGCACGCAGCCGCCGCCTGCGGCAACAAGCGTGCCTATCTCCGTGCCACATCACGTATCGTGTGCTGATGCAGCCTGAGAACGCCTTGCCCATGTCGGTGGAGGCGATCGTGGAGGATGCCGTTCGACGCGGATGGCTCTCAACCGACCAGGCGGCCGATGTGCGGCAAAGGACGAAAGCGTTTCTGCACGCTCAGGAGGGGCTTCTCTTCCGGGGCGGACAGTCGAAAGGGAAAGCTCCTGGGACAACGGCCCGAAGGCCGACCGACGATGATTGGCGCGCGTGGCTCCGGGCAACGAGGCAGAGTGTGTTCGCCGGGTTGCATCACCGGTACTACCTCCAGCACCGACGGACGGCCGCGTTGTCTGCTTGTCTGGTCAACACGGAGTACCAAAGTCTGGGCATGACGGTGTTTCCGCGTCCACACGACCTACCCTACATCCCTGCCGAGGTGGAACACCGCTTCCTGGAGGTGCTGCCTTCCACCTTGGGAGCCGCCGTCGGCTTAGGGCTGTTCCTGCGGACCAATCGCATGCTACGAGCGGGCTGTGTCTTCGCCGAGTACCGCGGGCACCAACTCACCCGGGAGCCGCGCGGCATCGAGCAGCGATACACCGTCCGATGCCGCGGTGGAGACGACACCGCCGATGGTGGTGGAGGGTCGGCCTCCTCCTTGTACATTTGCGGCCTGGTGGAGGGCAGCGACATGCTTGAGTGCCATTCATTCGCGCCCTTCGCCAACGATGCCGGCGTCGAGGGCGCCAACGCGGAGCTTCGCGTGTTTCCGGACGCATTGCCTGGGCGTGCGTTCCTCATGGCCGTCCGGAACATCCACGCGGGCGATGAGGTCTTCGTCGCGTATGGCGCGGGGTACTGGAATCGTGCAAGCTATACGGACATCGCGACGGCGAGGAAGCGCCACCAGCCCATGGCTGCGGCGGAAGCCGCCGACGGGCTATCATCATCCGGAGGAGCGGCACACTGGACAAAGTGTCGCTCCTGCGGCGCCGTGGGGGTACTCAAGCGGGCTCGGAAGCAGCACTTGCTGGCGTGCTTGGATCCGCTCACATCCACACAGATTCAGGAAATCGACCCGCTGCCGGTCAACGAATTTACTCGGTTCCAGGTCGCGTCCTCGAGCACCACAAAGGCTCGGCAGGAGGACCGCATAGGTCGCTCGAAGCTGGTTCCGACGACGAGGAAGCGGTCGCGTGGTGCCAAGGACGACACCGCTGACAGCACACACGCGTCGAGCTCCGGCGACGACGGCGACGATGGGTGTGCCGTGCCGCCAAAGGGGGACCGGCGCATCAACCGGGCCGCGGCCCGAGCCGTTTGCTTTCTCGATGACAGCTACGACGAGCACCACCAGCACGGCGTGCGCCCCTCCTCGTCCATCTCACTGGCGGGCGAGGTGCGTCAGCGGCTGCAGCTTTCCCATGCCGACCTCGACGGCACGCTAGGGGGGGTGCGTTGACGCATCGTCCCCCTCTCACAAAGATTGAGACTTCCAATGTCGCCTGGCTGAACCCGTGGGCCTGGAATGCATTCATGCAGTGCCCATTCTATGGAATGCACGGGACGGTGTTGGCGTTGTCATTTGTTTTCAGTGGTTGCGTTTTTTCTTTCCACTCTGCTGCTTCTCTCGCCTCTTGTGTGGCAGCCAGCGTTGAAGTGCCAACGCCTACACATCCGAAAGATTTGGAATGCTCAGGCGGAGCGTCGGCCGCTGGCGCGCCATGGCAGTGGCTGCGAAAACCTCGCTTCTGTCCGACCAGCGGCTTGCCGAAATCGTCAAGTCGGCGACGTTTCCCGACCATGTCCTATGGTCCGCGCTGATGGCCCATGCTGGCGTGATGGGCCCTGGCTGCAAGAAGTTCGTGGAGGCCGCGGACGTGAACCCCCTTGTCGTCACCGTCAACGAGGGTGTGATTGTATTTCCCTTTCGCGCGTCGTCGACAGACGACATCATGACGGGCGCCGACGTGCTCGCCAACCTGTGCGTCGCCGCTGTCCACACCTGGGTCAATTCAGGCGGCGAAACGCCGACGGCCGCCCACTTGGACACGCTGCTGGATCAGTACCGGAGCAAGGCATCGACGCCGTCAAGAACAGCTGATTCGAAGGCGACAACCACGGGGACCGCTGGGAAGAACGGCACCGCTCGTCCCGAGGAGGAGCGAACGACGCCGAATCGAGGAGGAGCCCGCGATAGCCCTCCGCGGGGACGGGCGAAGGGCCAAGGAGGGGGAGGGGGTGGTGGGATCGAATCAACGTCGAGGGAGACGATCGAGTGCATCTTCTTGCCCACGCGCCCTGTCCTCCACGCTGGGGAGCCTGCACGCGCCACGCTTTCCTCGTTCCAGCTCAGCGTGCCGACAGATAAGCTTCGAAGCTTTCGGCCAACCTTCGCGTTTCAGCTGCAAGGCGTCATCACAGATGCTGAGACCGGTCGGCACCACGCGGCCGTGACGGCGTCGTATCACACGGCGTTATCGGTCACGTAACTCTCTCCGTTGTGAAAGCGACGACGGAGGGGATGGAGCACGCATCGCCAATAATGGATAGCCGCGATCGTTGTTTTCATGACTTCCTCCCTTCCTTCGCGCATTGGCGACGACTCGGCTAACACACAAGAATATTTTTTGCGAACACACAACCATGAAACGGCTCACGCAGATCATCCGGCCGGCACGGAGGAGCCCGCCAGCGAGGGGGGTGATGCCGTTGGTGTGGTGCGCTGGGCCATCGACGGCGCTCTGTCCTCTCCACCCATCTGGTGGAGGAGGAGGCTCCTCCGGTGGCTCCTGGGATTCGCCGGTCGCAACGACACGCCATTGGGCTAGTCGCAGCCAGGCAACTGCGCAACCTCAAAACGTGGACGGTGGCGCGGGGAGACGACTCAGTGCCGATCCCGTCGATGGTGACGAGTACTATGCGGAGCCGACTCTGCCTCTCGCCGCACCGGGTCTGCCGACTGCAGGGAACGACGTTCTCGATGAGATCCCTGTCGAGCCGCAGGAGGTCGCCGTGGCGCCGTTCTACGACCGGTTCCTCGCCGTGGTGAGGGCCGCCCCCGCATTGGAGCGCGCGGAAATGGAATCGGCAGGGTTCTTCGTAGGGCGTAACTGCCGGGTGTCCACGGTCGCGGAGGGTGCGCACGTGCTGATCAGTTTCGCGACAACCGTCTCTGTTCCCGATGTGGTGACCCTTTCACGTGTGGCTAGCTTTCTTGCGAGCTATCACGCGCAGGCCCTGCCGCTGCAGCCGCGACAAATGTCGTTGCTAAGAACGCGGTTCACCGCGCTGCCAGCGCTGGCGAAGATTAACATGCCGTGGGACCACTTCACCATCGTGACATCCGCGCGCTTGTTCGACGACTGCTTCATGGTGGTGCAGATGAAGGTCCTGCGAGTCCGAACCCGAGGACTGTCCCCGATGTCATCGCCCGAGTTCGTTGGACAACCGAAGGGTCGGAAATCCAAATCCCGCAGCATGCTTGCAGGCGCGCGCGGCACCGCCGCAGCAGCTTCTGACGACACGGTCGCGAACGGAGGCCACGTCTACCGGATACAGCCCGCCCCATAACCGTTGTGTGTTCAAGGGGGGCCCCCGCCACTCTCCCCCCTTCCGCGACAGGCATCTGCCCGGTCACAATGGTGTTTCGGCTTTTCAACGGAAACTTTTTGTCGTTGTCCCCTAAGCGCCCAGACAGAGAGGGGTTTGCAACGGGGGCCGCGAGCCGATGGCGCTGACCCTCTGCGCACATGCGGCTGCAGCCGCCGCGCGCCTGATGCGCTCGTCGGACCGGCCCAAATCCGCCGCAACGGCCCACGGAGTGACGAGTAGCTTTGGGGTGCGCTTGCTCCGTGGCGTGGCGTTCGACCCTGCCGGCATCGTCGCGATCACGCGAGGTGGCGAGATCGTCCGGCAGCCACCACCACCACATCCCCCACGCGCCGACGCCATCGCAGCCGCACTGCGCGAGGGGGCGAGTGAAACAGAGTGGGCCGCCAGCGTGCGTTGGAACGAGGTGGCGTGGCCCACGGCCATGTTGCCCAGTGCCGACGCTGGCCAGTCGGAAGGGGGTGATGCATCCACGACGCTCGTGTTCCCCTTCTTCGCGAAGCGCGCGAGCGTCAGCAACTCGTTTCACTCGGTACACGGAGGCGCCCTCGCCGCCCTAGCAGACGTCTTCACCACGTGCCACCTGTGGGGCTGCTACCCCACGCGTTCGCATGTGTCGCTCTCGCTGAACGTGGCGTACCTCAACGCCGCGCCCGTCGACACCGATCTCGCGTGCGTGACCCGAGTCGTCAAAGCGGGTCAACGAGTGGCGTTTACGCAATTTTGCTTCGTGTCCACGGTAGGTGGACTGACGCCCAGAGTCGTCGCGGAAGGCGCACACGAAAAGGCATTCTTGTCTGAAAAGAAACCGCCTTAAGCTGGCTGAGAGGGCTGGAGGGTGCCCAACTGACCGCAGAGTCATGCTGTGTGTGAATGTGCGTGCTGTGGGTAATATGCTTTCACACTCCTTTTTGCGGGCAAATTTGGTTGAAACACACACAGAAATAGGAGAAAAGAAAGGGACACGGTCCTGGTTTTTCCCTTTGAGAACCATCGCTCGAATCTCTCTCTGATTTGTGTGTGCGCGCACATGTCACTTGAAATTGACGAAAGCCGAGATCCGGCGGCGACTGAGCAAATCGTCCAGCAACGCGGCGAACGGTGGCTGGCCGCCGTCACCGAAGAGACGCAGCGATATGACATTTGCAGCTCGGAAGACGCAGCTTTCTGGCGCTTGAGGCAGCAACACGACCACGGCGCCACCCTAATCGTCGCCGAAGCGTCTGCGGTCGCGTTCCAAACACTGGAAGGTGCGGCCCGATCCGACGTCTCTCGCGACTATCGTCGAGCCACGTATCTGCTCGAAGTGGCGAGCAGCTACTTGCTCCACTGCCACTTGGTCTGGTCGGAACGCGCCGCGCTGGATCGTATCGGAAGGCAGTCGACGGAGGAAGACCAGCACGGGCTCAGCGCGGCGACTACGGGAGCAACCGCGCAGGCACGGCTGGATTCACCCGATTGGATATGGTCACAAATCGTGAATTCTAGCGTTTGGCTGGCTGTCGACAATCCCCCTGGCCAGCCAGCCCAGCCTGCCTTGGAGGACGACGACATGACCCACCCGGATGCCGATGGGGGCGTCGGAAGCGCCTTCACAGACGCCTGCGGTGTCGCCATACCGACTCTGCCAGACGTGTGGAGGACGTTCTTCCAGCGGAAAATTTTTGAGCAACGCGGCGGCGACTCTGAAGTGGCAGAAGCGGACGAATCCGTCGCCACCGGCCCGGAGTCCCGCAGGGCCAAGGTCGCGCCTCCTTCGCCGCTCACCTCTGCCGCAGTTCTTTCCGACGCGGCAAGCTCCCTCGCCAGTGCGAGAATGGAGTTTCTGGGAGCCGGTGGCGAATTCCAGGAGCTCATCGAGCTGCATTATGAAACGGCGGTGGTGGACGACGAGTTAACGGATCGCGCCTTGCTCGTTTCGCTCATGGAGCAAACTTTTTTTCGCATTCGACGCATCGAAACTTGGGAGCGGCGCGAACTCGCCATTCTGGAGGAAATTCAATTTTTGGAGAGCCTTTTCGGCGTTGGTGTCGCCATCGCCGACGGGCGCGCTCGACTCCACGCCATGTTGCTTGCGGACCACGAGCTCGATACCAGGGAACGCATCGAGGCCGAAGAGATCACCCTCTGGAGGCTCCTGGATACCAGCCATGCGGAAGGCGCCGAGTGGGCCGGCATGATGCAGCGTGACCGCAGCGTGCGCCTCACGGTGCGGCAGCACACGAGCCGAAAGGCCCCGCGGATTTTGGATCAGCGCCGCGTGGCTTGCCTCGCTGACCAACGGTTCAAAGCGTGGCTCGCCTTTGCCGCACCGCGTACCTTTCGCCGTCGCGTCGCGCAGCGGGTTGAAATCATGGCGGCGGTCGCGCGGCGGGTCGTGCTGAGGCGCTACTGCAACTTGTGGAGTCGACCCATGCAAACTCGAACGGAAACCATTGCTCGCAACGCCCTCGTCGAAGCTGAATCGTTGCTCCGTGGCCCGGCGATTCTCGCAGAGGAAGAACTCCACGGTCGCATGGTCGTTGAGTTTGATGAGCGCCACCGCCAACGCGGCGTGATCATGGACGCCTTTCACAAGGTCATCGACGATCACCGCGAGCAGCATCTGACTTCGGCACGACAGACGATACAAATGCGCGCCGAGTGGCGGCACCGCATGCGGCGGCTGATTGTGTGGCATCGATTTTGGAAGACGCGCGCGGGGTTGAGGAAGGTGAGATGGCTGTTGCAGCAGCACCAGGCTGCCGAATGCGCCAACGTGTATCGAACCTGGCGATGCTTCTACGATTGCCGGGCCAAGCTGCGCAGTGAACGACGTGCGCTGCAACTGAGCGAGTCCCTGTCGAGAGACGCCGTGCAGCTGGAAGGCGCGTGTGACGCCTTGCGACTGGTCAACGAGTTGGAGGAGGCCGTAGGGTTCACAGCGTTGTGGGGCGTCGAGCTTAGGGAGTACCGTGCCTCGAAGGAACGAGAGAAAGTTGCCCACGCACAGCGACTCTGCCGCCTGAACGAGCGCGTCCTGCTACAAATCTACGCACGGCGCTGGCGTAAAGTGCTTCATAAACGAACGCATGTGATGTATTTGCTCGGTGCCACGGAGACCGACCATGCGCGCCGTCGCTTCCGTTCATGGCTCGCAGCCACCCGGGAAACGCGCGTGGTGCGGTCGGAGATGCCTCGACTTTTCGAATCGGCGTCCGCCGAGGCACAGTTGATAGTGGAGGATCAACGTGAAGGCCGAGACCGCATCGAAGTCGAGTTCGGCCGTGAGCTCTTCCTAGTGCGTCTGACGCGCCTCGTCGACCGAAAACTATTCCCGCCCATGCACTTCGCACGCGGCATGTTGATGCGATCCGTTCGCCGCCCGTCACGGCACGCTTCCACGGAAATGTCCGTCTCCGGAAGGGCCTACTCCGCGAGTAACTTTCTTTCCAATCGCATTACTACTGCTGAGGCGGTCGAGCAGTTTCGCAATGAGGTTCAGAACGACGCCAGGTTCAGCGCGTACATACGGTGGGGCGACTTTGTCGTGTGGAGGCACCACACTCGCAACTGTGCCGAGCTCATCCGCTACTTGTTCTTCCAGTCCGAGCACGAACGAATTCGCGTCAGCATGACCCGCTGGCGGACCTTCTCGCATCAGTGTGTTGAAAGTCGCCAAGCCGCAGCGCAGCAAAGCGAACTGCTGCAAAGGCTTCGGGTGGTGGAGGTCGACGAGGATGGCGCACGGGCCGCTGTTTCTGAAGCTGCCGAATGGGCGGCAACACGGCTCGTCCTTTCGAAGCAGCGCGCGGAGAAGGCCCTTCGGGTGAAGCACCAGCTCGGACAAGTATTGCGGCTGGAGGCGAACGCAACCCATGACGTCATCCGCAGCGCGTTTCGGAAGTGGTCGGGTTTGCTGCAGCGACGTGAGCGCAGACGACGGCTGGAGCGCGGGATCGTTCGCCGCTTGGAGGTGGACTGCCACCGACGGATTTGGCGCCGCTACTTCCACGCCTGGAGGGCAGCCGCACACGTCAGGCGCCGACCCCAGGCGCTGGAGCGCATGCGCAGTGCCATCCTTCGGAAGCTCCTCGAGCGCTACTACGCGAAGCTGAACCCGTCGACCGTCCGGCAACGTCGATTGCAGGCGGCCGCCGCCGCAACCATGTCCACCGAGGGCAGCAAGCCGCCCAAGGTTTCATTGCCGCCTCTGCAACGCAGCAGGCAGCCAGCGGCAACCTCCGTCATGGCTGAGATCATACATCCGACGCACCTAGGGAAGTCGAAGCCAGCCATGCAGCCGCCCCAGCGCTCGCACGAAGCACTACTGGCCGATGTGCTGCCCGCGCTGGGCGACCGGGGCACAGTTCGACTGGCACAAAGGCCGCCGAGCCCAGTTTTCAAAACGGTGAGGCACCGTTGTGGAGGGGGCGTGCAAAAGGATACCGCCGCCACCACGGCTGCCGCTTCAGCAGCACCGCCGCCGCCTGCGTCGCCGTCGACACGATCTTCTGCCCTTCCGCCGCTCGAATCCCAAGGTGGACGCCCGAATTCCGGTTCTGGCCGTGCCTCGTCGGGAAGGGCTCCCTCAGCGGGAAGCGCGCGTCGCACGTCGCAGTCCCCCGCCTCTCGTCAAGGCTCCGCTAATCGCAACCGCCGAACCCTACCTCCACTTCCCTGACCAAGTGCAAATCGATGGGGTGACATACGCCCTAACCCTTGGGGATCGCAGTGCCGCTGTCGTTGTTCGCCGATCATTTGTTCAGGTGATGGAGTTGTCTCGTCGCATCGTTCGGTTCAACCCAATTCGCATATCAGTATCAGAATCAGTAGGATGGATGTGTTGGTCTCGCGTTGGTGTTATCTGTCTTTCCTCTCAAGCCCCGGCCTCTCCTGTCTGTTCGTGTACCAAACCACACACACCTCAGTTGAACCCGTTTTGATCACGTGTCAATCGAACATCGACCCGTTTTCCTTCAAAATGACAATCCTCACGAAGGTGACTCCGAGTGTGACCCCAGAGGGCTCCCGAGTGTTGCGAATTGTGGCGAATTCGGGAGCTTAACAAGAAGGGCGGTAATATCGTATCCGTTCAGGTTTGGGGTTTTTTGTGTGTCATCGTCGTCATATGTCCACTAAGGCGATGGCAAAGGGTCGCAAGTTGCGGTTCGGCGACGTCATGGGCATCACAGTGGGCGGCGTGCCGGCCTTCTCCAGCGACTACGACTCCGCGGATGATAGCACTTACCGCAGCCGCAAAGACTATGTGTCGTTTTCCGCGGACGGCACCTACTGTGGCTTCAAATATCAGTGCGTCGAGTTCGCCCGTCGGTGGCTGATCTCCGTCTACCAGATAACGTTTCCTGATGTTCACATGGCGTATGAGATCTTCGAGCTGCCGTGCTTCCATCGCGTGGTGCCGAAGAGTGCCGCCGCGGGATCAGACGCCTCCGACGCGCTTGGCCCCAGCGTACCCGTCCTTCGCTGCCCGAACGATGTGTCCGCGGCGTTGCCATCGACGGGCGCCGTCATCATGTGGAAATCAGGCGGCTTCTTCCGCTTCACGGGCCACGTCGCCATCGTGACGGAAAGCTCCGAGGACGCGCCGGCGAGAGCGGGCGCCCCTTCCTCGACCGGATGGATTCGCGTCGCGGAGCAAAATGTGTACGACGCGTCATGGGACGGTCGCGACCACTCCCGCGAGCTGCGGGCGGAGCGACTGCCGAGCGGCGGATGGCGCATCAACGACAATCATAGCAGTACTCACGTTCTGGGTTGGCTCGTGCCCGTGTTACACGAACCGGTGGCGCTCGTGGCCGCTGCTGGTAGCTCGGCGCTGTCAGGTTCCACCGTAGGCGCGCCCCACATTTAGGGCCAGAATCGAAAGTTGCGTGGACGGCGACCGTCTGTCGTGCATGAGGCAGCCCGACTAGGTGTGGGTCGGCATGATTTTCTTTGTTGCAAAATGTCGGCGTGCCGTTACTGCCGTCAACTTCCCCACCCTTGTCGCTTGTTGTGTATATTCGCGTCAAACGATCCGGGGATGGGGGACCCGCAAAGAGGGTGCAACGCCGCGTTATTTTAGTCGATGGTTTTGTGAACGTTTGTTGCTTCCCAGGAGTTATTCATTATGTCCGCGTCGCCCGCTGTCGCGGCACCGGTTTCTACCCTTCGCGAGGAGCCGGCGAAGCCAGCGCCGCCGTCAATTCCAGAGGCTGCCGCGAAGGTGGAAGACGCATCTGCCGTCCCTTTAGTCGCCGCCGTCGCTCAGTCCCAGCAGAGCCAGGAAGCGAAGTTCGCTGAATGGAAGTCGCGCCTGACTCGGTACTATATGGTGTACGACCCGCAAAAAACGGACCGGCAGATTGCCATCGTAGCTGGCTTCATTATGGACAATCCCTTGGTGTGGAAAGCGGTGCTCACGCGCCATGGTCCGGAGAACGATCCGCCTTACGACCAGCCCCTGCCACCGGCCTCCGACAAGCTGCTTCTGCGCCGGCGCGTCATGCAAACGACGGTGAAGCCTTACACGGATGCGGACTCGATGCGACAGTACTGGGAGGTACGACTGAAGCGCTACTTCGCGAAGTACGCCCCGGCGAAGTCAGAAGCCGACATCCACGCATTGGTGGCGAAGGTGAAGGCGGAGCATTGGGACGACGTTTGGCTGCTCATCCTGCGCAAGTATGGCCCAGAACCGTTGACCGCGGCCGATGGGGCCTTCGATCCTTCTGGGTCTGAAGCGGCGAAAAAGTCGGTGCCGATTACCGACGCGTACCTCTACTCCGTGCGGCAGCGCACCTGGCAGCTCGCTACCTTGAAGCCGCGGATGTACCGGCACTTCTTCGCTCACGGCGTCCCCATGCAGGGCTCGGACATCGACTCCGTCATCGACGGGTTCGTCGGTGACGATGTGGACGCACTGTGGACGGGCATCGTGGACGAACTCGGCCCCGCTCCCTCTCCAACGGAAGGACCCCGTGCGCCACCGGTGCCTCGCTCTGTGTGGCGGCGGGTCGTTCAAGGGTTCGACCCTTACGCAAGCGACGCTGACGTTGAACAGCTGTTGGACGTTTACGGCGATGGGCAGTGGGATCAAATGTTTGCGTCGATGCAGGCCATCTGTGACGGCTCTCGACAGGTGCTTCCTTCCGTCAAACAGGTGCTTCAGTCCTTAAAGGCGTCGTCGTGTTCGATGGCTTCGCACTTTAGCGCGGCTCCGAAATCTGCCCTCTCCATCAGTAGTGCATCGTATGCGTCGGGGATCGTCGGTCCACGTCAGCCACAACGCTTTTGGTCGGCGGTTGAGTTCTGGAGGCAGCGCATCGCATGGCTGTGTGAGCGGCACCCTCGAGAAGACTCAAGTCAGTGGCTCTCGCAGGCCGGGGTTGGGGTCGCCAACCGTCCCGCACCGGTCTTGGGTCTCCTGCCCGTGACCACGGTTCAAAGTGCCGTCCACGCTGTCTGGCGGCGCCTGGTCGCGGGCTGCGGAGGTGCCGCCGGCGTTCTTTCATACCGAGACGCCGCGGACGATGCCTCCCGCTATGGTCATCACGCGGAACACCGGATCGACACGGTCGTGCAGTACCTAATGACTCGTCACCATGCCGGTGGGGTTGTCGACGACTGTGAACGACTGCGCAGTGTTGTCATCGAGGCCCTTCACGTCAACTCCGATGTGCCCTTTAGTACATTCATGGCAAATCTGCGAGGGGCGTTGGGCGACGACACGCCGGCACGTGCGTTTGAAACGATGATCAGCGCATCGGACGTCGCCCACGATTCGCTCATGAAGGGCCGTGGGGCGTCGTCCCCCCCAGTTGGAGGGAAGGACAGAGCAACCAGTCGTGCGCCGCGGCCAATCCCGACAGCTGACGGGGGGGTGATCGATGAGCTGGCAGTGGCATGCGGTCACGAGCACCGCGCGGGCCACCTGCGGGACCTGTGGAAGGACCGTTTGGTTCGCTTCTATCGGCACTATGACCCGTCGAAGGCCCCGAGCCGCCAACTCTCGCGGATGAGCTCCTCGGCGCACATTGACGCATGCTTGGACCGCGCGGAGGAGCAACTGCATGGTGGGTACGACCGCTTGATGCACCTACTGGTCACCAAGTACGGGCCCGAACTCGCAGCCATCGAAGCGGATCGCAGGGCAATCGCCGCCGAAGAGGCCGCCAATGCCGACATCACGGGAATGACTAGACCTCTCAACGCCGACGAATCTGTCTCCTTGAACGCCGCAGAGGCACGGCAGCAGCTTGCGCTCGCGGAGGTGGCGGCGCTCAATCAATCTCGGTCGTTGTGGGAACTGCAGTGCGAACGAATCATCCGCAACAAGCAGCTACCGATCGAGACGCTCGACTTGCAGGCCGAAATGGATGTGTACCTGGAGCGCGGCTTCACCCCGAGGCAGTATTATGAGCACTTCGCGGAGAAGTGGGGCCGGACGCTGTCGAGCCCGCTGATGGATGAGGCGTTTTGGAATTGGCGACTCCGGCGATATTTGCAGTGGATCGGTAGTCCTCCGTTTGTGCTCCGGGACCTGGTCGCGGCAGTCACCGCGGAAACCGCCGAGTCCGGCCGCCATCATGATGGCGACGACGGTCACGACGATCTGGCCATGCGTTGCTACCGATACGCGGCGGCCAAATTCAACTTGCCGCCAGATCCGCAAACAATCAATGATTCGATCGCTTTCCGCACGTACCGAGCGGAGTTGATGCGGCGCGACGAAACAAGCGTCATTTTCGGGCCGCCTCTCCAGTCGCTTTGCCCCTTCTCCGTCCCAAAAGGCGCTGAGGGAACAGCCGGCGCAGCCGCAATCTCGGCCCGTCAACCTCTAAAAGCAACGCGCTCCGCTGCTGGCGTCGCTGCCGAGCAAGAGCTCACCGTAGGCACTCGAGAATTCTGGCATCGCAAAATGAGCGACCTTCGCTTTCGAGAGTGTCCCGCCATGCCGCTCGACGACATCGATATGGCGCTCGACGCCGCTGAAGTGACGAAGACATCATTTCTGGACATGTGGCGTCAATTTTCGAAACGTTGTGCAACATTCAATCGAGACCAGCATGCCGTGTGTGTCGCCCGCAAGGTCTGGTAAGGTAGTAATAGCACGCACGATCGCAAGGTTTTGTACACTCAGTTCTCCATTATCATCACGCGGCTTCCTCTTCCCACTTCTTGTCTTCGCGATGTCTTGTGGTGGCGACGAGATTCCTCTCGGCTTTGTGATGTTGCGGTGACACCAAGAGGTTCTCGTCGTAAGACGTAGTCGCACTCTTTTCCCGTCCCAAACCCAAACTCATCCCCCCGCCCTGCGCCCCTCTCTCACATGTCGATTCCGGTGTGGGAGTACGATGTGGCGTACTATCGGGCGTTGATGGAGCCGACCGGGCTTGACATTCGCACCGACCCCGTCAAGGGCAAGGGACTGTTCACACGGCGAGCATGGGCCAAGGGCGAAGTCGTCCACATGGAGTCGTGTCTCTGCTGCACCCAAAATCTCGATGATGCCAACCGAGGCGTTCCCGTCTGCGGGAACTGCCTCGTGTCGCTCGAATCGCCTCAGGAGATCGTGCGCCGAGTGTGTGGAAAAGCCTATGTTGGTAGTATGCCGGCGATCGAGGCTTATCGGCCCCCTGAAGCGTTAGGCTGCCTCAATGCTTTGACGAGCGACTCGGACGCGTGCACGGCGGTCTACTGTTCCGTGCGGTGCCGCGAGCAGGCGTGGACGAAACACCACTACGCGCTGTGCCAAGCGAAGATGACGCCCAAGTCGGTGGCCGCCCTGGCTGCCTTCATGGGTCACTCGTGGACGGAGAGCGGTGTGGACTTCTCAGACACACATTTTTTGGCGCTTAAGTTCATCGGCATGGTAATCTCTCGACACCGCATGCACAGAATGCCGCTGGAGCAGGCGTATGCCCCGGTCGCGCAACTCATTCGCTCTCCGCTGCAGAAGTTCGCCTTCAGCTATTTGCTCATGGAAGACTACGAGGAGTCCGTCGGCATCAAACGCGACATCGACAAGGCGGATGCTGAGCGCTACCTCGAGTTCAAGACGTATCAGTTTAAGCCACCGGAGGACAACCCGGTCGTTCTCCACGCCCGTGCCAAAGGGCCTACGCGAGACCACATGATGGTCGAGGCGATCGCCTTACTTAACGATATCTTTGTGTTTTCTCCGGAAGAAGCCGCATTCTTCACCCCGGAGCGCTGGAGTAGCCTTCTCGGTGCGGTGCTACTCAACGGTCAGGAGCGCTCGCCGAATTCGCCCTACACCGACTACGCTTTCATCGCCAAGAAGAGTGGCAACGCGAGCGCGCTGCGGAGCTTTCAGGGAAACTTGAGATCCAATGGCATCGACACCTCCAAACTGGACGGATCGACGCGGGGCCAAGGGGTGTACACCATCGGGGCGTGCTTCAACCATTCGTGCGACCCCAACGTTCAGGTTTCCTATTGCAACCAGAACGACGAGACGCTCGTCGTGTTGGCGCTGCGGGACATCGCCGCTGAGGAGGAGCTCTTCATCAGCTACATCGACGAGGCCAAGCCGTTCATCCATCGGCAGCAGCAGCTGTTCGAGCACTATCTGTTCACGTGCCTATGCACCAAGTGCCAGCGCGAAGCACCGACGGCACCGGACGCCATGGCCACTAGTGAAAAGTCAGACAGTTAAACAAACAAAGCTGAGGGAAGGGGGGGGGGGTGCCTGCGGCTCTAACGGGAGGCGCCCCTGTCACGCTCCTAAACCAGATGATGCC
>ERZ1292633.2541-Hain-H41-02um-R1-2541-length-18605-cov-5_pt1 | contig 18605 bp, 22 predicted proteins | sample MGYA00564406_ERZ1292633 | MGnify/ENA primary metagenome ERZ1292633 (study PRJEB36523, sample SAMEA6512639) | groundwater metagenome | collected 2019-01-08 | study: AquaDiva: Metagenomics assemblies of 32 groundwater samples | reverse complement strand
TGATAATAATCGCGACGACATCGAACCGGTATGGGCGCCTGTCCAAGTGACGATCTTGTAAGAAACAATCAGCCGCGTTTTCCAAATGTTTGAGCTTGCCGGGATGGACCGAGTCTTCTGGGTAACCACTTTCGAGCGACTCGCGCGTCTTCACTTCCACGAAGACAATCTCATCTTCCGGATCGAGACAAATCAAATCAACTTCTCCAAACTCGGTCCGATAGTTCTTCTCCACCAAACGATACCCTTTTTCCTCAAGATGCGTCCATGCGAGATGCTCCCCAAACGCCCCGAGCTCGCGGGTTTCCATAAATTAACTTTTGGCCTTAGGCAAATACTTTTCCCGTTCTTGACGGGCAAGTTCCTCGGCCCGTTCCGCTGGCACGACTTTCACAATATAACGGACGATAGTGACAATCCACACAATAAGACCGACACCCCAAACAAGGAGCCAAAAGCGCGCGCCAAGGAGCGGCACGTTCTCAAACATGAAGAAAAAGGCGAGGAGTCCCAGAAGTCCCATGGTGACCCCGAGGCGACCAATGCGACTAAAGACTTCGGTCACATGGCGATCTTCGCTGCGGTGGGTGGCGACCATGCGGATAATGGCGCCGAGCACCAAAAAGACCGCAAAGACGATAAATAAGGTCCTCTCCCCAGCGGTAGAAAGGGGGGCCGGATTAGCATTGAACCAAAAGGCTGGCCTGAAGAGCGGCCGGAGGTCGATCATAGTTCCCGATTTTTATCACGACTCCCGCTTGAAAACAAGTCCCCAATGGTACGGCCCTGGCCGGAAGGCATGATCGAGCTCGAAGCCATGGGCAGTAAATAGTTTTTGTGCGACGTCAGCCGTCACCCGATCTGAGGGAGCAGGACCCACCGGACTAGCACTTGGAAGCCAGTCGATGACCAGAAGTCGCCCACCGGCTTTGGTGGTGCGCCGGACTTCTTCGGCCATTACGTCCCTTCCCTTCACAAGGAAAAGGTTATTAACGAGAAGCGCGACATGAAATGTTTGATCAGGAACGCGCACCCCATTTGGCCGTTCGATATCACCCCACAAGGGCTGAACATTGTCGGTATTCTCAAGGCGCATGCGGCTTTCAATTCCTGAGAGGGCACTCTTTTGAATATCAATTGCGTAGACCTTGCCGTCTTTGCCAACGAATCGCGCTGCCGGAAACACAAAATGACCGATGCTCCCACAGCCGAAATCTGCCACCTTCTCCCCTTGCTTCACCCCAACCTCTTGGAGCGCCCGCGCTGGATCCAAAAGTTGCGGTGTTGAAATTCCGTCTGTCATATTATTTGAGCGTTTCAAACATCGGGCCAAAACTACCAATCACTGTTTCTTGAATCACTTTGGTCGCGACGAGCATGCCAATGAAACAAACAGCAACCCCGAGCAACTTATAAAACAATCGCGTTCCCCCTGGACCAAGCTTGGTTTCGGCAAATTCACTCCGACCCAAAAAATCCAGGAACCATTCGTTCTTCCAGACCATCATGAATCCCACAGCAATAATCAAAAGGCCAATAACAATGCGCCAGAACATACCTCTTCAGTATACAACAAACGGATCGCTGGTGGGTGCTGAGGGGCTCGAACCCCCGACCTTCTCGGTGTAAACGAGACGCTCTAACCAACTGAGCTAAGCACCCATGCTCGGCATCCTAGCAGAAACACGCCCACTTGAAAATTATTAGAGCATTGTCTATACTCGTGAAGCCATAAAACCTGCGGACGTGGTGAAATGGTAGACACGCCGCTTTGAGGGGGCGGTGGCCGCAAGGCCTTGGAGGTTCAAGTCCTCTCGTCCGCACCAAAAAATCCTGAAGCTGAGCTTCTGGATTTTTTGATTAGAACAGACGCTCGCGCCCAGTGATCACTTTGAGCTTCAACGGCTCAATCGAAATATCAAAATGTTTGCCTTGCATCAATTGCCCATCACAGGAAGCGTTAATGTTGACGGGGGCGTCGATCGAGGCAAAACGGATCGGCAGCCGCGTGGCGTGCACCTTTTTTGAAAATACTCCGTGACGCTTCTGGACATCAATGCGTGCTTCGAGCATGCCATCGCGCGGGTCAGCGATATCGTCGTAGGTCTCGCTATCAATGGGAACCAGATTACAAATCTCGATGCAACCACCAGCGTCAGGACTCACGCGATACTGCCCCTCGCAAGTAAGCACTGCTTCCGGATGCTCAACGCGGACTCCGGCCATAAATCGTTTGCCATTCAAGAGCCCTGTGTCGATCCGCTCAATCATGCGGGCTGAAAGCACATCGCAGGCGCTCACGCCTTCTGGAATCCCAAACATCTTGGCCAGGCGATTGTCAGGCCCAACGGGAATAATCCCGAGCGGCAAATCCACATCAGCGGCTGCATCTAAAATCTTGCACACAGTTTGGTCGTTGCCAACCACCACAACCGTCGACGCCCCGCGCCGCGCCTCGTCACGGACCTGTTCGCCCGCCTGACGAAACAGCGCCATGCGCACGACCTTGCCAGCAATGCCAAGGTCGGTCAGACGGTTTTCAATAAGCGCCATCTCGCGCTGATACTTTTTATCCTGGACAAATTCGTCGTAGATGTAGAGGTACATAGCTCCTCCCGATTAGCAACTAGCTCTCCTCTACAACGTCTTCTTTTTTGCGCTTAGATGATCCGCCGCCCATGGACACGCGACCGTTCACCGAGGCCCCGGCAGCGACTTCGAGTACGCTTGCGGTCACATCGCCGGCTACTTTCGAGGTCGCGCCAAGGTCTAATTTCTCACTCACCACAATATTCCCTTCGATCTCACCGGCTACGACCGCGTTCCGGGCAGCCACGTCGGCATGGATCCGGGCAGCATCGCCAACCCGCAAATCCCCCTCGATTTTGACTGAACCGGCCACTTCGCCCTCGATAATCACATTCCCTGAACTGGTGAAATCCCCCTCCACTTTTACTCCTTGAGCAATCACGGTTTCACCTCCGTGAACGGCCCCATTTTCATCGCGCTTAAACATACGCCTAAATTCCTAGGATTATGCCCATCTCTATACCAAACAAACGCTTCCGCCGCAACCGCTAGCGGGCGACCTTTTTAATTGCCTTATTTTTGACCGGAGCCTTTTTGAGGCGAAAGGCAAACACGCTACCCTTGCCTTGACCCTCACTTTCAGCCCAAATCTCCCCGCCCATGGCCTCAACCAGGCGCTTACACACGTACAATCCGAGTCCGGTGCCGCTCACGCGATTGTCAGCTGAAGCTGACCCGCGCGAAAACTTTTGAAACAGTTTGCCCAAGTCATCTTTGGTGAGCCCACGCCCCGTGTCGCGGACTTCGACCTTCACAAACTTAGGCTCGTCAAAAAAGTTTACGGTGACGCTCCCTGCCTCTGTGTACTTCAAGGCATTCTCAACCAAGTTCATGATCACTTCCTTTACCTTGCTCGGATCGCCCATCACCTTAGGCATCTTTTTCGCCTTGCATTCCAAATCTAACTTTTGCTCCTTGGCTTTGAGCGACAAAAAGCTCGAGACATCCACACAAATCTTCGTCAGATCTACTTCTTCGGTTGTGACCGTGATGCGACCAGACTCGATGCGCGAGACATTCAACAAATGATTCACGAGTTCGATGAGCGTCTCTGCGCTGGTCCGCACTTTGCCCACAACGTCGATCTGCGCTTTGCTGAGTTTGCCGTAACTGTTCTCTTGCATCATGGCGATGTAGCCACGAATGATCGAAAGCGGCGTGCGTAGTTGATGACTGGCAATCGATAAGAATTCTGTTTTGGCGGCATCGAGTTGCACTAACTTTTGGTTAGCCTCATGGAGTTCCGCTGTGGCATCGCGCAAGTGCTCATACAAAAAGGTTTTTTGAAAACCAACGGTCACTAAGCTGATCAAGTTTTGAAAGGTTTCTTTTTCGTAGCGGGTAAGATCCTTCGCCCCGCGCCGCAGAGCAACCACAAGCACTCCGGCACTTCCCTCGTCAACTGCAAACGGAAAGATAAGGGTGGTGCGAATCACTGATCCGCTTTTTGCGAGTATACTCAAAAACTTAGGCGGAAAAATCCCCTGGGCTCCCGAAACCACCACAGACTTGTTGGTCGTAAGAGCTTTGACGCAAGGGTTCGCCATACGCGCACGCGGAGCCAGTGTTGCCGCACTGCCAGAAAATGCCCCCGACACATCCCCCACTTCTTTTACACCGGCCACATGAAGCCAAGCGAGCGGATCCTTAGGGTCCGTAGAAAGAGCAATCCCGACTAAACAAAAATTGAACTCGGCCACGAGTTCTTTACTAATCCCCTCCGCGAGATGCTTGGCGCTGCCTTCAGTTAGCATGAGCTGTCCAAGCCGTCGCAAAAGGGAAAGCATTTTGTTACGCACCGCAAGCTCTAAGTTGCGGCCATACAACTGCTCTGTGAGCGCGGCCTTATCGACCGCATCTCTCCTCCTAAATCCGAACATAAAATCTATTTGAGCACTTCAGGCAAACTGGCTTCGTCCAATTGCGGGCGCATCGCCGAAATCGCGTCACGACAGACTTCGCGCGAAGCAGATCCGAACAGTCCTTCGTAAGCTTTCACTAATTGCTCTAAAACTTGCTTCGCTGATCCTTTAATCGTGGCTTCGTGATCAGTAAACGATAACCCTTGTATACGCTTAGCAACATCCCACGCAAGCGGACCAACAACCTGCTCTTGTTCAGTGATAATTTTTGTCGCTACAGTATCGAGTGAAGACATATTACGTGGTCGTATCTTTGAGAGCCGCTCGTGGATCTAGGGCAACAACGCCGAGCACCAACATCGTCATCGCGCTCGTATAAATAAGGTCGACCCAGTTCCCTGTGGTGAATGTGCCCTTTGTGACGGTCCAAACAAATGTCGCGTCGCCGACGTAATTCAAGAAGAAACCAAACAAGATACACAAAACGGGAGCTCGGAATCTTCCCCCAAGATGTTTGTACGAGAGGCCGAACACCAGCGCGGCAAGCGTCAAAATAACAATGTCCCCAACCGGATAGGCGACATCAAAAAAGGCTTTTAAGGTGGAATCAGATGCTACCAAAACCCCTTGCCGAGCAACAACCACTAGCACGTAGTACGAAAGGGCAGCAATCAAAATGGGAATAACCAACAGCTGAATTTTGCCCTGCATCTTGCGAAGCGACACGCGCGCGCCGGTCGCACGTGAAAGCGAGATTACTCCGAGCGCCCAGAGCGGCCAGCTCACAATATAGGCGATGTCGGCTGTTGATGGGTAGGGAACTTCGATCGCCTGAGTCAAGTTAAAGTAAGCCCAAATCTGGTTTCCAATTCCCCAGGTAATTAACCCAAGAGACAAAAACAGACAGGCCTTGCCCATCGCACTCCGGAAGAGTCCCCACTGCTTGGCTCGGCGGAGCCCGACCAACCCACCAATAACCGGAATGAGCCCGAACACCCCACCGTACAAGTAATTAGCAGTCGTGTCCGTGAGGGCAAGCATGTGCAAAGCCACCCACCAAATCACCATAAATCCATACCAAAACACGAAAAATGTTTTGGCTTTGGCCGATGCTCTTTGATTGTCACTCATACAAGTACGCTTAACAACTTTATTATACTGTATTTTCAGGCTTTTTTCGAACAGGTCGACAGACAAGCATAACAATAACCGCGTTCACAGCGAAAATATAAGCTGAATAAGCAATGTCTGCGCCGGACCAATGCTGAACACTGAACATGTTGGTAATAATGGCAACAAGAGTTAAACACCACGCCCAACGATGCTCCTCTGTGGGACAGAGATGGGATTTTTTAATGGTGGGGAGAGCTCCAATAAGGTCAGTCGCCAGAAGAAAAACAAGAGCAGTCGATGAGGACTGAGTAATCACCCAGACACTTGCGGAGACGAGTGCGCCAAGGCACGCATAGGTGTCAAACCTGCTCCATCGACCCGAACCATAGGGCACGCTTAAAATCGCGATGAACAAAAACATCGCCGCATAGGCGACTGAAAGAGCGATGGCATACTCCCCTCCCGAAGCCGCGTAACTGGCAGCGGTCATCCCTTGGACCAGAGTCCAAATCCAAAATGTTGAGCGGCTTGGCTTCGTCTTGCCTTTAAAAATTGAAGCGATATACCATCCTTCTGAAAGAAAAACCACGACGGCGGTGATGATACTCATGAAAGGAGCGAAGGCCATAAGAAAGTACTACAATTTATCCGCGTAGCCGAACACCATTGTCTCGTATCCTTGCCTGCGCTCGAGAGCTGTTGTGGCCGCACGCGTTTCCACATGAATGTTTTTAAACCCCGCTTTCCGCGCGGCTTCCTCAAGGACCTTAGCGTTCACGTCGAGACAACGCAAAGTCGTATCGCCAATTTTCCAATAGTCCGTCTCCGCAATTGTGACAAAAATAAATCTGCCATTTTTAGGAAGTAGCCGATACACCTCGCGTATTCCATCAACAAGCTTATCCATACTTTCAATACATTCTAGACCAAAAGCTGACATAATGACCGGAAACGTACCTTCCTCATACGGCCAAGCGAAATTCATGTCATGGACCGTCATCGTCCGAAGCTTACTGCACAGCGCAGCATAATAGGCGTGCGCCGAGGTCGAGGCGGCTTGTCGCAGGGCCATCTCTTCACATAAATCGAGAAGGCGTGGGGGAAGACTCTCTTTGCTTTGACTTTTAACGTAGTCGACATGATCTTCGCGCGCGTCCAACCCGTGATACTCGTCCGCCGCATCCATAAACGCTGCCCAATAAAGCATGGTCGGACCGCAGCCGGCATCAAGAACTTTTATCACCGGGAATCGGCCCTTTACTCCCGCCACCGCATCACGCAAAAACAATCCGATCTCCAAATTCTCTTCAGTCAAAAAATCGTAATACTCTTCGAGATATTCTCCAATGTGACTTACGTCTTTGGGATCATGGACGACGGATTGTTTTTTCCAAAACTGCCACATATTACATCTCCTTCACCGGCTCAATGCCGAGCAGGGCGAGGGCGTTTTCGAGCGTCACCTGGGTGGCACGGCACAGGTCGAGACGGACGGCAATAAGCTCTGGCGTCTCGGCTTGGATGACCGGGCACACGTGATAAAACTCAGCGAATTGTTTAGCGAGTTGAAAGGCATATTCCGCCACCGATGAAAGTGTTTCGTTTTGACCAACCCAATGGACCAGATCAGGGTACTCCGCAACTTTTCGCAGAAGCGCCAACTCAGAAGGATGTTCGAAGCGTGTTGTGGCAGCACTGCCCCCACGCTTCTTCGCTTTCTTAAAAATACTTTCAATGCGCGCGAGCGTGTACAAACAGTACGGCCCGGTGTAGCCATCGAACGACAATGCCTCAATCACATTGAAGGTCACAACCTTGTCAAGATCGTGTTTCAAAATCGTAAACTTAAGCGCCGCGAACGCTAGACGCCTAGCAACATCTTTGACTTGCTTTTCTTTCCACTCCGGATGGCGCTTGGCTGTTTCGAACTCCGAGACGTTCAGCAATTCATCGCGCACGTCTTCATATTTGAGTACGTTACCTTTGCGCGAGGCCATCGTGCCGGTCGGCAGAGTCACCAGGTCAAACGACATATGTCGGACGTGTTTTGGAAAACCCATGAGCTTCAAGGTGGCGATGAGCTGCTGCATGGCGAGCGATTGACGAACATCGACCACGATCAGCGACACATCGGGGTGAGCGTCATCTTCTTTGGTGAGCGCGAGCGCTAAGTCCTTGGCGTTGTAGAGCAACGTCCCATCGGTGCGCTTCAGCAAATTGACGCCAAGTTTTTGATCTTCGAGATCAACTATCGTTGCTCCCTCGCTCACTTTAGCGATCTTCCGTGCGAGCAAATCGTCAACAATCATTTTGGCCCGGCGCATCAAATCACTCTCAAAATAGCGACGGTTGATAGTGAGTCCAAGCTCTTTGCCTATGGCTTCAATAACTTCAAGCGACCAACCGCGGGTTTTTTTCCAAAGACTAATCCACCCCCGATGACGCTCTTCAAGCGACTGATGAATCTTGTGGACTTCGGCAGCATCATCTGGATGTTCTTCCAGCCACACCGAAGCCTCGGTATACACTTTGCCGAGGAATGCATTACGCTCCCCTTTCCCCGGTTCTTCCCCTGGATGAAATTTTTGAATCGCCCACAAGCATTTAGCAACGTGCAAACCAAGGTCGTTGATGTAAGTAGTTGGAAGAACCTCGGCACCATTGGCCGCAAACACGTTCACCGCTTCTTGGCCTACCAGCGCAGCACGCAAGTGGCCGACGTGGACTTCTTTGTGCGTGTTCGGTTGATAATACTCAACCATGACCTTTTTGCCCCTCATGGAATCGTTTGCTCCATAAGTTTCATCAACAACGTCAGCGAGAACCATTTGAGCAAACTTCTCGTTATTCAAAGTAAAGTTGATGTACGGCCCACGCGCTTCGACATGCGCAATCATTCCTCCCTCTTTAATCTTTGGCGCAAGCTCAGACGCAATCTCCGCCGGATTGCGTTTCATCCCTTTGGCCATGTTGAAGCACGGAAACGCAATATCGCCCCAGGCGACTTGCTTCGGCGTCTCGAGTTCAAGCACGGTCGGGCTATAACCTTTCCCGACCGCGGCCTTCAGAGCTTTAACGACTTCTTGTCGTGCTTGCTGCAATGCTGGCATATCAAACTATTTTCACAAAATGACGCTTGCCTTTTTGAATCAACTGCCCAGGTTTCACTATTGCGTCGTATGCTTTGATCAATTCGCCATCGACTTTGACTCCGCCTTCGTCGATCACACGACGAGCTTCGGATTTGGAAGTGACGATTTTAAATTCGACGAGCACATCAACAAGGTTCACGGGCTTACCCACACAAAATTCTGGAACATCTGTTGGTGTTTCATGATTTTGGAACATCGCAACAAACGACTTACTTGCTGCCTCCGCTTTGTCGCGTCCAAAAAATTCCGCAACAACTTCTTCAGCCAACCACATCTTCACGTCACGAGGATTGTCCGTCTTCAGTTTGGAGTCAACCGCGTCGAGTGAAATCTTCGTGAGCAATTCGAAACCGTTACGAATCATTCCGTCGGTCCAACTCATCACTTTGCCAAACATTTCTTCGGGCGAATCACCCAGAGTGATCATGTTGCCTTCGGTCTTACCCATCTTCTTGCCTGTTGAATCGACAAGTAACTTCATTGCCACCACAAACTTTTCTTTGTGCAACATTTCTTTGATGAGTGTGCGCCCAGCTAACATATTGAACGTCTGATCGTTGCCGCCGATCTCGCCATCTACTTTCATCGCCACAGAATCGTAGCCTTGCATGAGCGGGTACATGAATTCCGAGATTGAAATCGGCTTATCTTCTTTCAAGCGGCGATCAAACATGTCTCGCGCCATCATCTGCTGGACCGTGAAATGCGCCGCAAGTTCAACCACGTCTTCAAACGAAAGCTTGGCGAGCCACTTGCTGTTGAACTTGAGCTCAGCCGCATTCTTGCCACTGAAACGCAAAATCGCGCTGGCTTGTTTTTTGTAAAGCTTGGCGTTAGCAAGAACTTCTTTGCGAGTCAATCGTTTACGCGTGGCGGACTTGTCGCTCGGGTCACCGATCATGCCGGTGAAATCCCCAACCAACAAAATCACTTTGTGACCCAAGTCTTGAAACTCACGAAGTTTCCGGAGTGGAATCATGTGACCCAAGTGCAAACTTGGACCTGTGGGATCAATCCCGAGGTACATGCTGAGCTGCTTACCTTCAAGCAACCGCGCGCGGATAAAATCCTTGGACGGAAACCAGTTCTCGACACCGCGGTCGAGGAATTGATCAATTTTTTGTGGATCTGTGACGCACATAGTTCTTCAATAATACCGTTATTTCTGGATCGCTGCGAGCTGCGAGGTGATCGATGCCTTGCGCGCCTCCGCTTCGACTAAGTTCGTCCGCATCTTTTGGACCACTTGCGCCGGCGCTTTACCGACAAATTCCTGGTTGTTGAGCTTGGCGGCAAGAGAGGCAAGATAGCCATTTACTTCATCGAGTTCTTTGGTGAGACGTAGAGATTCCTTTTGCAGGTCAACCAAACCAGCGAGGGGCAGATAGATCTGTGTGCTGCCAACCGTCGCCGCAGCTGAACCCTCTGGTTTCTCCCCGCTCGTCTGAATCGTAAGACTTCCGACGCGCGCAAGGCCCTTAATCACGTAAGCTTGTTCCTCGAGGACTGCTGACGCGCCGACAATCGTTGCATCGATCATCTTTCCTGGTTCAACCACGTACTCGGCGCGCAAATTCCGAATCGTCGTAATCACATCCTGAATCAACTTCATGTCCTTCTCAGCGCCTTCATTGATACCACTTTCACTCTTTGGCCACGGGGCGATCATCAAGAACTCGGTATTGCCCATTTCTTTCCAAATCACTTCGGTCACAAATGGTAGGAACGGGTGCCACAATTTAAGAATGCGCTCCAAGAGATAAGAAAGCATCTCATCTTTTCCTTGCTCGACCTTGGCCATCTCCAAATACCAATCAGCAAAGTCACTCCAGGTAAATTCCCTGAGCACTTCCGTCGCCAGAGAAAAGTCATACGATTCCATGAGCTTGGTAACGTTGACAACTGTAGATTCGTATCGCGACAAGATCCATTGATCAGCCATCGTCTTTGGTTGAACGCTTTCAACATGGTGCCACGTGGTAGTCGTCAAAATGAACCGGGAAATGTTCCAGAGTTTGTTAACAAAATTTCTGGCACTTTCCACTTTCTCCATTGAGAAGCGTGAATCATTCCCAGGAGTATTGCCACTGGTCACACTCAAACGCAAAGCATCGCAGCCATAATTCTCAATGACTTCAATCGGATCAATCCCATTCCCCGCTGACTTGGAAAACTTCACCCCATGTTGATCGCGAAGCAGGCCATGAATATAAGCATCCTTAAATGGAATCTGCTCCAAGGCATACGTGCTCATGAGGATCATGCGCATGAGCCACAAATATAAAATCTCATAGCCCATGGTGATCCAAGTGGTTGGATGAAACTCCTTTAGCTCTTTGGTGGCTTCAGGCCAACCAAGCGTCGAGAAGGTCCATGAGCCAGAACTAAACCAGGTGTCGAGGGTGTCCGGGTCTTGCTCCCACCCTTCCACAGCGGGGGCTTCATTGCCAACAAAGATTTCTTCCCCGCGGTACCACACCGGGATGCGATGCCCCCACCAAATTTGGCGCGACAAACACCAGTCACGCAAATTCTCGACGCGATCCAGATACATTTTAGTGCAGCGCTCGGGAGTAATAGTGACTTTTTGATTTCCATCCCCGCCAAGTCCCGTAGTCACCGCTTCGCGCATTAAGTCACGCAACGTTTTCCCGCGTCCAGGAATTTCTTTATTCACATCAAGCCACCATTGCGTCATTGGCAAGGCTTCGATCACATCACCATAACGATCAGAAGTGCCAACGTTCTGAACAATCTCTTCTGGTTCTTTCACCATGAGTCCCTCTGACTGGAGCCAAGAGACAAATCTCCCCCGTGCTTCTTCGACAACAAGTCCTTGATACGATTTTCCTGCTTCTTCGGTCATGCATCCATTTGTACCGATGACGGGAATAATTTCGATCGGCTCACCCTTGGCTTTTTGTTTTTCATACATGCTGAAGTCGATAGCGCTATGAGCCGGGGTAACACCGAGGGCCCCCGTACCAAACTTCGGATCGACACCCTCATCGGCAATCACACGAATGTTACGAGGGGCAGCTGCACCAACATCCACAGTAAATGTCTGTCCAATATACTTTTGATAACGCACATCATCAGGATGAACAGCCACAGCTGTATCCCCAAGCTTGGTTTCTGGCTGTGTTGAGGCGATGGCGATTGGAAAATCCTTACTGTATTTGAAGGTATACAAAATAGACGTCCGCTCCACATGTACAATTTCGTCATCTGAGCATGTAGATTGTCCTTTTGTGGACCAGTTAACAACGCGATAACCTCGGTAGATCAATCCATCGTTATACATCCGTCGGAAGAGTTCATTAACTGCCGCATTGCGAGAAACATCAAACGTGTAGGCAAGGCGTGACCAATCACAACTTGCACCCATTTTTTTCACCTGACTCAAAATCGTGACCCGCGACTGCTCTGCGAACGTCCGAATTTTTTCAACCAACCCTTCGCGGCCCAATTCCTGTCGCGGATTCTTCATCCCCTCTTTCATGAGCATCTTCTCCACTTTCGCTTGAGTAGGGATGGCAGCGTGATCTGTACCTGGAATGTAGAGCGTCTTTTTGCCGCACATGCGTTGGTAACGGACCATCGCATCGGTCAACGAATCTTCGAGGGCATGTCCCAAGTGCAAAACACCGGTCACATTTGGCGGAGCCATGGCAATCGAAAATGCTTCCTTGCGCTCCCCCGGCAACTTGTCCGGATTAAACAACCCGCTTGCCTCCCAGGCAGCGTAAACGGCATCTTCGTGAGCCTTCGGATCGTAGGCTTTAGGCATTTCCTTATCTCGCATAGTGAAGGCAGTGTAGCCGGAAAAGCCCGTTAAATCAACCACCCCTTGACGGTCGTTCCGAGCCGTGGCAAGATGGCTGATCCCATGCTTGTCTCTTATTCTCCCTCTTACGACAAGTGGCATGCCGCTCACCGACCGCCAACAACTGACTGAGATGATCAAGCGCAGTACCCGACCGCTCCTCGTGCTCCCCGAGCATGCTGGCGTCGATCACTTTTCCGCTGCCTTTGGTCTTCACGGTGCTCTCAAAAAACTCGACAAGGCTGTGACGATTGTCACCTCTGCGCCGACTCCGAAGAGCATTGCCACTCTTTCTGATCATCCAGAAGTTTTTTCTGATATTCCTTCGCTCCATGATTTGGTGATTGAGGTTGATTTGTCTGCCAATGAGATGGAGGCCTTCAAGCATCACACCGAGCCCGGTAAGTTAAAAATTCATCTGACGCCAAAGGCCGGGATGTGGAAGCAGGAGCACGTTACCGTTTCGCCGTCACAGTATCGCTATGATTTAGTGATTTGCCTTGGAGCCCAAGACTTGGCTTCGTGCGGACAGCTCTTCCAGACTTACCCAGACTTTTTCTTTAAGACGCCGATTTTGAATATTGATCACTCCCCTGCAAACGAACACTTTGGGCATGTGAATGCCGTTAACGTGACTGCCACCTCGTGCGGCGAGGTTTGCCACGAAATTTTGCTGCAAATGGATCCGGCTCTTCTTGATGAGCACATCGCCACCCACTTCTTGCGGGGAATGATCTCGAAAACTAAGAGCTTCAAAACGCGCAACGTGACGCCAAAGACCTTGGAGGTGGCAAGCCAACTTCTTGAGGCCGGTGCTCGCCGCGAAGAGATTATTCATCATCTCTACCGCACGCGCTCAGTGGCAACGCTCCGCCTGTGGGGCCGCGTTCTTGCGCGACTTAAAACCGATGAAACACGCGGCCTCGTGTGGAGCCTTCTCTCAGCCCAAGACTTTGTTCATGCTGGAGCCGAAGAAGCCGACTTGCCAGAAGTCATTGATGAACTGATCGCCATGAGTCCGGAAGCTAATACGATTGTTCTTCTTTACGAAAATAAGGAACACGCCATTGTGGGTATCGTGCGGACCCATCCGCCCGTTCATGCTACAGAGATCCTAAAAACGCTGTCCCCTAAGGGTAACAACGAAGAAGCGCACATTCATCTTTTAAATACTTCCCTTATCGAAGCGGAACGGCGCATTTTAGAACTCATTCCAATGGTTTAATAAACGAATTCTTTTAGAGAAAGGTCGGTGGGGTTGCTGCTACGTCGGATTGGGTAGTACCGATAGTCTCCAAAACAATTAGATTGAACAATAACTGGCGTCAATCGAGTTGAATTTAGTGTTAAAGAGATACCTTCTCAAATGCACTTTTCTAGACATGTCCAATATCCAGCCAGAATCAGTCCATAAAACACCCAAGAAAGGTCCATAAATAGTCCACGTGGTAAAACCCGCCTGGAGGAGGCAGGTGATCTACTACCCTGCAAACCAGCCACGGACAAATATTCTTTTAAAAGAAGATGGTTAATTTGTGATAGAATGCTTGGTATGTGGGGGAAATGCATTTGCACACAGTTTCAGAACGAGCCGAGCTTCGGTGGGTCGATGACTTCTTAAAGTCCTATCCTGGAGCCGAGCTTTTTTTGGTTGGCGGCGCTGTCCGTGATCTTCTGTTAAATCGCCCGACCAAAGATTTTGATTTTGTTATTGCTGGCTTACCAGCCACTCAGCTCGAAGAGTATTTTCGAACGTTGGGCAGTTTAGATTTAGTCGGCGAGCGCTTTGGTGTCTATAAGTTTCAATACAAAGAGTTCGACTAGATCGACATTGCCCTTCCGCGCACCGAAACTCCGACCACTGACTCAGCTGGGGGATACAGAGAATTTGAGGTCGACGCCCGGATGGACCTGCCGATCGAAATGGACTTGGGCCGCCGTGACTTCACTGTGAATGCCATGGCTTACAATCTGCGCACCAAAGCGCTTATTGATCCTCACAGTGGTCGACGCGATCTTGATGCCAAACTTCTGCGCGCGGTTGGCAATCCTGAAGAGCGCCTGCGCGAGGACTTAACACGCATGCTGCGCGCGATCCGTTTTTCCTGCAGCCTTGCCCTTCATATCGAAGAGCAAACATGGGCAGCGATTCAAGATCTCGCTTCCCACATTAACGACCAACGGAGTGATGAGTGGGTCGTTGCTCGGGACATGATCGGCCGAGAATTTTTGAAATCTTTTTTCCACGATCCCGCCTGCACATTGGTAAAATATCAAAATGCCGGATTGTTCCCAATGCTCTTCCCGGGCTTTGATGGCAAGGCGGCGCTTGAACTTACCAGCGACGCGGCAGGATTATCCCCCCGCCTCTTGGTAGCCCTTCTGCTGACAACAGCTGACCCAGTTGAAGGCCGGCATCTTGCCGAAGCGTATCGCTTCTATCAATTCCCCAAGGCTTCGCGCTTTCACATCGACCTCGAAGAAATCATGTGGCTCATTCGCTCGAGCCAAGCACTCTCTATTGTGGAAGATCCCGGGGCCATGCCTGGCTCCCTCTTTGAACGCCTATTCCTTGGAGAAAAAAGCGAGGACTTGCTGAGCCTCATGCAGCTGAGTCACGCCGCCCCAGAACAAAAAATCACTGCCGTCCGTGAGCGGATAGCAGAGATTCGTGCCCGGCTTGGTGAAGATATTCCTGATCTTGTCGGTGGCGAAGATCTTATTAAAGCTGGTCTGCAACCTGGACCAACCTTCCGGGCAATGATGACCAAAATCCGCGACGCTCAGATTGCGGGCGAGATTTCCTCAAAAACCGAAGCGCTAGATTACCTCAAAACTCTGTTATAGATGGTCACAAACATCCCGGCGAACACCCATGGCCACAAAAATCCTTGCACAAGCGCGACCACAATCCCGGTCGCGTTTAGTGTTTGATAGCCTGGATACAACGTCTGGAGCCACAGGGTTTGAAATTGTCCGCCCGGCGAATCGCCAAGCAAATACATATGGACCAACATGAGCACAGTCAAAAACTCCCATGAGATACTCGCGGCCCATCCGGTAGCTTTTAACGAAAGGGGTTGCATATTATGTCGTTGATTTCTGAGTTAAAAAGCTGATGTGCACGATAAGCAAAGCCGCTTGTACCCAAAACATGATCATATTAACTCCCGCGGTCGATGGACTCATCCAGCCAGCGGCGAAGTAAAAGGTAGCGCTCATGAACATGCCGCCAACCAGAGCCAAGACAAGAATGGCGCGCGCCCAAGTTTCAAGCTGCACGGAGCGGCTCAACCAAAAAATAACAAGCGAAGCAATGAGGGCAACACCCACGGCCAGCTCTCCCCACTCGATCGCGTAGCCTAACGCTAAGGCATTCTCTGTCGCCCCGCCAAGCAAAAATTGCTTCATCCACGGCAGTGGATTGTTGGCGGCAAATACTCCCAATGTTTTCCCAAGCCCCGTCGCAAATGTACCTCCTTCGATTTTACCGAGCCCTCCATGAAGCCATTCGTATCCAATGACGGCTTGGATCGCATACAACCCGCAGAGAGCCGCGCCTGGATTCAGAGCGTGTTTTGAAAAAAACTTCATAACAAGAGCCTAAACATTATTCATTAAAAATAGCCACTAACGGGCCTGTACATGTCGTCGACTCCGATCCCGAGCCCTCAATGGTTTGCTGAGCCGAGGTGGTGAAATCGATCGTGTTATCAAACGTGCACGTCATTGGCTGATTGACCCAAGCCGGATTAGGATTGGTGGGATACATGACCGTCATCGAGCAGCCGCCCTCGACGGGCCCGATGATTTCATATGAGAAGGACACAAATCCTAAATCAGAGACGAGCTTGGCCGGCTCACAGGCAGCGAACTTGGCTTCAAAACAATTCTCATCTCCACAATTAACTGTGGTGGTCGTCACAATCCCGTTTTCTGTCGCGAGGGATCCGTCACCAAGCGGGTTATAACCATTCGTAACTTCTTCGCCGTCGGAATAGCCATCATGATCAGTATCGGATACCGAAACATCGGTGCCGTAGGTGGCTTCTTGTTCAGTGGTTAAACCATCGTTATCAGCATCCACACTCGTCTCCACTCCGGCAGTAGTGTTCGCGGCGACTTCAGCCGAGGGTCGATCTGAACAACCAGCACCCACTAATACCAGTGCTAAAAACGGGAGAACAACGGATACACTTTTTATGTGATTCATAGAAACAGCTGAGACTCTTGGCAAAACAAGAGACTTGGGTTATCATGGCGCCTACGTGATTCATCCCGGGCGGTTAGCTCACTTGGTTAGAGCGCGGCATTGACATTGCCGAGGTAATTGGTTCGACTCCAATACCGCCCACCAAAAATTTCCAACCATTACGGTTGGGATTTTTTGTTGACGATCCAACTTTTGGAATTTGCTTTTGACACTTGGAGTAACACCGCGCCGACGATCAAGAGCAGAACGAACCCGATCACCCACGCACCAACAATGCCGACAATACCGCAGGTGAATTGTTCAAGCCATAACTGCCAGGTAGGCAAAGCATTAAGTGCGGCGGGCGGATGACAAGCAATCAACTCAGGTCGCGAAAAACGAATTCCCGACCACGCTGCAAGCACTCCCATTCCAACTGCAGACAATGAAAACAAACAACCAAATCGCGCGCGGTGAATCCGGCCCATACGCAGAATCGCGACGATCGAAAAAATTACCCCACCAAAGATCCAGTACAAAAAGGCCCAGAGCAAAGACAACCCGATAAGAAATGGCATCATAGTGACGTGATGATAGCACGATTACGGACGAACAAACAGAATCGTGAGCACGGCAAGACCAATCGCGCCCACTAATAACCCTAGCCCACCGAGCACAAATTCATATTCCCGCTCCCGAAATGCCATGTACAATACGTAGCCAGCGGCAACGAGCGCAAACAACACTAATAACCAGAATGCCATAGTACCCTTGAGTCTAAAGCAAAAATGTGCCAGAATCAACCGCACAGGCCCGTAGCTCAGTTGGTTAGAGCGCCGAGCTTATACCTCGGTGGTCGATGGTTCGAGTCCATCCGGGCCTACCAGTAGCTCCCTTACCGGACAGACTCTCGCTCGGACTCCGGCCGTCGTCCTCACTTTCGTCTGTCCGCCGGTCGCTTCTGTTCGACTTCGTCGAACAGCTGGAATATGAAGAAAGAATACGAAATACTTTACGAAGATAAAGACATCTTGGTGGTTAATAAACCCGCCGGTCTTTTGGTGCACAAGGTTGAAGGGAAAGATGAAGAGACCTTGGCTGATCTGCTCGTCAAAGATTATCCGGAGTTAAAGAGCGTTGGTGATAAACCCGAGCGCCCAGGGATTATTCATCGCCTCGACAAATTTGTTTCGGGCGTGATGGTTGTTGCCCGAACCCAAGAAGCGTTCGACTTCATGAAGGCGCAGTTCAAAGAACGGCGGATGAAGAAAGAATATATCGCTCTCGTGCACGGTCACATGCCCCGCCCGGTCGATACCATCAAATTGAAAATCGCCCGCTCGCGCGAAAAGGCGCGAATGGTCGCGCGACCCGAAGGCCAAGAAGGTCGCGACGCGGTGACTCATTACGAAGTGACGGATACGTTTAAGAACTACGATTTACTTCGGGTGCAAATTGAAACAGGCCGCACCCACCAAATTCGCGTGCACATGCACGCCCTGGGCCATCCCCTTGTTGGTGATCCTTTGTACAAAATCAAACGCATCAAATCCAAAGAACTTGCTGATCGCGTCTTTCTCCACGCCGCCAAACTCACACTCACGATGCCATCCGGTGAAACAAAAACATTTGAAGCTCCCATGCCCGAAGAGCTGGTCAACTTTTTACCAACTCTTGCTCGCACCTAACCTATGATCATTGCTGTCTCCGGACTTGCCGGCTCGGGCAAATCGACCATTGTAAAAAAACTGGCTGATCATTTTAGTCTGCCACAGTATTCTGTCGGAGCGCTCCGTGGCAAAATGGCTCTGGAGCGAGGGATGACCATTGAACAGTTGAATGCGCTCGGCGAACAGGAAGCGTTCACTGAT
>ERZ1292633.2537-Hain-H41-02um-R1-2537-length-18624-cov-7_pt1 | contig 18624 bp, 12 predicted proteins | sample MGYA00564406_ERZ1292633 | MGnify/ENA primary metagenome ERZ1292633 (study PRJEB36523, sample SAMEA6512639) | groundwater metagenome | collected 2019-01-08 | study: AquaDiva: Metagenomics assemblies of 32 groundwater samples | reverse complement strand
GACCAGCGTAGATGAACGCTTCGCGGTCGCGGTGGTGGGTGTCCCTTTGGCGGCGGACAAGTCACATGATTTTTCCAGGAAGGGGCATTTTTTTCCGCTTTGAAGGCAGTGTTCCACAAAACGCGGCACAGGCTTTATCTTGCGTTTTTGGTCTTCCCCTCTATCTCGGATTCGAGTTCATCGTGCTTTGTTTTGACGTGCAAATCGCGCGAGATTTTAGAGTCAAAATAACTTGCGCGAGCTCCCCGAATTTCGGCTGTTTGTTGGTCAACCTAAGATGGGTGGTCAACGCACAAAAACAGTTCGAAACAAGCAAACGAAACAAGCAAAGCGTGTTCTCACGCTCTTGACGTGGAAACGTTTTGTTCCGCCGACCAAACCGTCTTTTCCGCACTCTGTCCAAATACCCCGAATCACCCAAAGAATTCCCATTGGGCGACATTGGGTGTCTCTCCCTTTGGGTGGCTCAAAAAGCTTTAGGTATTTTGATAAATCACCCAAAACGGTATTCCTGATCCCACCTCATTGATGGCTGACTTACGAACTCGCCTCGAAAAGGCTGGACAGGGGCACCTGTTCGCGATCGAAGGAGACGTTCCGCTCGATGAACCGAATTTACTTTCGCAGCTCGAAGAACTCGACGCGAACTATCCGGCGGGTGGCCTTGTGCGGTATTGTGAGGAGGCGAGGCGCCTGCTTGCGGCTTCCAAATCAGGGTCCAACTCCTTCGACGGCTCGGTGCTTTCCGTACCCACGGAAGCATCCGTTGTCCACGTGGATGCCGCTACAGTACCGTCCACCGCGGCCGATGCTGACGCGTCGCTTCTCCTCCGCCAGACGGCTTTCGTCATCGTCGCGGGTGGCCTCGGGGAGCGGCTGGGCTACCAAGGTATCAAATTGAGCCTACCCGTCGATCTCGCCACCGGCCGCAGCTACCTTGAGCACTACTGTGACTTCGTGCGCGTCACCGTGGGCGCTGGGGCGCCGCTGTGCGTAATGACGAGCGACGATACGCACGCGTTGACGGCCGCGCTGCTCGAACGACACGCCAACTTCGGTCTGCGGGAAGTCACGTTGCTTCGCCAGGTTACGGTGGGATGCCTAATGGACAACGAGGCGCGGTTGGCCTTCACGGACCACCACCCGACGTCCGCCGCGGGTGCGGTGCAGCGTCGCTTACTTCGCAAGCCGCACGGGCATGGCGACGTCCACCAACTACTCCACCAAGCCGGGCTGCCTGCCAGGTGGTTAGTTCAGGGCGTTCGCTTCGTTGCGTTTCTCCAAGACACGAACGCCACGGCCACGTGGACGGTCCCCACGACTCTGCAAGCCTTGAACCACCGGCGATGGAGCATGGCATTCACGTGCGTGCCTCGGCTGCCGGGCGAAGCGGTCGGGTGCCTGACGCAAGTCGAGAGAGCCGCTGGCGCCGACGGTCCATCGCGACGGCAAGTCGTCAACGTCGAATACAACATCATCGACGCTGCGTTGAAACGCCAAGGAGGTGCGGGTGACGTGGCGGCCGCAGGCGACCCTTGTGGCTACAGCGCCTATCCGGGCAGCATCAACACATTAGTCGTGAGCACCGAGCCATATGTTGGGGTCCTGAACAGGACGCACGGTGTATGCCCCGAGTTCATCAATCCCAAGTATACCGACAGCACTCGAACGAGCTTTAAGACTCCGACGCGTGTTGAGAGCCTCATGCAGGACATCGCCTTCTTATTTCCGCCATTGGACAACGGCGCGCTTTCCACCGGCGGCGTCGTGTACCCCCGGTGGATGTACCACCCGGTGAAGAACGCGCACAGCGATGGGGCGCAAAAGGCCGCCAATGGTCAGGAAGCGCACTGTCCCGCCAGCGGTGAGGAGGCGGTGTACGACCAGCACCGTCGGATGCTCGCTGCAATCGGCGTTGACATGCCGGATCTCTCGACGAATCCTAGGCTGCCCCTGAAAGACGGAATGTCCGTCCAACTCTTCCCTGTTGTGGTATGGTCAGCCGCGTTTGCGCACAGTCTGCGCTCTCTCTCGCTTCGGATCCCCGACCCACGCAACGTGCGGATTACGGCGAGATCGTGCCTTGTCCTCGAAGGTTCGGTCATGGTCCGGCATCTGCATCTCGACGGTGCCCTTCGCGCGACGTGCCCACCTGGAGCATTGCTGGTGATCGACGACGACTCCTGCGTAGTGCGGAATGAGGGATGGTGCGCCGTCGCGATCTCTTGGGACGACAAGGAGGAGCGGGCCACGACCTTGGCGGATGTCGATCCGGTGCTGACCATGCGGGGCTATCGGCTGCTCCGTCGAGAAACCGAATTGATTGACGTGCCCGCGGCAACAGCCACCGATCCGCCCACGGAGGCGGCGACGACCGCGGTCTACCGGTGGCGACGAGCCTCGGGGATCCAACGACTCTCGGGACGAGATGCGCAGGACGAACTGTCTTGCGTCTCCTCCCGACTGTGAAGGACGGTACGTTCGAAGCACTCTTTGGGTCGTCACACGGATCCGGCGGTGCACTTCACGCATTGCCGTTGATGGGGAATAGGGTTCCGGACGACAGAGAGTGATTAAAACGAGAACTTGGAGATAGGGGGAGTTGGGAATATGGCAGACATCGTGAAGCCTATCGCGGAGGTGGCCGCCGTCATGGTCGCCGGCTTCGACCTCGATCGAGGCCCGACGATCCTTGAGCGGTATCCGCCACAGTGGGCCACGCCAACGACAACGTCGTCCCCGGCAGGCGCAACGGCAGCCGCATCATCTCGCCGTGCCCCGACGGTTTCCGGATTACCGCTACCCACCTTTCAACTCCCAACAAATCCTGAAGGCAACAACCTCGAAGGAAACAGTCACTCCGACCTCGAAGAAATATTTTCTGACTTCGAGCATGTTTTCGTGCCACGACAGGAACTGCAAGAGACGACCTCCATTTTTACTCAAGCGAGATCACGCTACGTCTTTCTTTACCTGCCTTGCTCGATATCCCACATCAGCTACGACCGGTACCGCGCAACGTTCACGGTGATCTTCGTCTTTGAGCGGCAAGATCGGTTGCACCCAGGCAACGAAATGGTCGCCAGCTCCGACAGCCGGCCTCCACAGGGTTCGCCTTCTCACAGTGCCGATGGCTCCTTCCGGATTCCGTTGAGTGAGCTTGAGCGATCATTGCGTCGGTACGAGACGGCTCTTCGCACGGTCGTGACGCAGCTCCTCGAGGCCGAGCGGCACCATTACTTTCTGTCGACGTCGCATCCTTGCTTGGTCAGGGAGCGTTCGTCGACGGCGCTGCCTTCTGTGGTCGAGTCCGACAACTCTGGCGGCAGTGGCGTTTTTTCCAGGAGCTCGTACCGACTGGACCATTCCGCGCAACGGTCCCCCCCTCCTCCTACCTCGGGGGCCCCTCAGTTGGATCTGTACGATGGCACCTCCATTAGTGCGTTCGACTGCCGGGACTATGTCCGCCGTCGAGGTGGGGATGGCTGTGCCGGTCCAATGCAAGCATCGACTGCGCGTTGCGTCGGTTTGCCGCAGGTGACGCTCGGGACCGTCCTCGCTGCCGTCTACCAGGCTTTGAAGGACGCCGAAACGTCGCCCAACGGCAGTGTCCGATATCACGATTTTGGATTGGGCCGCATGTTATCAATTGGCCTGTCGCAGTGGCCTTCCGGACGCGAGGTCGACTGCCGCGATGCCGATTCCGTGATCCCGCCACAAGTGTCGGTTGAACACAGTCCCCTCTGCCTCAAGACGCTGTCCGATAACGATGCATCGCGAGACGCACCATGCGAGATGAAGCACTGCTGTGAGTCGTCGGCGTCGGCGGAGTTCGGCGAGTCGGCGCACAGTGACCTAGCTGCGACCAAAGGCACCACGGAACGCCACCCCTTGTGGATGCTGCTCGAACCGGCACACCACATGGTCCCGGTCACGATTCGCCCGATTCCGGGACCCGATCTCATGAAGCAGGACCTCGTCGTCGAAGATGTCTGGGAGGCGATGAATGGCTACCGGTCGATCCGCGATATCGCTTTACTCTTGCGACTGCCCCTGCCGATGGTGGCCGATGCCACTCGTCTGCTGATGGCCATGGGGTGTGTGGCGGAAGTTCCTCGTTTTTTTACGGCCGAGGCGGAACACGGGATGCGTTTCGACGTGACAGAGGCATTTTTCGATCTGTTAGCCGACGCGGATGACGACGGCACCGGGGGGTGGGAAGCAGCGAGCGAGACCGTGGATCGTCCAGTCGACGACGCAGACGACGACACGACGTGGAAGGGCACGTTCGAGACGGCTATCCAGGATACGCAAACGTTCATCCGTGAGGTGCTAATCCCCATGGCGCGTGACGCACGCGATCACCGAGTCCAGTCGGCCCACGCTCACGGCCAAGTGTACGATGGGTTTGACCCTTGGTATCCATATGTTATCAAAGGCGCACCGGCGGCGGTGGACTTCGTCGAACGGGTGTGCGACTTCATTCTGTACCGTGTGATCCTGCGCTTTGCCGACACGAGAGCGCAGCTTGACACCCTGCCCGGCATCGCCCAGGTGATCGCAAATGGCGTCAACGCCGACTTTTACGATGCCGCGGTGGGTACCTTCTGCGTGGAGCGCCTGAATCAAATCTTGCAGTTTGCCTGCGCGCAGGACTGGCTAGTGCCTCGATGAACGCACCAAAGCACCAGCTGGGACATTCCTCTTGATCTTTTGCGCATTTTCTGCCCTTTGAGTTGTATCGATGGTCACAGAGTCCACCGCTTTGTGAGGTGAGAAAAACGTGACAGTCTTTCGAAGCGGCGGAATCATACCAGTTTTCCTCCGATGTCAACTCGGAAACGCCCGCGAGCGCCTGTGCCCGGAACGCCGCCAGAACCTGATGGTGTTGCCGACGAGGCATTGCTGCAGAAGGCCAAACAGGACGGAGACGTTACGATTGCGAGACAAATTTGGCTTCGTACGACCAGCTCGACCGCGTTGACCGACATCGAGAATGTTTACCGCGTACGGTTGGGCATCGCAGCGTCACATGCTGTGCCTTCCACGGTCGCCGCCGCGGCGGATCGAGGCCGCGAGGCAGCACCTTCGCGATCCACTAACGAGGAGGACGTCTCTCTCATATGGAATCGATTCTATCTGCTGCTCGCCCAGTCGGGCCGCGATGACGAACTGGCAAAGTTTCTTCGCCGTCGCGACATCCAGGCTCGACTGGCGCGGCGTGTTTTGAATTATCCGGATGCGCCGGAGTTGCCGCCGCAACTCGGCGACGGGAGTCCAGCGTTACCATGCGCTGTTGTGGACGGCGCGATGTCGCCGTGGGCCACCGAAGCTCTGTGGGATACCTTTGGTGAATCGACTATGCCGTACTGGACCATGCATGACTATTCAGTGGAGCCTCCGTCCAGGTACTTTTCGTTTGTCCTTCCCCTCCTGGACTCTACGGCACCCGTCGGGGCACGACAAGCAGACAATTGCCCATCGAAAACGACTGCGGCTGGCGCCAACTCTTGTCTAGAATGGTGGCGGACAACTTCCAACGGCGTAGGTAATCCTCTTGGAGCTCTTGGGGAGCTTGTGCGTGCCGTGGTTCGAGCTGCCGTGGAAGCGGGCTATGTCGACGAGCGTGATCCCGACCGCTGCCCTCGGTTCGCCGAGCTCTGGGCACACAACAGGCCGCACGCCACGGGCCACCAGATGCACTTTGATAGCGACGATGAAGGGGCAGGCGGCGTGCGCAACCCTTTGGCCGGCTCGATTTATTACTTAAGTTCGTCCCCGTGTGGGGGCCCTTCCCTCGTCACGGATCAAGCGTTTGGCGCGACGGCAATGGCAACGCAGGGTTGGTTGTGCTGGCCGAAGCGAAATCGACTGATGGTGTTTGACGGTCGCATGCTACATGGCGTCGTTCCAGGCAAGGGCGTCCTGCCACCCGATTAGCGCGCGGAACGCCGAGTCACAGTCATGTTGGCATTGTGGAATAAAATTCAAACGCGACCTGGAGAGGGCCCGGGATCGGCCCGGCCGATGCCGACCGTACCGACGCCCTGGTCAGAAACCTTGCTTCGGCCATCCCCCGGAGTGGAGAAAGCGGCTGTGAGTGCAATATGGCAACGCGTCATCCCGGAGCATGCGTCCCCCGTGTGGGAGGACACCCGCGGGAGCCCGTGGCCGGCGTCGCGTCCCATTCCCCCCTACCAACGCGTGATGCAAGGCTTCTGATAGGGTGAGAGGCAACTATCCATATCTATGCGCGTCTGGATGGGGTGTTGTCAGCACGTTGCATCGAAAGGACTCATTTCAACCGTGGGGAAATAATCTGGATGTCCGTTCTCTTCCACCTTTCCCTCCGACAGTTTTCACTTGCCAATTAGGCAATGGACGCAACGACCATCTTTCTGATCCTACTCGCCATTGTGGCCGTGGCCGCGTTCTTAGCCCGATCTTTTTCAAAGTCCAGCGACGACGACGAGCCGTCGTCAAAGTCGCAACCGCCGGCGCGCAGCGGCCAATTCGCGAAACACGGAGGCAACGATCGCGCGGCAGCAGCCATGCCCGCGGCGGCCCCAGGGTCCCCGCCGTCGTCGCCAACCGCCACCGGCAGCGTGAGCAACGTCGATCACGACATCGCGTCGTTACCCGAGAAAGGGGCCAGGCTGAGTGGCGGCGCACGTCGCGCCAAAAAGGAAGACTAAATCGCACCTGTTGTGCGACAACCAACTATCTCGTTATTCGGAAGTCGACTTTGCGCGCAACTTTGTCAAGTCTGTTTTCTTTCGTATTAGCCGATCGCTTGGGGCTCTCGTTGCGCGAAGACGACTGGCGGCGGCCGCTTCGATGGGTGTCGATTTTTTTTTGCCTCCCCCTTGTCACGCGAGAAATCAAGTTTATCCTCTTTGCGCTATTCCTTTCCCCCCGCCAACTAGGGGTGCGGAGGGGACCACAAAACAAGTGAACGAAAATGGCGCCACTGGTGACTCGAATGCGGTTCACGCTAAAAGGGGAGCTGTGTGCGGATCCGCTGGCCGCGGTCGCCGCTCTCGCTCGGACCTTAAACGCCGCCCGGGACGTAGCCCGTGGCACGCCCCTCTCCGCGATCGCGGAACGTGATTGGCGCGACGTGCTGTTCACCGACGAAGAACCCACCGCGCTCGCACAGAAAGTTGCCAAGCGGATCACGCCCGATGATGTCCCGCTCGTCGGCCGTTTGCTCGCCACCAGCTGCGACAATCTACGCATCATTTTAGAACTTCCGGAACCATGGCGTACCTCGGTGCTAGAAGCGGCTCTCGAGCACTTACTTTGCAGTCTGAAGGGGACCATGCCTCCCTTGAGGCTGGGAATGGGGGACGCCGCCGCCTCCGACCCGACCGAACGCACATCATCACGGTCCGGTAGCGCTCCTGCACTCCGCGACGGAAAGACCACGCCACCACCGGGGACGTCTGGGCAGCACTCCTTGTTACATACCCCGAAAACCCCACGTCCCCAGCTCGCCCCAGCGGCGCATCTTAGTCCCACCACCGCTGGCATTTCCAAGTCGCAAGCCTCGGCGCTCCTGTGCGAACTCATTCGCCTCGAGCTCGTCACGACGACGGAAGCCGTGCGGATGCTTGCCGGCATGTTGGCCTCCCGGGAAACGGTGGCTCCGGCCGCCACCATCGTCGCGCGTCTCGCATCCCTCGCCGGCGAAGGCGATGTCGTGTGCGAAGCGTTTTTTGCTGCCGCCGTCGCAGACGGAATGAAAGACGCCTTCATCACGGCAACGTTAGCAGTACCGGAAACGCAGTACGAGCGCTTTTTTGTTCTTGGCGTTCGCGGTTGGAGATCATCGAGCATTCAGCTGACGCTGTTTGCGAGTGGTCCTCGCAACCATGGGTCCCGGCGTGACAACGGGCGAGCTGCAGACGAGGTGGCGACCGATGCACACACGTTGGCAAGGACCACGGGGAACGCCGGACCTGGATCACCTTTTTTCGCAGGGTGCTACCTTCCGGCACGCGACGCTGCCATCGCGACGACCGCACATGGGATCTTCTTCGTGACAGGCATCACAGAAGGCACCACTGGAGGCCCTGCTGCCGCGGCGGGCGGGGGCGACACTAGGCAGCCACGTCCGCAGCCACCCACGGCATCGTCGGCCGACGCCGCCAACAGCAGTGTCATCCGGTCCGTACCCATCGCCCTACCTTCCACATTGACGGGTGGACATGCTGATGGCGCCAGCCCCATGGGGCCGCAGCAATTCACCGCCTGCGGTGCCGATGTCACCCGCAATGGCGTCGCCGTCGTTGCATTGAACCACACGTCGGCACCGGCTGCGCGCGGAGCCGGCACGCCTGCAAAGGCGGTGGTTGTGCTCATCGACACTCATCGAGCCACGCCTGCGGTCAAAGAGACGGTTCTGCTTCCGAACGTCGCTGCGGTGACGTGCATCAAGGCGCTTTCGCAGCGGGGCGGCCCCACAGCCGCGACGACGGCGCAGTCGGTGTCCTATTGCGTGGCCGTGGCACGGGATGACCGACCCCATCACCATTCCTTGCGGATATTTTCGGGCACGTCGCTTATTCGCGAGGTCGAAAAAGCGCACGACGACTTCATTTTATCGTTGGCGACGAGTTCCGAAAACGACAATGTGCTCTGGTCATCATGCCGCGATTCGACCGTTCGACTTTGGGACATCCGAACGGGAAAGTCGCAGGCGAACAGTTTGTCAAGCGCAGGCACCGTTCACCGCGACGCGGTCACGGCGGTCACGGTCATCAAAGAGCTGGTTGTAACGGGCAGCTTGGATCGCGTGGTGGCCTTGTGGGATTCCCGAAAGCCCAGCCAACCCGTGGCAACGAAGGAGGTATCCGGGGCCGTGCTCAAGCTCGTGACGGGCCCCAACGGCCTTCTCGTCATCGCCTGCGTCGATGGGCTGCTGGCGGCATCCACGCACCCTCCTTTGGAGATCGAGTTTGTGGTGCCCGGCGCGCTGTATCATGACGTCCGGTTCGTCGACTTGCCGCCCACGCCGCTGCCAGGAAAAGCACCTCCTCCTGGTACGGGGGCCCGTGCGCAACGAACGTATCTGTGCGCGTGGGGCAACGGTATCGACGTTTACGGTCTGAGTGGGTCGTGGTGATGCTGCTGGTTGATGCGAAAACATTTGCATATACGCAATCACATCAAATCCTTCATGACTCTTCAGCCGCATACATCGTGCAGCAAAGTTGACTGACATACCCATTATTTTTCCCCCCGATGCCCGTGCTTTAGAGCGGAAACCCCGCTTAACCTCGCTCTCTCTCGCCCATTCTGGTCCACCCCCCGCAATGCTGCGATCGTATCGACCATTCCACAAGTGTGCCGTTGACGCGGCCGCGCCGGCAACCCGCGTCGTGTCAGTGCTTGCACGGCGGGCCACCGGGACGTTGACGGCCGCCCCGGCCATACCCGCGCGACCGATTGCCCAACAGGCGTTTCAGGACGAACGGGAAGCGCTGTGGGGTCCAACACGAGCCAACCCGGCCGACATAAACCAGGCGGTGACATTTTGGTTGCGGTGCGGGCTCGACCCGAGTCTCCATCTACCGCGCGCAAGAGAAGTTCGCCACGCTGACGACGACGCCGGCACCGACATCAACAGTCCTGACAAAGCCCACGCGGACCAATCACGGGCTTTTTGGATGCATCACTTCACGCAGATGCATCTCAACGCATGCCGCCTCGAACGGAGCCGTGCCGCGGGCTTAGTCGGGATCGTGCGAGACTCGACGCCAGGGTCGGCGCTGCCACAGGACGAGGCCGATCGACCGGACACCGCTTGGGAAAAGGACACCTTATTCGTGCCGCTTCTTCGCTTGGCGAAGAGCACACTGGGAGAGCACGTTTCGAATCGTGAAGATGTCGAGCGAGCCATCCGTACCTGCTCGCCCGAGTCTTTTTTCCTCTTCTGTGAAGCCCTCCTAGAACGCCCGACGAGCATTGAACACGCCATCCATCCGCTCCCTTCTCCTGCGTTTGTTTACTACCACAACCGATCTCCTGCTGTCGGCGCGGGCGACGAAGGGAAACTGCGAGAGGAGTGGTGCGTCAAATATCAGGCCGCTCGTTTGCTCGCCGATGCGGAAACGCTCTCTGAATTGGAAAAACTGCAACGTGGCGGTTTGCCTTGGTCCACCGTAGCTGCGAACGTCGCCGATCAACTGCTGCGCGTTTACACCATCGTGTCTGAGGGGTTGGGGAAGCATACGGCGGTGGCGCACGCAAACTGGCTGTCACTGCCAGACGCCACACGAGACTATTATGCTGCGACACTGACGCGTTGGTCGCATAACTGCTTGCTGGAAGGGTCGTGGAAGCCACTCCCGTTGTCGGAGTTGACGCTTACAACGGATGCGAAGCAAGCGGAAGAAGTGGACATCGCCATTCACGCACTGCTCACCTCTCCATTAGGCGTGGCGCCTGGTCTCACGCTTCAACGCATCTGGCGCGACACGTTCCGCTTAGACGCCTTGGAAACGTTGCAATACTTGCAAGAGCCGCACTTTGTCGACCTTTCTTGTGCAAGTTACCGACGGATTCTAGATGAAGCCGCAGTCCAAGATGCATCGTTAACGCTGCCGGCGTTGTTTCTGAAAGTATCTCAGCAACTCGTGGACAGCGTCCGCCACTCAACGTACGATAGTCGCAATGGTTGCGTCATTCCGTCGTTGAACGACACTTGGTGCAAGGCGAATTGGTATCGATTCGGCAGCGGTGATAAAGTGCAGATACACCAACTCGCGGCGAGTTCGTCCTCCGCCGTTGACGGCTCCACGGGAAACACCTCCCGAGCGACGCCTCGTCGCCTCACGTATTCCTACGCCACGCTTCCGACGGTGCGAGCGCTGGCGGCCTACTATTACCGCACCCGACCGTTGAGCCAAAACGTAGATTACAGTTCCCCATTCCGTTACCGGCAATCGATCGTTGACAGCAGCGCAAATGCCGCCGTGGAATGCCTCGCTGCCCAACAGGCCACCGCGGCCTCCGCCATCCGGGCTGTTCAGGCGGCCGAGGACGCGATGACGCCCGTGGTGGCCAGCGAAAAGTGGCGCTTCGGGCAACACCGCCGACAACTGGGAGCAGCTCGACGTCGCGACCTCCGCCTCGGCCAACCCTTCGCAATCTCCAATGTTGCGTTGGAGGAGTTGACACCGGAGGAGCCCGCGGGTCTGCGTGGCGGGTGGGCGCTAGGAACGGCCAGACGCGTTTCGTTTACGTGGGGCCACCGCGGATCGGATGCTTTGTCCGCGCAAGGCGCCACACCGTCGACTTCCAGAGAAGCGCCCCCTTCCACGTCCAGACACGTCGCGGAAGTGTCTTTGTGGAGGGAAAAGGCGGTCACGCCGCCCGCAGCCGACGTTAAGGTGCCTTTGCCAAGCCGCGCCGCGATGAGCCCATGGCTGCAGGCCGCGCCGGAGTTGGAACGACGCGTCGATGCACTTCGATACGTTCGGCAATGGACGAACAGCCAACTCAGTCGCCTCGTCGGTGCGTGCAACTCGGCCGGTGGGGCACCAGAAGGCGCATCTGCCCAGGAATTGACGCGCGAATTCGTCGCGATTCTGAAGGACAGCATCAGCGTTGGCGATGCCCGCTCGTTCACACTCCGACTCCCCGCGCTCGCTCCGGCGGTCGGCGGTCCGCTCAGCGACACCGCCAGTGATGGCCGCCCGGTGCTGGCGGCGACGGGGGAGCGATTCCAACTGCGGGTTCGCATTTACGACCACTCCATCAATCCCAAGCATCGCGATGATGGTCTCTACGTTGAAGCGTATTCGCCTTCGTTCGCGGCCGTGGATGCCCTTGACGCCACCGTTCTGGAATATACGAAGTCCGTCACGGGTGGCGGGGAGAGTCTCTACCTCCCTGGCGCCGCGTATATCGGATTGTGTCAACATCTGCGCGACGTGGGATACGCGGTGTCCCTTGACACGGAGTTCGAAGGCGGTCAGTGCTTGACGCCGAAAGGGGAGGTCGTCTTGTCCAACCTGGCGCAGCTGGTGCGCAAACAGTCGGCCCATTCTGACACGGCCTTTTTTGCAAATTTGACGCGCGCGCAGCTGGATGCCGAGCCGCTGATCTTAGAGCACTGGCTCTTGCACAACCCTGGCGCAACGGTGGACGAGTGGCACGCGACGCGTCGCTGGGTGCTCGAGGACGCCTTCGCGGCGGAACGGTTTTGGTGGACGGATGACCGCAGTGTCGTATCCGACCCCCAGGGTCTGCGATTTGAGGCAATGGACACCATGGCGAGGTACGTCCGGGACTTAACCGGCGTGCTTAGTGCTCGTGGCTCGTGCGACTGGAAGCCAGTCACACCGGGACATTCGGCCACTCCTCAATTGGTTCCCGCGACGGGGGTAAGCTGCGAGGTCAGCGGCTTTGGCAGCGTGCCGTCGCTGCGATTCGACGCCAACACCGTGGACGAACAACGATGGACGCTGGACGATGTGATCACAGGCGCGAAGACGGCCATTGAGGATGGTCACACGCGGCTGAACACGTTGCATGAAGTCCGATTTAAAGAGTTTAATCGTGCGTTGTTCTTGCAGGCGACTCGCCTGGCCGGACAGTCAAGCCGATCGGGCCGATTCGCAGGCACTGAACAACTGGCCTGGAGCAAGGCCGCTTCCGAGACACAGTCGCTAACTGGGTCGTTAGTTGCGAGGTCAGAAGCGCTGTTATTCGCGCGAGAGAAGCTTGCGGCGCCGGCCGCACGCGTCTCCGATGGCGGGGAGGAAGCCGATCGCTACCCCTCGCAGGACGACCCGGCGTTGCGCCGCAGGTACATCAACCCGACGCCAACCATCGGTGGGGAGGACTGGGAGGCGTTGCCGCCCGAGGCGAAGTCCACCTGGGGCACATGAGACGGGTCGCCGGGGAATGAAGACCTTTTGTGTGTGGCCGGAGAGCTCCATTTTTTGGTGAAAGAATTGGAAGCTTCTTTGCGATCATCGCCAGCAAGAGTGGCAACTTGTAGAACCGTCGCGTTGGAAAGGTTCTCCTCCGGCGTGTTTATCTCCCCAAAGAACTTTTGTTTCGTGGCTATTTCTGTAAGCTTGCCGCCATGCCGCCGAAAGGTTCAACGATTGCTCGCCCGGGTAAGCCGTCACAAGAGGCTCCAATGACCACCACCACCGAAAGCGGCAGCAGCAAATCACGCGTTCTTCTCGAGATGCTTCTAGCCGCGTTCGGCATTTACGCGTCGATGTTCTGGTGGTCCGTCATGCAGGAGAAGGTCGCCACCGTTCCGTACATGGTGAACGGCGTGCCAAGAAAGTTCAACTTTGCAACGTTCATCGGCGTGATTCAGTGCTCCTTCACCGTCGTGATCGGATTGGCTTGCTTCGCGGCGCGGCGGCTGTACCACGTGATGAGTGGCAGCACCGAGGCGGGTGGGTCGCCGTGGGTCAGCAAGTATTCGATCAAATCGTTGCTCCTGATTGGTCTTGCTGGTGCCGTGTCCGCTCCCTTCGGCTACGCGTCCATGAAGCATTTGCCGTTTCCGGTGGTGCTGACGCTGAAAATGTGCAAGATGGTGCCCACCGTCATTGTTGGGTTTGTCGTCTACCGGACGCGGTACTCCATGCTAAAGTACATTGACATCCTGCTGATCACGACCGGCGTGATCGCGTTCATGCTACTGGACACGGAGAAGCCCGGAAAGGCGACGGCGACGACCCGAGGAGCTGGCGCGGAGTCAAAGGCTCTACAGGGCGTCATCGGAGCGGCTCTGGTGTTCACGCAGCTCACGCTCGACGGCATCGTGAACAGCTCGCAAGAGGTGATGGTTAAGCGGCTTCGCATGAGTGGCTTTCAAATGATGGTGCTCACGGGGCTTTCGGGCCTGCTATTTTCCATCGTGTTTCTACTGGGCATGGAATTGCTGCCAGCGCCTGTCATGTTGCTCGTTCAAGACGTTTTCCAGCCGCAACTCTACTTGGCGCTGGAGTTCGTGCAAGAACAGCCACAGATTCTCAACGACGTGATTCTGATGTGCTTTCTCTGCGCCATCGGACAGACGTTCATTTTCATGAGCGTGGAGTTGTTCGGCACGCTGACGGCGACGGCTATGACCGTGACCAGGAAGGTGGGGTCGGTCGCGTTGTCGATATTCTGGCACGGCCACCGTGTGCAGCCGACGCAGCTGACCGCCCTTATTGCCGTGATGGCTGGCGTGGCACTTGACGCCTATATCAACGTCGTCGAAAAGGGCAAGCACAAACCGTTGTCAACGTTGACCGACAAAGTCGTGGTCGCACCTCCGCGGTCCGAGGGAGTGTCTGTAGTTCCACTCAAGACCCAGATGACAGCCGCCAAGCAGCAGAGCAAGGCTACCCGGGTCCGAACGACCGTCGCGTCTGCCACGACGCCGGCAAGTGGCCGCGTCAAGGGCGATGGTGGGAAGGCGAAGAAGAAAAATGGCGCGCCGGCAAGTGGCCGCGTCAAGGGCGGTGGTGGGAAGGCGAAGAAGAAAAATGGTGCGCCGGCAAGCGGCCACGGCAAGGGCGGTGGTGGGAAGGCGAAGAAGAAAAATCGTGCGTGATAATTCCCATTTTTGGATTGAGCTGCAACTATATGGACGATTGTTCCAATTCAGTCCGCTCCCGCGCTGCCGGTGACTTCTGGCAACGATGTGCGCCGTTTGGGACAAACCAAACAGATATGAGCAAAAGGCCTTGTCAGGTCCCAAGGGGCACGAGGGGAGTGCATTTTGATTTTCCATTTGTTGTTGCTTTTGTGTCAACCTCACAAAGTAGTAGAACGACTAAGTAGCGACGAGGATGACAGGCGGATGTTGGCAGGGCGCGCTCCGTCCCGAAAGAGAAACGGTCCACTTATTTTTGACTCGTGGGATTCGACGCTTCGCCTACGGTGCAATCGCCGTCATCTTCTTTCTGTACTTCAAATTGGAGTTTTCGTCGTCGGACATCACCGGCATCCTTGTGGGCGTATTCCTCGGCGAATGGGCGACCACCTTGCTGCTCACCATGACCGGGGACCGTATCGGCCGACGCCGCGCGCTTCTACTGTCCTCCACGTTGATGTTTCTACTTGGCATCACCTTCTTCTTGTCGTCGAACACGATTTTGGTCGCATTCGCCGGCGTGATTGGCATCGTGTCGCCTTCGGGTGGTGATATGGGAACCTTTGCCGCCGTCGAGCAGGCCATCATGAGCGACACTCTAGCCCGTCGAACAGCGTTTCTGAAAGCCGCGGCGGCCGAAGCCAATCACAACGGATCGGCTGTCGACGAAACCGCCGCAAGCGCGGAGCAGCAACGCCAAGAAGCTGTCACTCAATTTACGAGGATGCTGTCGTGGTACCAAATGATCGGAAGTGCCGCGGCGGCAGCTGGCGCGTTGACGTGTGGCTTTGCGGTCGCGTTGATGACGGACCACTATGGTTTCACAGAGGGCGAGGCGTACCGGGGCATTTATCTCGGCTACGCTGGAAGCGCCTTCGCAATTGCGCTGCTTTATGCCACACTACCGAGCATTGTCGATGTTCCCTTTCAGTCCCATCGACCGCCGCGTCGCGATACCGAGTCCGCAGCGGGCCCAGCGCCACAAGTGATGGAGCTGCCGGCGACGGCGACGACGGCGATGTCATGTTGCGGTGGAATTAAGCTCGGTATTCACCGACGCACCACTGCAAAACGAGTGCTCGCGCTCGCCTCGTTGTTCTTCGTGGATGCTTTCGCGGGCGGTCTGAGCATGCAGAGTTACATGAGCTGGTGGTTTCACGTGCGTTGGAACTTCGACCACAAACTCCTTGGCGCCCTGCTGATGGGCACAAACATCATCGCCGCGTGCAGCGGCATTTTTGTTTCCAGAATTGTGAAGCGCTTTGGTCCCATTCCGACGATGGTTGGATCCCACATCCCGACCAACATCATGATGGTCCTCATCGTCTTCATGCCGACCGCGTGGTCGGCCGCTGCCATGGCCTTGTTGCGTTGTGTCTTGATGAATGTTTACATCCCGGTGCGACAAGCGTTCACGAACACCGTCGTGCCGAGCGACGAGCGAGCCGCGGGAAACGGCATCACCATGTCCGTTCGATCGTTGGCGATCGCGGTTTCCGTCATCGCCGTCGTGCCCATGTCTGCGTCGCCTTCCGCGATGTGGCAAGCGGCACCGTTCGTGATTTCGGGAGGACTGAAGTGCTTCTACGACGTGGGAATCTTTCTTGTATGCCCAAAGCTACAAGCGGAGGCGGATGCAGAATCGTCACGGCTGACGGTTCGACCGCCATCTACCGCCATCGCCGGCATCAATGCGGAAGGTGACGTGGTGGACGCCGCCGCGCCGCCTAGCGTGAATCCCCCGTCGCGTGCCGCTGCGTCGCCGTTAACGGAGGCGTCCAGTTTGCTGCGTACTGCGGACTGAGCGGATTGGAGGAACGGTCGGTGTTTCATCATGAGCGCGGGAGAGACATGCTTGGTCCGTATTTTTCCCGTGTTTTTTTTTTCGTCACCCACTTTGCACTCGTCACGCCTCAAACTCTCTTCTCCGAAGGTACCGGCCCAGCCTCGTTGCGTCCAGCGTCTGTGTTGCTGAGGCAAAATCGACGCTTGCCAATGTCATGACCTTCCCCCCTCAAACTGCCGCGTGACGAAGGTTCACATCACATCTTCTTTTCTTTTCCCCCTCCTCCGACTCTTCGCTTCGGATTCACTGCCCCTTTTGCTCCCCTTGTAACACGATGCTTCATCTCGAGCGGGAAATATGGCACATTATTGTGGCTCGCATCGTCAGGATGTTTGGATACGGCGGTGTGACGGTCATTTTCTTGTTGATGCTCAAGGCAGAGTTGCCGAGCTCGATCGACGTGACTGGCGTTGTGTTGGGGGTCTTTCTCGGCGACTGGGTCGCATCGTTAGTGCTGACCACGCGCGCCGACCGCATTGGCCGTCGCGTGGTGCTCGTCTTGGCATCAATATTGGTGGTGCTCCTGGGCCTGTGCTTCTTTTTTTCGCAGAACGTGGGCTTGCTCGCGTTCGGTGGCGTGGTGGGAATTGTTTCTCCTGCAGGCGGAGACATTGGCCCATTCGCGGCGCTCGAGCAGGCAATCATGAGCGACACCGTTGCCCGAAGGGCGACAGGTTCCGCGCCAGCAGACCACAGCCACCACCAGGCATCGGTTCCGTTGACCACGCTCCTTGCCTGGTATCAAGCCATCGGGGGCGTGGCCATGGCGTGCGGCGCTCTGGCTTGTGGCTTCGCGGTGCACGGCATGATGCAAGTTCAAGGCCTGACCGAAATCGCGGCGTACCAATACATCTACGCTGGCTACGCGTGCTGTGGCGGCGTGCTGGCCATCTTGTACGCCACGCTGCCGGGCCACTGCGAGCCGAGGTCGAAGGTCGCAATCATCGCGGGTACACCAGTAAAAGCAACCGAGTCCATTAACTCGCCTCCCTCTCAAGTCGTGGTGGCGTCGAGCGACAGCGGTTGGCTTTTCAGTCGTCTGGGCATCCGGCGCGCGTCGACCGCGTGGAGCGTCGGAAAGCTGTCCGTGGTGTTTTTTGTCGACGCGTTCGCGGGTGGCCTTGTGATGCAAAGCTATTTCAGCTGGTGGTTTCACCAGCAATGGCGCTTGGATCATACGCTCCTCGGCGCGCTCATCATGGGCGCGAATGTGATTGGAGGATTCAGTGGGCTGGCGGCTGGCTACTTGGTGAAGCGGTTCGGCGCGGTCAATACGATGGTGTTTACCCACTTTCCGTCCAACGTTTTGTTGATGCTCGTCATCGCGATGCCGACGTCGTGGTCCGCCGCCGTCATGCTGTTGCTGCGGTACACCATCTCGCAAATGGACGTGCCGGCGCGACAAGCGTACGTGGCAGCCGTGGTGCCGGCGGATGAACGCGCCGCGGGCAACGGCATCACCATGTCCGTACGCTCTGTCGCAGTCGCGTCGAGTATTTTGGTTTTGATCCCATGTACGTCGGCGTCAACCTGGTGGTGGCAGTCTGCGCCCTTTCTCATGAGCGGTGCCATGAAGTGTGCGTACGACGTCGCCGTCTACATCCTGTTTCAACTGGCCAACCGGCAAAAGGCTGCCGCCGTGGAGACGAGTGCGCCAAATACCGAACCACCAGCATTGGTTGGTGCCGCCGCGAGCATACCGACGGCGGACGACGAGCGTACGACGCTTCTGCCGAAACCGTAACGACCGAGCGTTCGACGAGTCAAGCACTACGCCGGACGAGTGAATTCAGAAATCTCTTCTACTCTCCATTACGGGAACAGTTTTTGTTGTTTTCTTCTACGATTCGTCGTGTCCACGAAACGTGTTTGTTTGCGGTAGCAACCTCCACTGAAATTTTCCTCTAAGGCTCTATGACCGCCGCTGGAACTCACCAAACTGAATTGTGAAAAGGCGTCGCGCGGCGTGAGCCAGTCAACTCAGCGGCATTGCGGATCTTCCCATTTACATTCCCTTGTCCACTGAAACACACCCCTGGAAACAGTTTGGGACAGTTCATACAAGTGGTCCCTTGCTCGATTGTGTGGTGAAGAGACGCTGGAGAGTGCCGCCTGAGCGAGCCCACCTAACGGAGCGCAGATCCTCATTGCGTGAAAC
>ERZ1292633.2536-Hain-H41-02um-R1-2536-length-18624-cov-7_pt1 | contig 18624 bp, 18 predicted proteins | sample MGYA00564406_ERZ1292633 | MGnify/ENA primary metagenome ERZ1292633 (study PRJEB36523, sample SAMEA6512639) | groundwater metagenome | collected 2019-01-08 | study: AquaDiva: Metagenomics assemblies of 32 groundwater samples | reverse complement strand
CTGACACAGTTAAAATAATTATCCGGAAAAGGCAGTTTCTCGGCATCGCATTGTGCAACAGGTGTCGGTGTGCCTTCATCAATCAACCGGTCACGGCCAATGGATAGCATGGAATTATTGATATCGGTCAGCCAGACCTCGCCGGATTTCCCTGCTTTCTGTAAAAATAAGGCGCTTAAATCACCGGTACCACCGGCAATATCAAGTACTTTGTCTCCATTCTTTACGCCGCTGGCTTCAATCGCAAAACGTTTCCATAATCGATGCAATCCAACCGACATAAGATCATTCATTAAATTGTAACGTTCAGCAACGGAATGAAAGACTTCTGCAACCTTGCCTGCTTTCTCGTTTTCAGGAACTGTATTAAAGCCGAAATGCGTCGTTTTGGTCATGGTTTTTTTTGCTATAAAATTGGTGCAACTTTAAAGAATAACTGCTGCTGAGTCTATTCCACCGGTCCCGATCATTTACAGGCCATGGCTTATTGACAGGTTTTATGGGTTGTTGAAATCCTGACATCCGGGTCGCGGCTCGCGCCCGCATCTTCCATACGTTGCAGATAGCGCTGCCACATTTTATCCTGATTGAGGCCATAGTTATAGAGTAAATCCCATGAATAAAGCCCGGTATTATGACCGTCTGTAAAATTTAACTGGACTGCATATTTCCCAACAGGGTTAATTTGCTGAATATTAACAAGCTTCTTTCCGGTTTGTAATATCTCCTGACCGGGGCTGTGGCCGCACACTTCTGCAGAAGGAGAATGGACGCGCAGAAATTCACAGGTAAATTGGAAATTCCTTCCATCTGAGAAAGAAATATCCAGAACTCTGGATTTCTGGTGTAATTTGATTTCAGTGGGGAACGGTGTCTCTTTAGTTAAGCCAGCCATGGATTATCAGTGCCAAAATGAATTAAGGGTAATAGATAAATCATTTAATGGCAAATTGTGCAAAAATAATAGCCTTAATACAGGAATCCTGATGGTTGCAAAAATACTCATTGTAGAAGATGAACCGGCAATTCAAGAATTGATTGCTTATAATTTACAACAGACTGGTTATGCGACGGTGTGTGCTGGCAATGCCGAGCAAGCCATGGTGATTATGAATGAAACGTTGCCGGATCTGGTATTGCTGGACTGGATGCTACCGAATATGAGTGGTATTGAATATGCGCGGATATTGCGCCGGGAGGAGCGTACCAAATTAATCCCGATTATTATGTTGACAGCGCGTACTGAAGAGTGTGATAAGGTAAACGGATTGGAAATCGGGGCTGATGATTACATGACCAAACCATTTTCTCCCCGTGAACTGATTGCACGCATTAATGCGGTCCTGCGGAGACGATCCCCTGAATCTTCAGATGAAGTGGTCGAGATCGATGGATTGCGGCTTGATCCGGTCAATCATCGTGTCACCGTACAGTTAAACGAAGTCATAATGGGGCCGACCGAATACCGGTTGCTGCATTTTATGATGACGCATACGGAGCGTGTTTATACGCGCGGGCAGTTGCTTGATCGCGTATGGGGGGATCATGTGTTTGTCGAAGAGAGAACCGTTGATGTGCATATCCGCCGGTTACGCAAGGCACTGGAACTGGTCGGCAAAGATGAACTGATTCAGACGGTGAGGGGGGCAGGTTACCGTTTTTCTGCTGGATCGAGTGTGAACTAAATAACAGGGCGATTGGATTGACCAGATTTTTATCTGGCGATTCTTTATTATTGATTAAAATCTTGATCATCATTTTCTTGCAGGGTCATTTCAGTGTCTGATATCTGGCAGCGATCGCTGAATATTATACTTATCTTATTTTTCACAGCGGTATTGTGGGTAATTTTCGGCGCCGTCAGTGCGCTGATTTTCTGCAGTATTATTTTATTATCGCTCGTCATTCATCATACTCGCCATATGGTGGCACTTGAGCGCTGGCTGCAGGTCTCTGATCATTCTGCGGCGAGCATACCCGCCGGCTTAGGGGCATGGGATGATGTATTTGCCTATCTGGCGCGGTATGTCCGTAACCATAGTCAGAATCAGGAGTTGCTGAGTCTTGCGCTGGAGCGTATGCAGAGTGCAACGTCAGCCATGCCGGATGGCATTGTCATTCTGGATGACAATGACCGTATCGAATGGTGTAATCCAGTTGCTGAGCAGCATTTAGGCATCAGTTTGCATCTGGATGCCGGTCAGCAAATAACGCACCTAGTTCGGCAAATGCCGTTCGTTGAGTATCTGGCCGCACGAAAATACAGCAGTCCGCTGTTGCTGCGGCAAATGCGCCATCAGCGTCTGACGTTATCATTGCAACTGGTTCCATACGGATACAAACAGAAGTTGCTGATCAGTCGTGATATTACAAGATTTGAAAGAATAGAAGCCATGCGGCGGGACTTTATTGCCAATGTTTCCCATGAGTTATTGACGCCTCTAACGGTCATTAGCGGCTTTGTCGAAACACTATCCACAGATAATAATGCCGATTCCGGCATCAATAAACGTGCATTGGCATTGATGTCCGAACAGACGCGGCGTATGCAACGCCTGGTAGAAGATTTGCTGATATTGTCACGGCTGGAAAATGAGCAGAATAAAGTGAGCGATAAAACGATTGACGTCGTGAACTTGCTGGATGATCTTCGGGAAGAAGCCGAATTACTGAGCGCCGGACGTCATCGCATCATAGTTAATCATACTTCTGACGATCATCTGGTGGGTAGTGAACAGGAATTGCGCAGTGCTTTTGGTAATTTGGTGAGCAATGCGATCCGCTATACCCCGGAAGGGGGTGAAATAAATATTAACTGGGAGGTTCAGGGTGGGCGTGGCTTATTTTATGTACAAGACAGCGGCATTGGTATCGAGCCTGAACATATTCCCCGTCTGACGGAGCGGTTTTACCGGATCGACAGCAGCCGTTCAAGAGAAACAGGCGGAACAGGGCTCGGACTTGCGATTGTCAAACATGTTGTGAGCCGCCATCAGGCACAACTGGAAATTGTCAGCAAACCAGGGCAAGGGAGTCGATTTAATATATGGTTTCCAGCCAACCGCCTGGCCTCAGTAAAGAAAATAAACATCCTGAATGACCAGGAATCTGTTGGGTCTAACCAAATGTAGCAAGCTGTTTTCCTGTCTGGTTCGCTATAATCGCTTGGATTTGGCGGGTTCTTGGTGTTTCTTGTTCTTTTGTCTGGGGATTTTTTGATTGTTGTTCGGTTGTCTGTCCGCCCAGATCAAGGCGCTTACGCCGGCAAGAATCATCGGGATGGATAGCCATTGGCCCATCGTGACACCAAGCGTTAATACGCCCATAAAACCATTCTCAGGCTCACGGAAAAACTCTGCAATGCATCTCAGCATGCCATAGCCGATCATGAACATGCCTGAGACTGCGCCTACTGCACGAGGTTTTGCAGAATAGATCCAGAGAAATATAAAAAAGACGATACCTTCCAAGGTAAATTGATAAAGTTGGGAGGGATGGCGAGGTAGTTCATCCACATAAGGAAAAACCATTCCCCAGGAGACATCGGTCGGTCGACCCCATAATTCACCATTAATAAAATTACCGATTCGACCAAAACCTAATCCTAGAGGGACCAATGGTGCAATGAAATCGGTTACCGATAGCCACCGTAGTTGGTATTTACGTGCAACAAGTAACATGGCAATGATGACACCAAGAAATCCGCCATGAAAAGACATGCCACCTTCCCAGATGGCAAAAATATGTAAGGGATGTTCCAGATAATAATTGAACTGATAGAACAGGACATGTCCTAGACGCCCACCCAGAATAACACCCAGCATGCCATAAAATAATGCGTCATCCAGCATTACGTTGGTAAAGATGGAGTGCGGATTATGCCTGATACGGTAGCGCCCCAGCAGAATGAACATCAGGAAGCCGAATAGATACATCAATCCATACCAATGGATGGAAAGCGGGCCTAATGAAAGTGCAACAGGATCAATTTGAGGATGAACAAGCATAGGTTCCGGCCTTATTTACGGTAAAATACGCATTATACCTAGTGCGTTTGTGATAATAGAATAGAACAACGCCTTGTCATAAATTATATTTTTATATTCAGGAGCAAACATGCCAGATAACAAACGTAGCCAGGCTATTACCCAGGGTGCCCAGCGTGCACCAAACCGTGCAATGTTGCGGGCAGTCGGTTTTACTGATGGTGACTTTAATAAGCCAATTGTGGGGGTGGCCAATGGGTATTCGACCATTACGCCGTGCAACAAAGGACTAAACGATCTCTCCCTGAAAGCGGAATCTGCGCTCAGGCGAGCAGGCGCGATGCCGCAGATGTTTGGCACGATTACGGTATCAGATGGCATTTCGATGGGCACCGAGGGCATGAAATACTCGCTGGTGTCGCGTGAAGTGATCGCGGATTCCATTGAAACCTGTGTACAGGCGGAAAGCATGGATGGTGTCATTGCTATCGGCGGCTGCGATAAGAATATGCCGGGTGCGATGATTGCCATTGCGCGGATGAATGTGCCGGCAATTTTTGTTTATGGTGGCACAATCAAACCGGGGCACTATAAAGGACAGGATTTGACTATTGTCAGTGCTTTCGAGGCAGTGGGGCAGCACAGCGCACATAAAATTGACGACGAGGAACTGTTACAGGTGGAACGCCATGCGTGTCCAGGCGCAGGATCCTGTGGCGGAATGTTTACGGCCAATACCATGTCATCCGCATTTGAAGCGATGGGCATGAGCCTGCCGTATTCTTCAACCATGTCAGCAGAAGATGAAGAAAAGCTGATCAGTGCTGGCCAGTCGGCTGAAGTATTGGTGAATGCTATTAAACAACGAATTCTTCCACGCGATATCATTACTCGGAAGTCGGTTGAAAATGCCATCGCAGTGATTATGGCGGTGGGCGGTTCTACCAATGCCGTATTGCATTTTCTGGCGATCACGCACGCGGCTGATGTTCCGCTGACGATTGATGATTTTGAACAGATTCGCGGCAAAGTGCCAGTGTTATGTGATTTAAAACCTTCCGGACGCTACGTCACGGCGGATCTGCATCAGGCCGGCGGTATCCCGCAGGTCATGAAGATGTTGCTGGCACACGGACTATTGCATGGAGATTGTCTGACCATCAGCGGGCAAACGATTGCGGAAGTATTGAAAGATGTCCCCGATGCCCCGCGTGCCGATCAAAATGTGATCCGCCAATGGAATAATCCTATGTATGCGCAAGGGCATCTGGCCATATTGAAAGGTAATTTGTCCACAGAAGGCTGTGTGGCTAAAATTTCCGGCATCAAGAATCCAAAGATTACCGGGCCCGCCCGAGTGTTTGAGTCAGAGGAAACCTGCATGGCAGCGATCCTGGCCCGCAAAATTCAACCCGGCGATGTGGTGGTGATTCGCTATGAAGGACCCAAAGGTGGGCCTGGAATGCGTGAAATGCTATCGCCCACGTCAGCCCTGATCGGTGAAGGTTTGGGCGATTCGGTTGGTCTCATCACGGATGGCCGGTTTTCCGGAGGGACTTATGGCATGGTAGTAGGCCACGTGGCTCCTGAAGCATTTGTTGGTGGGGCCATTGCACTGATACATGAAGGGGATTCCATCACCATTGATGCTGAACAACGATTGCTTCAATTGAACGTACCGGACGCCGTACTGGCGCAGCGGCGTGCCAGCTGGCAAGCCCCTGAGCCGCGCTATTCACGGGGTGTGCTGGCCAAATATGCAAAACTTGTTTCAACAGCAAGTATCGGCGCTATTACCGATTGATGTATCGCCATTTGGTTTAACTATGCTCAATCACCTCGGGAATGAAACCAGTCCTTATTTGCTGCAACATGCGCATAACCCAGTGGACTGGTATCCCTGGGGTGAGCAGGCATTAGCGCTGGCGCGTTCACAGAATAAACCCATACTGCTGTCAATTGGCTATTCAGCCTGCCACTGGTGTCACGTGATGGCGCATGAGTCATTTGAGAATAATGAAGTGGCCGCAGCGATGAATCAGCATTTCATCAATATCAAGGTTGATCGGGAAGAACGCCCAGATATTGATCAGATATACCAGACCGCGCATCACATCCTTAACCACAGAAATGGCGGATGGCCGCTGACCATGTTTCTGACACCTGAACAGCAACCGTACTTTGGGGGTACTTATTTCCCGCTGGTATCCAGATATGGACTGCCCGGTTTTCTGGATTTGCTGCCACGCGTTGCAGAAGCGTATTACATGCGAGGTGAAGAGATCGCAAAACAGGGGAAGGTGTTACTAACCTTGCTGGCGGACACTGTACCCAGGAAAAAAGCCATTCAGCCGGAATTCTCTGAACAGGTACTCCATCAGGCAATCTCCCAATTGGAGAGCAGCTTTGATCCGACGGATGGCGGCTTCGGCATGGCACCAAAATTTCTGCACCCGGCCGAGTTGAATTTTTGTTTGCGACACTTCATTACAACACAGCATGCCAAAGCTTTGCATATGATTTCCTTTACCCTGGAGAAAATGGCGAAAGGCGGTATTTACGACCAGCTCGGTGGAGGGTTTTGTCGTTACAGCACGGATTCGCATTGGCGCATCCCACATTTTGAGAAAATGCTGTATGACAATGGCCCGTTGTTGCAGTTATATACCGACCTGGCTGGTCACAAAGAATCCTTTATTTCAGCAGATCGTGGATCAGACTGCCGGTTGGGTCATGCGCGAAATGCAGGCACCAGACAGTGCGGGTGGGGGATATTATTCGACACTGGATGCGGACTCTGAGCATGAAGAAGGAAAATTTTATGTGTGGGACCGCGATCAGATCACACGCATTGTATCGCCTGAAGAATATGCAATCATTGCACCGTATTATGGATTGACCCAGGCACCTAACTTTGAGCAGAAATTCTGGAATCTGGAAGTTGTAACCTCACTGGCGGCACTTGCGCAAAATGCCGGTATCAGTCTGGATGAAGCGCAGAAAAGATTTGAATCGGCACACAATAAGTTGTTCGCAGCACGTGAATTGCGCATTCGCCCGGGACGGGATGAAAAAATCCTGGTCAGCTGGAATGGATTAATGATTAAAGGCATGGCGCATGCCGGGAGAATTTTTGCGCAGGCCGCATGGATACAATCCACACAGAATGCGGTTGATTTTATCCGGACCACATTGTGGAAAAATAACCGTCTGATCGCGACCTATAAGGATGGTAAGGCACATCTGAACGCTTATCTGGATGACTATGTATTTTTGTTGGATGGCTTGCTGGAATTAATGCAGACTGAATTTCGATTGATTGATCTGGAATTTGCGGTAGCGCTGGCAGATGTGTTGATCGATCAGTTTGAAGATAAGGAAATGGGCGGATTTTTCTTCACCAGTCATGATCACGAGCAATTGATACATCGCCCAAAGTCGGCATATGACAACGCTACCCCGGCTGGAAATGGAGTGGCTGCCATTGTATTGCAGCGGCTTGGGCTTATTCTGGGTGAATTGCGCTATATACAGGCTGCTGAGAGGGTGGTCAGCCTGTTTTATCCGGACATGCTTGCACAACCGAACGTCTATTGCAGTTTGCTCGTGGCATTTGAGGAAATGGTGAATCCACCGCAGGTGGTCATTCTGCGGGGAACTTCGAGCGATATGGCTCAGTGGCAATCCGAGCTGCAACACCGGTTTCCACAAATTCTCATTTTCTCATTGTCAGCGGAACTTATTAATTTGCCACTGAGTCTCAGCAAAGCAATACCCACGGGAGAATCCGTGAACACGGTGAATGCTTGGGTTTGTCAGGCAACTCGATGTATGCCGGAAATTAATAACTTGCAGGAGTTGCTGCAAGTCTGTGAAGTTCAGGGTAGAATGACCTCCCTTTTATAATTTTAATAAGGAAGAAATATGAAAACTGTTTTAATTGGAATGGCTTCTGCAGCAGCTTTAATGTTGGCTGGTAGTGCATTTGCGAGTGCAGACCTGGCAAAAAGCAGCGGTTGTTTGAATTGCCATAATGTTGATACCAAACTGGTTGGTCCAAGTTTGAAAGACATTGCTGCTAAGCATGGCAGCATGGCCGATGCTTCAGCCTATCTGGCCGGTAAAATCCTGAAAGGCAGCAATGGTGTCTGGGGTCCGATACCAATGCCACCAAATGCTAACGTTAGCCCGGAAAACGCTAAAGTGTTAGCAGATTTCATTCTGACATTGAAGTAAGTCATTCTGATTTCAAGAAAGCCGACGCATTTCAGCGTCGGCTTTTTATTTGCAGCAGCAGGATTTTTTAAAAGCAATGCCGCGTGTGTCAGCCGGGGGAGAAGAAATGAAAACTCGTATCAAATGGAAAGGGAATGTCAGCTTTCTGGCTGAATCAGGGAGTGGCCACAGCGTATTAATGGATGGGGCACCGGAAGCCGGCGGACAGAATCTCGGACCACGTCCGATGGAAATGCTGTTGATGGGGTTGGGTGGCTGTACGACTTTTGATGTGGTATTGATTCTGAAGAAAAGTCGCCAGGATATCAGCGACTGTGTGGTTGAAATTGAAGCCGAGCGCGCAACCGTGGATCCCAAGGTTTTTACCCATATTCATCTACATTTCATCATTACAGGGAATGACCTGAATCCACAGCAGGTCGAGCGCGCCATCAACCTTTCTGCAGAGAAATATTGTTCAGCTTCCATCATGCTGAGAAATACTGTGAAAATAACGCACGATTTTGAAATTATCAATTCATAGCAACGCCACTTCCAGCAGGATAAGATCGTTATAACAAGCCGGATTCATGTGCCTGCTGGTCGGCATGGTAACTGGAGCGTACCATGGGTCCACAGGCCGCATGACTGAAGCCCATTGCAAGTGCGGTTTGCTCAAATATTTTAAAGCCTTCGGGCGTGACATAGCGCATAACGGGTAAATGTCCGATACTGGGCTGCAAGTATTGACCAATCGTCAGCATTTCTACATGGTGTTCGCGCAGATCGCGTAAAACCTCCAGGATTTCTTCATCCGTTTCGCCTAAACCAAGCATCAGACCTGATTTGGTAGGAATATGTGGAAAACTGGCTTTAAAGTCTTTCAGGAGTTTCAATGAGTTGGCATAATCTGCGCCAGGTCGGCATTGCTTGTACAGTCGGGGTACCGTTTCGAGATTATGATTTAAAACATCCGGCGGGCAGGCAGCAAGTTTTTCCAGCGCAACATCCAGGCGGCCTCTGAAATCAGGTACCAGCGTTTCTATTTTTGTCCGCGGAGAATGTGTGCGTATCTCACGGATACAATCGGCAAAATGTTGTGCGCCACCATCACGCAAGTCATCCCGGTCCACGCTGGTGATCACGACATATTTCAATTTCATGGCAGCGATGGATTGTGCCAGATGCAACGGTTCATCCGCATCCGGTGGTTTAGGTCTGCCGTGGGCGACATCGCAAAATGGACACCGGCGGGTACATAAATCACCCAGAATCATGAACGTGGCCGTACCCTTGCCAAAACACTCACCGATATTGGGACAGGAAGCTTCTTCACAGACAGTGTGCAGTTTATGCTCACGCAATAATCGCTTTACTTCATAAAAAGCCTGACTGCTGGATGAACGTACGCGAATCCAGGAGGGTTTGCGCAGTAGATCGCCGGGGGATTGCGGGGTTACTTTAATGGGGTTGCGTGCCGTTTTGTCAGCGCCTTTCTGACGAGTATCCATGGTCATGATGGTTATAATTATCCTTTGATCAGTTTTTCTTGTAATTTCTCCACCAATCGGTTGCTTAAAACTTCCAGTCCATCGGCAATACCCAGGTCTTTGGTTTGTGTGACCTGTAATCCCCGATATCCACACGGATTGATGTAGGAGAAAGGTGTTAAATCCATATCCACATTCAGCGCAATGCCGTGGTAACAGAAATTTTTCTTGATTTTCAGACCCAGCGAAGCAATCTTTACATTGTCGACATAAACGCCGGGTGCTTCAATCCGTCCCACTGCGGTAACGTGATGATCTTTTAGCAAGTCTATCACGGCATTTTCCATGCTTCTGACTAATTCTCGTACACCGAGTTTTAGTCGGCGTATATCCAGCAGCAAATAAGCGATTATTTGTCCTGGTCCATGATAGGTGATTTGACCACCTCGATCTGTTTTAATCAGGTCAATGCCATGATTGTGTAACAGGTGTTCCGGTTTTCCCGCAATTCCCTGGGTAAAAACGGCGGGATGCTGTAATAACCAGATTTCATCATGGGTTTGCATGATTCTGTTTTGTGTGAAATCCTTCATTGCCTGCCAGGTGATCTGGTAATCCGACAACCCCATTCTTCTGATAATGAACTCAGGTTGATCAGGAATCGGCGGTAAATAATGGGCAGAATTATTAGTCACAGTACGACGGCAACCATGGGATGACTCGACAAAGCCTGATAGAGTGCATCCAGTTGTGCTCGAGAAGTGGCGCGGATGGTGCAGGTAATACTTAAATACGCTCCGTTTTTGCTGACCCTGATTGCCATGGTTGTATCATCAAAATCAGGTGCATGGTACTTGACGATAGCCAACGCTATTTGAGTAAAATCCTGCTGTGCTTTTCCCATGATCTTGATTGGAAAATCACAGGGGTATTCAATTAAAGAAGGCTGTTCTGTCTGCTCTGTCATATGCGGAATTCGAAGACTGCTTTAATGCAAAGCTATTCCTGGATCATAATTTACAAACCTGTTGTATCAGGAAAGTTGCCGCGCATGTGCGTTTCTTTATATTGCTGATAGAGTGTATGCAGCTGAGCGAACATATTGCCTGGTTCTCCTTGATCAACCGGTTTTCCATCCAGGCGGGTGATGGGCATGATTTCTTTGGTGGAGGAGGTCAGTAAAATCTCATCGGCAGTGCGTACCTCTGTTTCGGAGATTTCCCTGACTTCATGCGGGATCTGATTGGCTGCAGCCAATTCAAGTACCACATCATAAGTAATGCCAGGTAACATGAGATGACTTTTAGGAGGTGCCAGAAGTACTTTGTCCTTAACAATAAATATATTACTGGCGGCACCTTCAGTCAGAAAGCCATCCCGGATCAGGATAGTTTCAATGGCTTGTACATCAACCGCCATTTGACGCAGCAATACATTGGGCAATAATGAAATGGCCTTCACATCACACCGGATCCAGCGGTTATCATTGGCAGTGATGGCCGATGCGCCACTGACCAGCAATTCTGCAGGGGGCGGCAACAGCGGATTGCTCATTATGAAAATAGTGGGTGGAACCTGGGGAAACGCATGATCCCGCTTGGCCACACCGCGCGTAATGTGCAGATAAATATATTGATCGTCCCCTTCGTTCTTTGCAATGATCTGCTCAAGCAGATTACGCCACTCAACATGACTGAACGGATTCTTAAGGCGAATTCCATCCAGGCTATGTTGCAATCGATCCAGGTGCTCAGTCAGGCGAAAAGGTTTGCGTGAATAAACAGGTATGACTTCATAGACGCCATCGCCGAAAATAAAACCTCTGTCTAGCACCGGAATGCATGCTTCCTCAATAGGCATATATTGACCGTTAAGATATATCATGCGTGATCCCGTGAAATAGTGAAACGTCGTTTAATTAAAGAGCAGTTTAATACTGTCCAGAGTACGACCGAAGATATTGGCCGTATCGACTTTTTCCAGTGCAACGAGTGGATAGGTTTCGATTGTTTCTCCATTCATCGTAAATTTTACAGACCCTACTTCCTGCCCGATAAGGATCGGTGCGATGAGCGGCTGCTTGTATTCCATGGTTACTTTAAGCTTATCGGCCTGACCTTTAAGTATCGAGAAGTAAACATCCCGGTCAAATCCTGCTTTGAGCGTATTCTGAGCCCCTTTCCAAAGACCAATCGTAGTCAGCACGTCGTCTTTTTTGTATAAATGTAATGTGTCATAAAACTGAAAACCATAATTCAGCAGTCTTTGACTTTCAATGCTGCGTGCATTGGCTGATTTGGCACCGACAACAACAGAAACAAGGCGTCTTTTGTCGCGTATTGCTGAGGTGATCAGGCAATAGCCCGCTGTCTTGGTCCAGCCTGTTTTCATGCCATCGACATGCGGATCAAGCCATAAGAGGCGATTCCGGTTAGGTTGGGTAATGTTATTGTAAGTGTATTCTTTTAATGAATAGAGTGGATAAAATTCAGGGAAGTCGTGAATAATTGCATTGGCCAGAATGGAAAGATCATCCGCTGTACTATAGAGATTCGGGTCAGGCAGGCCAGTCGAATTGGTGAAGTGAGTATTTCTCATACCTAAGCGTTTTGCTTCGCTGTTCATTATGGCCACAAAACTTTCTTCCGAACCGGCAACAATTTCTGCCAATGCCACGCAGGCATCATTTCCTGACTGAACAATCATTCCGCGCATCAATTCGTCGACAGTCACCGGTTTGCTGGGTTCGATAAACATGCGTGAACCGACCATGCGCCAGGCGTTTTCCGTTACGTTAACCGTCTGATTCAATGTAATGCGTTTTTGCTTGATTGCTGAAAATACAACGTAGGCAGTCATTAATTTGGTTAATGACGCGGGTTCAATACGCTCATGCTCATTCTGGCTTGCCAATACCTGTCCAGTCTGGAAATCCCTGAGCGAATAAGATTTCGCTGCAATAGATATTGCAGGCTGTTGGGCGGAGACGGATGTTATGACCAGACTGAGTAATAAAGGGATCAGATACTTCATAGGAGTATGCAAAAAATATGCATTATACCTTGCTCAGGAATTTTCATAAACAAACGATTTTATCTGGACTGATCCTGATTCTGATATTCAAAAGCAACCCGGAATAGCACTTAAGATTGCAATGAGAATGCCGTTGCATGATGACATTAAGAAAACATCAGCGGAAAGGATTATAAGCATGATACATACTTTGAATGTTGTGCTTAAGGAGTTCTATGAAATATAAAGTAATAAATTATCGAAAATTGGCCGCACAACCCGATATTATTTCAAGAATTATTAACCTTGATACTGAATCAGAAAATTGCTACCGGGATCTGGATAAGCTGTTGCGCATTGATCAAAGTGTTGCCGCACTGGTGCTGAGGGTTGCCAATTCTCCGATGTACAATCGTGGCAAGCAGATCAAAACATTTCCAATAGCAATCAATTTACTGGGAATAAATATTATTCGTTCCCTGGCAGTACTTGCCTTGTCCCGGTCTATTTTTAATCAAAGCAGAAATCATTTGATAACGAAGCATCTCTGGCAGCATTCGCTGTTAACTGCCATTACGAGCCAGATGCTCTGCGTTGAAATGGGCAATGCACAGGAAGGGGAAGAAGCCTTTATCGCAGGTTTGCTGCATGATATCGGTAAGATTCTATTATTCACTCATTATACAGAACAGTATTTGACCACACTTAAATACATTCTTGAGACAAACTGCCCAAGTGCGGAAGCAGAATTGCAATTCCTGGGTATTGATCATTATGAAGTTGGTAAGCAGGCCATTGTTGAATGGAAATTGCCAGAGTATTTTAAAAACTATACCGGCATAAATCTAGATTCATTAACGGCCTTAACGGTGAAGGATAAGATACAACACAGTCTCGCTGTTGCAAACAGCTTGATTAAGGGCACCGGCATTGGTGCGACCCAATTGGAATTGAGTATCCGGAAAAATCGGTTGATAAATCTGGGAATGGATGATGAATTCAGCGATTATCTGCTGGGTGAAACCTTCTCGCAGAAGGTAATGCAAAATGAACTGTATCAGCAATGTGCCTGACTAATATGGCTACAGATAAGCAGCTTGATGACCCATCAATCTCCGCAGTGCACCATGCACAAATGCTGGTGGTGACTTCGCTCGAACATGGCATATGGAATGAACTCAAAGCAAAAATTGCATTGTCACTGAGTCGATTAAATTTAGAACCTCTGTATGAACCTACAATCTACCTGCTTCATCAACTGGTGATCAACGCAACTCAGGCACTTCATTACAATGTGTTTCAACGGATTGTGAATGATGATTTTGGTATCAGCACAACGGACAATCATTCTGAATTTGAGTTGCTTTATAAAGATGAGCTGGCTGAACATGGTGATCGTAATATCGCACGATTCTGTGAAGAGAACGGGCTGCGTATCATTCTGTCGTTTCCCAACGAAGGGGATATACTGGTAACCATCAGTGCGCCGATAATCTGTAAGGATATGGTGTGTCTCAATGACAAGTTGATTGATGCATTAGGCTATCAATTTCAGAAACATGCGATTGCAATTAATTCAACTGTCTGTGTTGCAACCATTCGAAAACACAAGGCAAAGCAATTCCTTATTAAATTACCGACATTATTGACAACCCAGAATGAACAGTTGAGTTCACAGGGAATTTTTACGCAACTGGGTTATAGCATCGTTTGTTTTTCAAGTGTCGGAACGATTTTTACCATATCTCCGGCTATTCTCGCAAAGCTTCATATGGAAGAGACGGTCGCCTCCATTGAAGTGTTTGCGCAGCTCATTCCAACTCATTTTTATAATGATGTCATCTGGGGCATGGCGTTAGAGACACCGAAAGGTGTTTTCGAGAATTACCGGGTTCGTATCAGAACATTAAAAGATACCGATGTATCCGTGCTTTTTAATGTGAGCGGGTATCGTGATGGTGATTCGGTTATTCACACCTTGTGGCAGGCTATTTCATTGAATGGAAAGGAAAATAACAGATTATCGGAGGGTTCTATTCTGAATGAAGCCAGAGTGCATAACATCACACGTAATTATGTTCCCCAATTGGTTGAACAGAAAGCCAGGGAAGTTGTGAGACTGGGTGGCACCCAGTTGATTAATGAAGAATGTTTTATCGCTGTCATGTTTTGCGATATTGTTGGATTTACCGCCTATGTTGAAAAGCATGAGAGTGAAGAGTCAGTTATTCATACATTGAATTCGGTTCTGAGCAAGATTTCAAAATCCGTAAAGAATCGTGGTGGTTTCATTGATAAATTCATGGGTGATTGTGTGATGGCGCTGTTCAGGAACCCTCATGAAGCTGTGATAGCCGCATTGGAAATGCAACATCATTCGATGGACATTAATCATATTCGTGAGCGGGCGCAGCAGGATGCGCTACCCCTGCGAATTGGTATCGATTGGGGCAAGGTCATTATCGGAAATATAGGTACTTCTGAAAGATTGGACTGGACAGCGATCGGGGATGTCGTCAATACGGCCTCACGGATTGAGAAGAACTGTCAACCCGGCGCTGTATTGATTAGCGAAAGAATGCGTAATGAAATTATTGCAGAAGCAGGGAATGCCATTCAATACGGTAACATTTTTTCTATTAACGTAAAAGGTAAACGGAGTGAGATAGCCGTTTGCTATATTCACGACTCACAATTAAGGCTTACGGATAGTCACTGACAGGTCGTTGAAAAACTACCTACGTTGCCCGACAGTATTGAAGATGGACTCAAACTGTTCATTTAAGATGTTTCTCAGCAGCCTGCTAGGCAGTATTTTTGGCCCGATCAATCACACCCATGTGAAATCCGAGTTTACCTTGTTTACGTTCTTCAAAGTAGTGTTTCAGAGGATCATGAATAACCCGGAATGCCATATCATCCCAGGGAATTTCCTGTTCAGACATTAGTTTTACTTCCAGGCTTTCTATGCCAGGTTTAAAGTCCAGATCAAGAAGCCGTGCGCGGAATAAAAGATAAACCTGGCTGATATGAGGCAGGCTGTATATCGCATAGAGCTTCCCTATTTCAACCCGTGCATTGGCTTCTTCCAATGTTTCACGTGCAGCGGCCTCGGCAAGTGTCTCATTGTTTTCCATAAATCCAGCCGGTAGAGTCCACCAGCCAAGACGAGGCTCGATGGCGCGGCGACACAGTAAAATCTTGTCTTCCCATTCGGGGATGCAGCCCACAACCATCTTAGGGTTCTGATAATGAATCGTTTTGCAGGCAGGGCATACGTAACGGGGCAACGTATCGCCTTCCGGTATCAGTAATTCCACGGCAGTACTACAGTGACTACAAAATTTCATGGGAAAGCCTCATGTTCATGACGACTGGAATGGTATTAAATCATAGGTAACCGATTAACTGGTTGTCAGTTGACAGTAAATGCTCGTTCGGCAAGCAGATTCCCGGCATCATCGATTAACTCAACCCGCCACTTGCCCAATTGTTTTTTGTCCACAACCTTGGTTGCAAAAGTCCGCCAGTTATCGTTACCGATTTGCAGGTTTATTTTAGAATCAAGCTTATCCTGGTGATACCAGAAGATATGGACCTGCTGTCCCTGAAAATCGCGCAGATGCGCAAAAAAATAAATACGGATATTGATGTCTTGATTGAGATAAAAAGTATTGGTGGAATCAGCGGGTTCACGCCCGAACATGGTGCCACTTAGTTGCGCTCTGATGACTTGCGGGTGATCAGATGGATTCGACGGAATGGCTGGAGTCGTCGTCAAATTTCCTTTTTTTTTTGGAACAGGGGGTGGCGTTATTATTGGGTTAGAAACTGTTGTCGTATCGGGTGTCACCACGGTTCCAGCAACGGCCTGTGCGGATTTTTCTGCTTTTAAGACAGGCTTGTTTTTAGGCATTGGCGGTTTATCATGAACAGCAGTATTTTTAATGACCTCATCAACAGTAATTGATGCAAGTGGCTGGCTAAGCGGCAAAGGGATATTTTCTTCTAAGGCCGGGATCGCTGGAGCGTGAGGTGTTCTGTCAGATACTGTTTCAACGGTCGATTGATCGTCATCATCCCCGCTGAATAAGATATAACCGATAAAAAAAAGCATACTGCATAATAGAATTGCAGCAATAGAGACTTTTTGCCAATCCAGCGGTGGCTGCTCGGTGATATCGTGCGCTATTTCTGTTAATTCCGGGTGTTGTTGCTCAATTGATCGTGGCGGCTGCTGCTGGATTTGAATCCGAATTTTTAATTGATGGTCATTCATAGTATAGAATTCTGAGCCACACCTCTGTTTGCAGTCAGCCACAAATTGAGTGTCAGGTTAAAGTTTTCAGGAGGATAACAGAAACGTGTTGTTGAAATGCAATTTATTGGGACATTTTAATAATTACCGGTCATAAAGTAAAACGCTGATGATTTGTCGAATGTTTTTGTTTAGTTTGTCATTAATGCCGGACGTATTATAGATTGATCAATGAATCCAGACACCAATATGCCATGAGAAAAGAATGAATATAATTCAAGGGAAGTTTGTAGGATTGCAGGCTGATGCCGGTGATTATCAATAAGAAGCAATACAAATGACACATGATAAGCGCATGACTATTCAGCAACAGTTGCAGGATCTACGCCAGCAGATAGAGCGTCACAATTATTATTATTATGCGCTGGATAATCCAGTCATTCCTGATGCGGAATATGACCGGTTATTCCATAAATTGCAGGAAATCGAACAGGCTTACCCGTATCTGATAACACCCGAATCACCGACCCAGCGGGTTGGCGCTGCACCGCTCAAGGCGTTTTCGCAAGTAACGCATGACATACCCATGTTGTCGCTGGGAAACGCATTTGATGATGTCGATGTGGAGGCATTTGATCGCAGGGTCTGTGAAGGATTATCGGTCGATAGCGTGGAATATGCGGTTGAACCAAAATTTGATGGACTGGCCGTGAGCTTGCGTTATGAGAATTGGGTTCTCAAGACCGGAGCGACGCGGGGCGATGGGAATGCGGGGGAAGACATTACAGTGAATTTGCGGACGATCCGGGCTATTCCGCTACATCTGACATCCAGAGCTGTCCCGGAAATATTGGAAGTACGCGGCGAAGTGCTGATGCTGAAAGCTGATTTCCTTAAATTGAATCAATCTCAGCGGGATAAAGGTGAAAAGGAATTTGTTAATCCACGCAATGCTGCAGCCGGATCGTTGCGTCAACTGGATCCGAACATCACAACAAAGCGACGACTTACTTTCTTTGCCTATGGCATCGGGTATTACAAAGACCCGCAGATGCCACAGGATAGGCATAGTAATATCATGGCATACCTTGCAGCATTGCATTTTCCCGTCGCTAAAGAATGCAGGATCGTCACCGGGCTAAACGCATTGCTGGCGTATTACCAGCAAATTGGCACCGCACGTGATCAGCTGCCTTATGATATTGATGGTGTGGTCTATAAAGTCAATTCCCTGTTACAGCAGGAGAAGCTGGGGTTTGTGTCGCGTGCACCCCGTTTTGCCATAGCCCACAAGTTTCCAGCGCAGGAAGCAATAACGCAATTACTGGATATTGACGTGCAGGTCGGTAGAACAGGCGCCTTGACGCCCGTTGCGCGTTTGAAGCCGGTGTTTGTCGGTGGCGTGACGGTGACCAATGCCACATTGCATAACGCGGACGAAATAGAACGCAAGGATGTGCGTATTGGCGATACGGTTATCGTGCGCCGTGCCGGTGATGTGATTCCCGAAGTCGCGTCGGTCATGGTAGAGAAGCGTCCTGCAGATGCACGGGTTTTTGTTATGCCGACGCACAGCCCGGTATGCGGATCAAAAGTCGTGCGGCTACCGGAAGAATCGGTATCCCGTTGTACTGGTGGATTATTTTGTCCGGAACAACAGAAG
>ERZ1292633.2535-Hain-H41-02um-R1-2535-length-18628-cov-5_pt1 | contig 18628 bp, 18 predicted proteins | sample MGYA00564406_ERZ1292633 | MGnify/ENA primary metagenome ERZ1292633 (study PRJEB36523, sample SAMEA6512639) | groundwater metagenome | collected 2019-01-08 | study: AquaDiva: Metagenomics assemblies of 32 groundwater samples | reverse complement strand
CTTTTGTATATGTCAGAGCGTACCGCCTCCTGCTTCTAAAAGGCGAAGCGCGCGAAGATTGGCCACATTTTCTTCAAATGAATACGGGTATGGGGCCTTCCCCGCTATCGCGTCAAGAAACGCCTTAATCTCGTCAATGTACATCTCCTCTTCGTTTATGTACCCCTTCTCCGGAGCGCCTTTGGGGACCGGAATGACCTCGGTCTGCTTCGTTTTGGCGTCAAAGACCTTAACCGAGTAGTCAAACCGCTCCCACTCAAGCACTCCCTCCGAACCGAGGATGCGAAGCGTCCGGTACGGTTTTCGCGCAATGACATCTATGAGAAGCGTGCCGCGCACATTGTTCTCATAGGTAAGCGCGGCAGTGAGCGTGTCGTCCGCGTTCATGTCCAAGTCAGAGAGCTTGGTGATAGTCCCGCGTGCCTCTTTGACCTCGGAACCCATAAGGTGGTTGAGCCAGATGAGTTCAAAGCAAAACATCTCTCTGCATGCACCGGTTTCCTTCTTAGAGAAATAGACTTCGCGGTAATTCTCCCACGGATGCCAATCCGGCAGGTACTGCCCCATGTGGTACTGAAACGCGAGTACTTTTCCGATGCCCCCCGCATTGAGCACTTCCTTCATGGTCTTGATTGCGGAGTTGAAAAGAAAAGTGCAGGAGGGCGCCTTCACCGTCTTGTCTTTGCTCGCGAGAATCTCCTTGTACCCGTCATCACTTGTCGGGTGCTCAACAAAGAAATGCTTCTGGTGTTTGAGCGCATAGCGAATGTAACCGCCGTGCGCATCAGGAGAAGTGGAAATAATGAGTGCATCAAAGTCCTCCGCTTTCATATCCTCAAAACGGCCGACGGTACGAAGACCGTATCTCTCCTTCGCCTCTTTGTTTCGGTCGGGGCGAAGGTCAAAACCGACGATATCACGCTCGCCGAGCGCAAGGAGATTGCGAATCCGACGTTTGCCCATGGAGCCCAGACCTGTGATGACAAACCTCATGGCGTACATGTGAATAACAATGTCTTGCCTTTCCTTACGAACTGCGCTAGCATAACGGCACAGTTGGCTTCGGCCTCACCCCCGCAAGGGGGAGAATGTGGAAAAGCCGTCAGAGCAAACCCTTGGCGGCTTTTCTCATGTCCGCAAAAACCTCCTTTCTCAAAAAGCCGACTTTTTCCACAAGTCGTCGCGTATCGACAATGCGTAGTTGGGAAAGATTGGCTCGTGCCTCGCACCCTTCAACCACGCCAACAGACACGCGAAGCGGGTGGACGCGTGCAGATGTGGTAAGCGGCACAACGAGACACGCATCAGCCCCGAAGCCACGCAGTATGACTGCCGGACGCAGAAAGTTTGTGCCGCGCCCATCTTGTTCGGTGCCGATGTTCACCCCGAACCGGCACCACCAAATCTCGCGCACAGTGTAGAGGCGCGGTAACTCGGCATGCGTGCGCTTTTTAACTTCGTTCCAACCATCGAAGTCTTTCGCCATCGGAGCACGCGGGGAGTGCATACGCCCGAACTGCTCCAAATCCCTTCCTATCTCTTCCCTGTGCCTGAACAAAAACTCCGCAGCGACCCACTCCTCGGGAGAGTCCAAATCAACGGAGCGCCATTTATCGCAAATAATCGCCTTGGTGTTTTTCATAATCACCTTCCTCTGCTTAAGAAACGCGGCGGTCTTCAGAATATAGACAAAACAGCCGTTTAAGAGGTACGCGGGCGGCCACGCTTGGATGTTCGTGGACGGGACCGCGCGTTTGTTCGCAAGAATAATGTTACCTCTCCTATCAAGATGATAGAGCCGCGGGTGCGTCGGCGCAACCGTCAGTACCGTATCCGCGTCTGTTTCCTGCATGAGTTTCCAGCACGCTTCGATGTCCCGAAGCTCCCGAAGCGGCGATGTGGTCTGGAGGACGACGAGATGCTCCGGCGCATATCCTTCTTCCTTTTTAAGACGCGCGAGGAGACAGAGGAGCGCGTCCGCGACCTGCGCGCGGTCCCCCGCAAGGCGCTTGGGACGAAGAAACGGAACCTCGGCCCCATACTTTTTCGCGACGGCGGCAATCTCTTCTGAATCTGTGTCCACAACCACGCGGTCGGCAAAACGAACGGTTTTTGCCTGCTCAATCGCGCGGGCAAGAAGGGGCTTCCCGGCAAAGAGCCGGATGTTTTTCCGCGGTATCCGCTTTGAACCGCCCCGAGCCGGAATGTAGACAAGAATCTTCATACTGACAACTAATCACTGAATAACATGTAACTGAATAACCCGTTGCTTCGGAATAAGAAAGTTCGTTATTCAGTTATTCAGTGATGCGTTATATGTTATTCAGTTAACTGACCTGGTGTTTAAGTTTCCACGCTCCGTTCATCTTCTCCCACAGATGCGGCGGGCGGTAGGAATCCGCCACCTCAAAGAAATGTTTCTCGGTAATCCCAAGATACTCCAAGAACCAACGGAAGTGTTTCTTCGGAAACTCCCCGTCGTAGCGGCGCACGAGCGCCACCCCCTCTTCCCGCGTGATATGCCCGTCGCGAATCTCGTGCGCCGCGTCAGAAGTCGCCCGGCCGATGCCGAACTTGATGAAGGCGAGATAAAAGTGAAAGCCGTCCTGCTTGTCGTCCAGACTCGCGTACTTGGAGTAGGTCCCCTCCGAGCGCCCCTCCTCGTTTGCGGTAAAGCCGGTGTGCTTCTGCGCGTAGTAGAAGTTCTCCTGCGGCACCCATTTTTTGTAATACGAAAGCCAGTGCATCTGTGCCCCGAGCTTCTCAATCTCTCGAAGCGGCGGCGGGCAATAAAACGTCAAGCTCGGGTCCCGCGTCTCCGCGCGCGTCAGAATGCCCGTCTCCACCCCCGCCTGTATGAGCGCATCCGCGCCGGCTCCCTTGAAGTAGAGCGTCTCCCAGTCCGCGACCGACTCAAACGGCTTGTCGGCATTTTGCATGGAGCCGCCGTACTCTACTTCCCCGTTCTCGCCGTAGAAAATCAGCGGAATCCCAAAGCGAAGCGCGACATGGAACGCGTACGCCTTCTGCCCGAACGCGAAGGGCTCCCATGCGTCTCCCTTGAGCTCGAAGGCAGCGCGCGCGAGCTTGCGATGCAGAGAGCCGCCCGGGAAACAATTCAGCGCCGTAAAACCGGAGCGCACGAAGTTCTGAAAGTTCTTCCAGCCAATGTCCGTGTACTCAAACGGCGCCCAAGTCGCGCACAGCGGGTGCATGTTGTATTTTGTTTTCAGGACATGCGCCGTATATCCGCTGTCCTTGCCTCCGCTCGCCGGCACCACCACGTCAAAACTCCCGTCAGTCCTCCGGTGTTTCTTGCAGAGCGCCTGTAGTTCCTTCTCGCGCGCATCCCAATCAATCCCTTTGTGCTTGCGCTCCGCGTACCGGCAGGCGCTGCAGACTCCCCTCGGGTCAAAGGTAATCCGCGGCCGCTGGTTTGAGACCACGCAACGGGTGCAGAAGCGCACTTCCTTGGGCTGAATCTCCAGTTGTGCGTCAAGTTTTTTCGTCATATGCCATGCTATAACCCCAAAACGAGTCTGATTATTGTCGAGAAGACTCAAGACTTCTTAACTCACTGAAACCTTTTGGCGTGTACTTTTCCCACTCCTCCTGCTTCACATACAACATCTTGTATGCAACCTTTTTCTGCCTCTCGTTTGCATCAGAACACCACTGCTTCAGCCGCGCAATTTTTAAGGGGTCATCCGTATCTTCTCGTCCTTTCGTTTCAATAATGTACACAGTCCTGTTGTCAACCTTTACAAAAAAGTCGGGGTAATAGTAGGCAATGGAACCCTCGGCGTTTCTGTAATCAAGCTTAAAGCGCACTGCATAATAATTCTTCGCGAACGATAGTATATCGTCGCACTTTTCCAGAAACTCGGCGAACTTCAGTTCAAAACCGCCATCGCCGACAATTTTGTTAAAAACGCTTTTTTTCGGTAGCAGATAACTTCGGTCATTCACCACGAACGGACGGCTATCGCTTACTTTAATGTAATTCTTCACCTCAGTATCTCCGACATCCCGTATCGTCAAATCGTTTATGGCTTTCTTGAAGGTCTCCACAATAGTTTTAACGGCTTCTGTTTCAGAAAGGTTTTGCAGAGTATTCAGGTCTTCAAGATTTACCGAATGTTCAAACAAGTGTTCTCTAACGAACTCTTTGAGCTTGCTAAACAGAATGTCGTAACAGCCAAACAACCGGAGTTCCTTCATGATTCTTTGCGCGAACCATCCTAAAACGCTCTGATAGTTTGGTTCAATAGTCGTCTCCAAAACGGTCCGATGGTGTTCCTTGTCCTCAACGACCGTCTTAAAAACGATTTCCTTTTTCTCCTTATCGCTGAACTCTTTCAGAGTACGTTTTGTGTGCGATAACTCTGCAATATTTAATTCGCCGAGATTTTTATATTCTCTCTGAATGCGTGGCGTGAGAATGGGAAGTTCAATATCAAGCGAGGAAATATCTTTTTTTGCATTTTGCCTATCCACTTCAATGACTATCGGGGTTATTGGCCGCTCTCCCGTCCCCATACTCCGTTTTTCAAGCTCAACTCCTTCCGCCTTGATTGACTCTACGAACTCCATAAAGGCGGGGGTTCCGATAACGCTCACATACTCTTCTACATCATCCCGTCCAAAAAACATGCGGCGCAACCCGCGGCCAAGCGTTTGCTCCGGCAGAATATTAGACTTTGCCGAATAGGCGCGAAGCCCGACAATCGTGGTTACATTCCGCACATCCCAGCCCTCTTTGAGCATAAGCACGGACACAATCGCCTTGAAGCGGCTCTCGGCGCTGTCTATGGCATTCGCTTGGTCGCGGAGTTTCCGTAGCTCTCCCTCATCTTTTCCTTTGACATTCTCTGATATATCGCCGCTTTTGATGGTGTGAATCGTAAACACCGACCCTTTCAAATCGGAGTATGAATCTTCCAAGTACTTCGCCACATCATCACAGTTGGTCGTGTCATCGGTCATCACAAAGAGAATCGCCTTCTTTCCGGTCGGTTCAAGCGTCCTGTATGCCTTTCGCCATTCCTCCACGCCAAGCCGTATAAAATCCTCGTACTTTTCCGTGAATAAAGCGCTTTGCCTCTCTTTGAGTTTTGCTCGGCTCGCCTCGTCGGGGAGCACGGGGTTCTTCACGACTCGTTGGTGAATCGCTTCTACAAGGGGATAGTCGGAAACGGTCTGCACGAAGATTGCCCCGTTATAGTGCTTTGGCGTTGCCGTTACATCAATCTGGAGGGCCAGCCGCGTCCCTTTCTGCAGGAGTCTATTGTGAATATCTTGAATGGAGCGAAACCACGCCAGTTTGTCGTCGTGAATGTGGTGCGCCTCATCATTGAGCACCACAAGCTCGTCTATATCCCGCACGATTTCGCCGAGGTCAACGCGAGATTCGTTTGTTTTCGTCACCGGCTTGTTGCCTAAAAAGTAATCCGCCGTATTCTCGTCTGTAAAGCTCGGCTCTTTCACATCCCCCTCAAACACCCGATGGATGTTGGTGAGAAAGATATTTCCCGTAACGGAAACCGTCCGCACTTCATCCTGCAAATGAAGCGTAACCTGAAAGTCATCTCGCCAGTTCTGTCCCTCGTATCCGCTGTCGGGCAAAACAGGGTCTTCGTAGAAAATCTTTAATCCGGCAAAGTCCGCCTTGATTCTGTCAAGCACAATAATGTTGGGTGTGATGAGCAGAAAGTTGCGGGCAAGCCGAGAGTCCTTTTCATAGAGTTTATGAAAATACGCCCATGCGAGAAGCAAGCTCAACACTTTTGTCTTTCCGCTTCCCGTGGCCATTTTAACCACGAAGCGAAGCCAGTCCTCTCCCCGAAACATATCCATGCTCACGCGGCCGATTTTGTCGTACTTGATAAGGTCATACTTACTCTCAACACCGGCTACATCCACGAGCCAGATAATCGTTTCCACCGCCTCTCGTTGCGCAAAGTAGTACCGAAACGGCATCGCGACTCCCTGTGCGTCAAAAATCGTGTGCTCCGTCTTGAACCACCAGTTAAGAAGCGCGGCACTCGTCGGGCTTGCTCCCGCATAGTTGCTGTCTCGCCATTTCTTCACCTCCTCGCGGAGCATTGGCACAAAAGGAGGTAGTAGTTTTTCGTATCCCTGTTCTCTCAAATCCTCATCAGCAGGAAACCATCTGGTGTGAGGGTCAAGTATCGCGTAGGGGTCTTTTGAAAAGTCCTTATGTAGGGCCATATTTAGTTCCGTACTATCTACAGTTTATCCACTTTTTCGTTGAAACTTACCGCTAAGTATGCTAATCTCTAGTTACGACCTTTCGGTCGTCCTGCCCGTGGATTCGGGTTTACGATCCGCAAGGTCTGGCCCCAAAAGGCCAGATTTTTGCTTTTTCTCGGCTATATACAGTTTGATATCTTGAGCATTTACAATCTTCCCATTAAGTTCAACTTCCGTTGCCAACGCGGTTTGTATGTATCCGCCCTTGATAAGTATCGTCCTCTTTTTTTGTGCCGTTCTAAGGTAACGGATTAAATGAAGAAAATCTGAATCTCCGGAGAGAAGGCAGAATGTATCATAGTATTCAGCAAGGCGAACGGCGTCAACGCTGATTTCTACATCAAAATTGCATTTTGGTATGAGAATGTATTTTCCGGCACGGTCAGTCTTTACCTCTCTTGTGTTGGTTAACTCCTCATCATCCGACAAATAATGCCGAATCATTTGCATCGGTTTGGTAAATACCTTGCTCTTACTAAATATACGCCTTGCTACTTTGATAAAATCTTGGGAACCTTGATTGCTTGGATTATGTCCGTAATAGAAACGAATATCAGTTGCAAAAGATTCAAGTAAACTTTTCAGTTTTTCGAGTTTGATTATCAACTTCTGACCCTCTGCGAGTAATTCGCCGTTTTCGTCTCTGTCGTCATCTGAAAACCAGTGGTTAACATTTCCAAAGTCAATGAACGCAAAAATCTTCCCGAAAGAGTCGTTAATCTCAAGTATTTCTCTAACTGTTTTCTTTTTTAGGTCGTGTAGGTCCATTTTATAAAATTGACTTTTTATTCTCCGCAAGTTCAGTGTGAATAACATCCACGCAACTTTTAGCTTCACTGTGAAATTTGGAGTGTAACTCGTTCATTTTCTTCTGAATACTCTCATCCGAGAAAAGATTGACTCGACCTGCTCTACAATCGTAATAAAGAGATATAATTTCATTGAAAGCGTTAGCCACTTTATTATATGCCCTCAAGGAGTCCTTGGAGAAATATACTTGTATCAACCAAAGCTTAAGTACCCGCTCAATTAAAGGAGTTGAGGGCTTTATCTCCTCGCACTGGCCTCGCTCTAGCCAAAACTTCATCTCCTTAACCTGTTGACGCATTATTTCCAACTCCTCAAAAATCTTCCCCGCCTGTTCTTGTAGTTTAAAGTATATCTCCCTCTGCAAATTGCTCTGCCGCTCCGTCTTCAATTTTCCCTTTTCAAGAAAATGCGTAACGACGACAGTAATCAAAGAACCTAAAAGAGACCCCGCCCCTATCAAACCAATCGAACCTATAAGACTAAACCAATCGTTTGTTGTCATATCTTCACCTCAATTACCTTTGTCGTGTCATTCCCAAAAATATCCACGACCTTTACGGCGATTTTGCGCTTGCCTGTAGAAACTTCGCGCTCCGAAGTAACAAGTTCCAGTTTTTTGTCCTTCCTCGTCCGAAAGGACTGCCATTCGTTCTCAAAGATATAGCCGCCTGTCCATTCTCTTTTTTCCTCGCCTGTTTTTGGGTCAATTATCCTCACAACTTCCTTTCTGCTTTCAAAATCAAAATCCACCGCCCAGTAATCCACCCAGTCGGTCCAACTCTTCGTCAAGACCTCGCGTGAGACAAGTTCCGTCTTTTTATCTTTGGCGATTTTGATAACGGCCCCGTTCTCAACGACTACCTTGCTCCCACCCGGCCGCAGGGCTTCTTCAACCTCTCCTGTGTCCTCCTGATTGTAAAACACGCTAAAGTCTGTCAATTCAACGGCAATAGTAGATTGCCTGCCCTTCGTAGCTTTGCGAATAAGGGGCTTCGCTTCCAAGTAGGCAACATCATAGAACTTCACCTGTCCTTTCTCCACCGCCTTTTTATCAAACACTTCTCTAGGAATGCGTTTGAACTTTATATCTAACCCTCTTGCGCTCTCTCCGCCAAAAGCGGATCCGCCTCCGGCGGAAAAATCAATCCCCATCTCAAAATCAAAACCGAGCACATCCGCTTTCGTGATTCCTTTTTCCTTACACTCCTTCACAATATCGGTAATCAAGCCAGAAGAAATCGGCATATCAACCGCGCCGATGGCGACCAGCCGGTCCCGCTTCTTGCCGACAAAAGTATTGAACGACTCCACCGGCTCCGCCTTATATGCCGAGAGAATGAGGGCTATATATTCCTTTTCTTTGCGCGTTTGCACTTTCTTCCGCTCCTCCGCACGCAAGTCCTTGCTCACATGATTGACACCTGTCTGCGTGTCTCGCACAGGCAGATAGTATTCGCGCTCGTATTTACCGATATTCAAAATTTCAAATGCCCGATAGTTCTTCCCCTCGTTTTTGAGTTCTCTCTGTACTCCAATCATTCGTTTCCTCGTCGTATGAATCCCGAAGCGCCCCAAGTCCGAGCCAATCCACCTTCGTCCGAGTTTTTCTGCAACCGCCAAAGTTGTCCCCGACCCGCAGAAGAAGTCGGCAACCAAATCCCCATCATTTGTCGTCATTTGTATAATTCTTTCCAGAAGTTTTTCTGGCTTCTGAGTTGGGTATCCGACTATCTCCGGAGTAGACCCTTGAAGATTGGATATGTCATTCCAAAGATTATTAGCCAACCTTCCTTCGTTCTCCCTCTCATTCCAATACGCTTTTTCAGACAGAGTGTTGCCCCCAAGATAGAGTCTCCCATCATCCTCCAATGCCTTAAGTTTTTCATATCTCATCCTCCAACCTTTCTTGGGGCATTTCCAAACTTTTCCATTGTTGTCTGTGAAGTCATAGGTTGTTTCAGGTCCTGGACTTCCAGTTTTTTGTAGAGGATACAAACGATATTTACCTCGTCCATCTCCATCATCCAAACTGTACATAGCAACAGTTGTATCTGAGAGTGGTTGAAATACGGGATTCAAAATATAATCATCAGATTTTGAGAACCAAAAGATGGTATCTGTGTCTCTAGACAAGTTTCTCGATATTGTCTTTCCACTTGAACTTCGTTGCCAGACGATCTCATTATGAAAGTTATCTGCACCGAATACCTCTTCCAGAACCATTCTGATATAACTGTTTACTCTTGTATCACAATGAACAAATATTGAACCCCTTTCATCAAGCAAATCATGCATGAGTTTCAGTCGCTCGTAAATCATGACGATAAAGCTGTCCGCGCCTTTGCCCCATGTATCTCGATAGGCGACTTCTTCAATGACGGAGGGTTGTTTGGTGAATGACGCATCACCGATTTCTATATTCATTGAAAAATCTGCTCCGACATCAAACGGTGGGTCAATGTAAATAAGTTTCAAGCCGCCCTGCGCCTCAATCTCCTTGCGCATCGGCCCATTTTTTAGCGAGGAGAGAATGAGTTTGTTATCTCCCCAGATGAGCTTATTCGTCCAGCCTTTTATTTGCCGACCGGAAGGATCGAATTCCTTAAGAGGCAGGACTTCTGTCCCGACTTTTTGGACGTGTTCGCTTCGCGGCTCGTCAATATGTTCAATCGTCTGAAAGGGCAAGACGGTATTCGTAACTTCATTCGTTTTTCCATTCCAAACAAGCTCAACCTCTCGGTCGTCATCAAAAAGCAAAAACCGATACTTCTCCGGCAGGGGCTTCCCCTCCTGTATCATCTTCACCGCGTCCCGTTTTTCGTTGTCTGATAGATTCATACCATGTTCAGTTATAGCTAAAAACGCTCAAAGCTTGATTCAAGAAATCGGTCATTGCAGACTCACTTTCTTCGTAGATTCGTTCAATTTTCTTTAACTCATCATCTAGTTTAATTTCCCTTTCCTTTGGTAATTTCTTTTCAAGGTGATGAGAATGAACTACATTACCTTCAGAAAAAGAGAGGAACCTATGAGCAAGATTGTTTCTCACTTCTTGAATTGTACGAATAGACTCGCAAAAATTCTGCCATCTTTCAACTTCAAAAGGTAGATTCTTTCTTTTGGCCTCTTCGTCAAGAAAGTAAATCATTTTCAATACAAACCTCCTTTTGTTCTCAAGGGTTGGAAATATCTTCTCATCGAGCAACGCGCGGTTAAATATCATGCCGTTTGTTTGATTAACCGCAATTTGTCCTTCTACAATAAAGACACTGAAGCACTGGCCAATTAGAATATTCAAATTACTCTCAATCCGAATCAGACAATAAAAAATAAAGCCGATTTTCTTCAACTCTTCAGGGTGTTTTTCGAGAATCTTTCTTATGGAGTTTTTGTTCATCGTTATTTTTTCGCAATATCCTGCCCCAACGGACTCTCAAGTAAGTCCCGAATATCCTCGGCAAGCGTCTGCCACGAGTTAAGCCCCTTAAACCATCCGACCATTTTATCCGTTCTCATCCGCAAAAGCCGCGAAAACTTTTGCCAAGTGAACCCTTGGGGCTTCAGCTCATTTTTCCATTCATGCCAAAGGTACTGCGGCAACTTGTTTCCATACCACACATTCAGATTCTCCCATTTTATGTCAGTGGACGGGCCAGATAAACTCTCAAGGTGAGCAATCCACGCCTTTACTTCTTGCGGTTCTTTAGGGATATGCAAGCTCATGTCCCAAGTATATACCCTTTCAAAACATCGTCAAACATCCGCTAATCCGTCTCTATCTACTAAGTCGAGAAAATTCTTCATAATCTGGATGCCGGCTTCTCCGCTCTTTTCCGGATGGAACTGCGTGCCATAAACATTCCCTTTCCTGACTGCGGAGCAGAACTCAAGGCCGCCGTAGGTACTCACACCGAAGATATGTTCCTTCTTTTCGGGCACCAGGATGTAGGAATGCACGAAGTACGCGTCAAAGGGCTTCGAGAATGAGCGGAAGATACCCGTAGACCAGTCCGCGCCGTTTTGATAGACGCTGTTCCACCCGACATGCGGGACTTTTTCGCCGTCCTGGAGTTTCGGGAACTTCTCGACTTTTCCGGGAATGATAGCAAGCCCTTCGTGCTCGCCGAACTCAAAACCTTTTGAGAGAAGGAGCTCCGCGCCGAGGCAGATGCCAAGGAGGGGCTTCCCGCTCTCGGCGAATCGCTTCACCGCATTGGTAAGGCCGCGCACTGCAAGTCCGCGCATGCCGGAGGCAAAAGCTCCCACCCCGGGGAGGATAACGGCGTTGGCGTGAAGAATCTCTTCCGCGTCTTCGGAGACGCGCGCGTTCGCGCCAAGGGCAGTGAGCGCCTTTTTAAGACTTCCGAGGTTCCCCACTCCGTAATCAACAATGATTATTTTTTTCATAGTCGCACGGGAATATCGTTTTTATGCAAGTACTCTTTTAATACTCCTATCGAGTAATCTTTGTAGTGGAACGCCGACGAAAGCGAGACAGCGTCCGCGCGCCCTTCCCGTATCACCGAGAGCACCGACTCTTTCGCGCCCCCTCCGCCGTGCGCGATGACCGGTATGGGCGCGAACGCGGCAATGTGCCTCATAAGCTCAAGGTCATAACCCTTTCTCGTCCCGTCGCGGTCAATGGAAGAAACGAGAAGCTCGCCGACGCCGAGCTCAATGCCCCTTTTCGCCCACTCCACCGCGTCAACCCCGGTCCGCTCCCGGCCGCCGTCCGTGTAGCACTCATAACGGCCGTTCGGCTGTCTCTTGGCTTCTATGAAGAGCACGATGCACTGCGCCCCGAACTCCCTGGCGGCCTCGGAGAGAAACTCGGGGTGATGGATTGCATAGGTATTGACCGCCACTTTGTCCGCGCCGGCGCGAAGCGCGTTGTTGATGTCTGTAATGCTTCGTATGCCGCCGCCGACCGTTACCGGAATGAAGAGTTTCTCCGTAACCGAACGCAGGAGGTCAACATCAAGATTGCGCCCGTAGAGACTCGCGACAATATCAAGGTAGATGAGCTCATCCGCGCCCTCGCGGTAGTAGCGCTCCGCAAGCTCTTTGGGGTTCCCCACAATACGCAGCGCCTCGGTATGCACGGGCTTGACCACATTCGGGCCTTTGATGTTGAGGAGCGGAATGACGCGGATGCTCTTGGTCATAGCTCTACAACCCGATTGCGCATGCAGAAATTACCGTCGTGCGGCGTACCAAACGGTCTCGTAGAGGCCGCGGCTGTGATGTCGGAGATAAAATGTGTACTCCGGCACCATCTTCGCGAGCATCAGAGGTATTTCCCAGAAATGCTCCGGCGCGTGGTAGATGCAGACGGCAAGCCGCGGCAAGCCGCGGGTGATAATCTTCTGTGCGCCCCGGAGCGCCTCGGGCTCCGCGCCCTCAATGTCAAACTTTATGAAATCAACCCGGCTTCTCGCAAACACGGCGTCAAGCGTGGTCATCGCAACAGACGCGCCCTGCTCCCCCTCTCCGCTCCGGTGATACCCGGTGCCTGTTCCGGAAAAATACGCGCGCCCGGGAGCGTCTCCTACGGCAACAGGGTGCGCAAAGACTTTGCCGCAAAGATGGCGCGCGCGTATGAACGCGCGAAGCGCCGCGCATGACTCGGCGTTCGGCTCAAAGCAGTGCACGGAGTGAAACCGCGCGCCAAACCGGCGTAGCACCGCGCGCAAAGTGTCGCCCTGCCACGCGCCGACATCAACGAAGACATCGCCTTGATGCACGGCGAACGGCTCGCCGAAGAAATACTGGCGCGGCTCGCAGACGGAGGAGAGGAGCGCGGCATTGAGCGAAAAAGCGTGCGCGCAAAGCGCGTCAAAAGTGTGCAGAGAGCGCGCGTCGGCAAGTAACGCGCGCACGCGCTCAAGCTCGTCTTGATTGCGCAAAAACGCGTCCCGGTAGGGAATGGTTTGCAACATAAGGTAGAGCCGAGCTTCAATACCCTCTACCCCGATGGCGCGAAGAGAGCGCGCAATCGCCGCGGTGTCGGATGCAGAAATCACGACATGCGGATGCGGAAGCTCGGCTATGCAGACTGGCGGAATTACCGGAAGGCCTGCAACGAGCCGCCCCCACTTTCTTGCGTCACTGTCCGAAAAAAAGGCGGGCGTGACGCCTGCTTTCTCCAGAAGGGCTTTCGTCTTCCGGCCTCCTTCGCCTGCGCCGAAGAGCACAATCGGCGCTTTCTTTGAGCGCGCCTGCAGCGAATGGAGCAGAGAGTGAAAAAAGCGGTCTCCGCTTTTAACCATCCCCTTAAGGGTTTGCTTGGTGAATGCCATACCATGCTTACGAACCGGGGCGCGAGAGGTCGTAGCGGTCTTCAGTGAGCGCGTCAAGGCCGGTCGTCTCTTTTCCCGGAATCGGGAGCACATGCGTAACCACTTTATCAAGGAAACCGATACGGACGCCGGCGCGCGCCATGCGAAGCTGACGGTCAATGTCCGGCGGCCGGTTGTAGTGCTTCCGCCACGACGCTACATTCCACTTGAAAAACCGCAGGTACGAACGATAGAGCCAGGTCTGCACGCCGCCGATGCGAGGGCGTACCTCTTTCGCGTCTACAACGGTTTTGACGCCGCGCTTCTCCACCACATACGCGCCAGAGACGAACTCATGGTTTCCCTTCTGCGCAAACCGAAGGAGCGACTCCAGATGGTCGGGAAGAAAGACATCGTCATCGTCAATCTCCGCAATCCATTTCCCGCGTGCAAGGGCCATTGCCCTATTTCTGCTCGGTATGCCTGCCACATACCACCGCGACTTTATTTCCTTTGAGTAGTGCGTCCATTCAGGAACATGGAAATACCGAATCCTCGGGTCATTGAGCTTGCGGACCAATTCGCTTGTCTCGTCTATCCGGTTGTCGCCGGTGATGACTACCTCAAAGTTCCGGTATGTCTGCCTTTGAATGGCCGGAAGACAGCGCTCGGTTAAGACCTTTGGCCGTTTGAAAGTGGTCATCACGACGGAGATAAGCGACTCTTCGCTCGGGTCTCGGTACTCGCGCTCGTGGAGGAGCCGCGCGAGGCGTAGCCGCACCGGCTCGATAAGCGCGAAACGCGCTGAAAGCAGCGCGCAGATTGCTTTGTCAGCGAGCGTCCGCTCGTGTTCCCACGCCCGAAAGTCAATCGCGCGCGGCGCCGTTTGGTTAGAGGACTGATTCATAGTACGAAATGGCCTCGCGGATGCCGGAGCGAAAATCCGTGAACGAATAGCGGGGAAACACTTTCCGAAAGCGGCGGGTATCCAGGACTTTTTTGGGCGCGCCGTCTGGATACGCAGTGTTGAAAACCAATCGCCCGCGATAGGGAAGTTCTTCCGCGATAATCTCGGCGGTCCGTTTTATGGAGTAGCCCGTGCCTCCCGCAAGATTGAGAGGATAGAGGAGGTCGTGCTTCGTCGTCAAACCCTTGAGAAGGAGCCTCACGATATCGTCAATGTAGACCCAGTCGCGAACCGGCTTCCCCGTCCCCCAAATCTCAAACGCTTTCTCGTTGTTTCGCTTTGCCTGAATCATCCGGATAATCATGCCGTTCAGCGCATGCGTGCGCAGGGGATTCTTCTGGTCGCCGGGGCCGAAGACGCCCGGCAGGAGAAAATTGACACTGCGGATGCCGTATTGTTTTGCGTAGGAAGAGGCGATGTAGTAGAGCGCGCGCTTCGCGTTGCCGTGGGCGAAGATGGATTCGTGCACCGCTCCGTCGAGCCACTCCTCCTCGCGAAGCGCGCCGCGGTCTCCCGGATACGAGCAGTGGGAGAGCGGGTTAATGATGCGGGCGCGCGGAGCGGCCTCGGACGCGGCGCGGTAGAGGGCGAGGGCGAGGGCGAGGTTGTCGCGCATCACCTCGGCTTGATGCGCGCCGACATACGCGACGCCTCCCTTATGGTCCGCGAAGTTGAGAATGGCGTCCGGCCGCGCTTTGAGAAACGCCGCCCGAACCGCTTTCGCGTCGCGCAGGTCCGCGTCCGCCCGGGAAAGCGCATACACGCGATGGCGCGTACCGCGAAGAGCGCGCGCCGCCGCGCCCCCGATGAACCCGGCGCTTCCCAAAATAACGATTCGCATAAAGATTAGAGAGCGACACCGCGGGGCGTTAACCCCGCGGGTCGCCCCAACCCGACCCCACCCTGCGCGGAGCGCAGGGTGTCTTTCCATTCGTGTGCGCTATTCGTTAAGCGTATCTACTATAAATGCTCACGCGGCGGCGCGCGCCTGTTTTTTAATTTCTTCCCACCTTTTGAGCGAGAAGTCCTTGCGCTTCGGAAAATGCGCGGGAGCCGATTCGGGAACTATATCAGGATTCCGCAGGCGCGCAAGCTCAAAGAGGGTCTTCGGAGCGGTGCCGATGTGTACGAGTCCCGTGAGATTGAGAGAAAGAGCCAAGAGAATCTCTCTCCCGATAACATCCACATAATCAGCGCTTGAGAGCACATTGTCATAGGCGCTTTTGAAGGGCCAGAGCCTTGGCCGAAAGGCCGTGCGGATAATCAAATGATTCTCTGTTCGGTTCTGTATCTCCAGTTCTCCCGCGTATTTTGTAAAGCCGTACCAATTCGCCGGAGACGGCGCGTCGCTCTCCGCATACTCGCCCCGGGTTCCCGGAAAGACATAATCGGTTGAGATATACACGAGCTTTTTCTGAAATTGTTTCGCGGCGCGCGCCATGTTCGCCGTGCCCATGACATTCACAAGATAGGAGCGGGGCTTGTCCCGCTCGCACGCCGCGCTGTCCGCGATTGCCGCCAGATGAAGAATCGCGTTCACCGGGCAGGCGCGGAGGCAGTCGGCAATCTGCTTCTCGTCAAGAATATCAAGCTCGGTTGAAGCAGGAGCGACTGCGGAGAGCTTTCCGCATAACTCCGAGCCGAGTCTCCCGAGACCTCCGGTAATAAGATACTCTGGCATGGTGTTATGTGTAAGAATTAAGAGGGTTGTTCACATTCTTATCTGTCATTCCCGCGAAGGCGGGAATCCAGCAGCGGGCCTTCAGCCATAATCCTTGCTTTTCTGGATACCAGCTTTCGCTGGTATGACATCCTTGAAAAAAAGTGTGAACAACGCGAGTAAATCTTATATGTTATGCAAATAACTCGCGCTCAACGCAATCGCAGATAATGTGCTCAATCACGAGGTGCGCTTCCTGAATCCGCTGGGTATCCTGCGACGGTACGGCAACGGCGAAGTCAACCTGCGCTTTGAGCGCGCCGCCCTGACCCGTAAGACCGATAGTTTGGAGGCCTTTCCTTTTCGCCAACGCCACTGCCGCGAGCACATTGCGGGAGTTCCCGCTCGTGGAAATCGCGAGCAGTATGTCAGAGGGATGATTCGCAAGCGCCTCCACCTGCCGAGAGAACACGAACTCAAAACCACGGTCATTGCCGATAGCGGAGAGTATGGAGGAATCCGTCGTGAGCGCGATGGCGGGAAGCGCTCTGCGCTTGAGCTTAAAACGGCTGACGAATTCTGCGGCCATGTGTTGGGCGTCAGCCGCGCTGCCGCCGTTTCCCATAATCAGAAGTTTGCCGCCGGAGCGAAACGCGCCGGCGATGGCGCGCGCCGCGCGCGCGAGCGCAGGCGCAACGCGAGGAAGCGCCTGGTGCACGCGTACGCTTTCCCGCATCTGCGCGTTAATCGCTTTTTTCATCTCGTGAGCGGTGTTTCGCATCTTTGAAATACTCCTTGGCGGCGCGGTAGCGCGCCGGCGTGCCGATGTCAATCACCGGCTCGTCGGTAACAAATCCGTAGCAGGTCGCTCTGCGAAGAAGCTTTGGGAAAAAATCGAGCTCCAGAGAAAACGCGCTCTCGGAGGGAAAGCGCCGGGCGGCGCGCTTGTCAAAGCAGTAGATTCCGGCATTGAGGTAGCGCTCGGCTCCCGGCCTCTTTTTTTCGGAGAAGTCCGTGATGCGCCCGTCGGAGGAGAGAGCGACAGAGCCGCCGTCAGAGCGGGAACTGCGGGAGAGCACAACCGTGAGCGCGGCGCGTCTGTCTCTATGAAAGCGCAAGAGCGCCGAGAGGTCAACCGGACAGAAAGTGTCGCCGTTTAAGACAAGGGCGCGCTCTCCTCCCGCGAGCGGGAGCGCGAGCCGAAGCGCGCCCCCCGTGCCGAGCGGTTCCAGCTCTTCGGAGAAGACCACCCGCGCGTCGCTGCGCAGATGCTCCCGAATGAGCGCCCCGAGATGGCCGACACAAAGGATGGCGCGCCGCATGCCCTGCCGCGCGAGCAGGTCTAGGAGCAGGTCAAGAAAGGCGCGCTCGCCGACCGGCGCGAGCGCCTTCGGGAGATGCGACAGAATGCGGCGAAGCCTCGTTCCCTGCCCGCCGCAGAGCACGATGCAGTCCGGGAGGAGCGGGCGGCGCGATGTTTCTTTATGCTTCAAATGCGGGCGCATAGTAAATGAGCTGGCTTCCCGTCGCGTCAAAAGAAAACGGCACCAGGAGGAGCTTTGAGAGGGCTTTCCGCACCTTCGCTTGCTTCCCCTTCGGCACGAAAAAGAGCATGAACCCGCCGCCGCCGGCGCCCAAGAGTTTTCCCCCGACTGCGCCCGCGCGGCGCGCCGTCTCATACATATCGTCAATAAACGGCGTCGTAATCTTGTCGGTTACCGAGCGCTTTATTCGCCAGCTCTCATGCAAGAGACGGCCGAACGAGTCAAGCGAAACGGACGGATGCGTGAGGAGCCGCTCTGCCTCTTCTGCAATTCTCGCGAGCTCCGCGAGGTTCGTCTCCTTCCGCTGAATGGCCGCTATCTGCGCCTTTGCAATGTCGGACGCGGTGCGGGAGACCCCAGTAAAGAAGAGCATCAAACTCTCTTGAAGCGCGCGCCGGCGCTTCGGCGCAATCGCGAGCGGGTACACTTGAAACGCCTCGCGGCCGCCAAACACAATCTTGTTGAATCCTCCGAACGCCGCGGCGACCTGGTCTTGAGACCCCACGCTTTCTCGTATCCGCGTCTGCTCCACCCGGAGCGCGTCAAGCGCAAGCTGACGCTTGGTCACGGTCTTCCCCTGAAGCGCGTAGAGCGCGTGCAAGAGCCCGACGGTAAACGCGGAGCTTGAGCCGAGTCCCGACATCGCGGGCACATCGCTTGAGTAGGCCGCCTCAATGCCCTGCCGGAACTTTAAGAAACGCAGGCACTCGCGAACCGAGGGGTGCTGAATCTCGCCGAGGGAGCGCACCTTCTCCGTCGTTGAATACTTAATCAGATACTTGTACTCAAAAAAGGGCGGGAGGCGCCGGCAGGTGATGTAGGAATACTTGTCGATGGTGGTGGAGAGCACCATGCCGCCATGCTCTTTGTACCACGCGGGATAATCCGTGCCGCCGCCGAAGAACGATATGCGCAAAGGAGTTCTCGTGATGAGCATAGAATAAGAACATCGTTAATCTTTAACTGAACCTTTAACCCTGACTGCCGGAACCTGCGCCAGGAGAAACGTTATTGATTGCGGAAGGGGTCGCTCGGCAAAGCAGCATAACCCCGAATCAGTTCGGCGATGCCCTCCTTAAGAGTAACCTGCGCCTGA
>ERZ1292633.2534-Hain-H41-02um-R1-2534-length-18632-cov-6_pt1 | contig 18632 bp, 7 predicted proteins | sample MGYA00564406_ERZ1292633 | MGnify/ENA primary metagenome ERZ1292633 (study PRJEB36523, sample SAMEA6512639) | groundwater metagenome | collected 2019-01-08 | study: AquaDiva: Metagenomics assemblies of 32 groundwater samples | reverse complement strand
CTGGCGGCCGCCTTGGAATGAACGAGCTTCACGATGTGTTTCTGGCCGTGAATGTTGCCGCTGGCCGCCACACCGCGGCCACCCGTGTCCTGCAGGTCGTATTCCGACAGGTCGACGTGGTCAACGAAGCTGTCTTTTTGAAGATCGCTGTTTTCACGATACATTAACAGGACATGACCGAGAAGGACGAGATGACGCTTCTTCCAGGCTCGAAGGAACGACGGTGCCCGACGTAATCGTAGCGCCGTGCCCACAAGCGTCGCCTTCGCTGATGCCCTGGAGCGGCACAAGGTTTCGCTTGGGAGCGGTGGGTTGAGAGGAGCGTCCGATGCATGCGCCCCGTGAGCCCGGCTGACCACGACGCCCCCTGCAGTCGTCCGAGTGCCGCGGTCATCTCCGTGGGATGCCGCCGCCACGCGGGCGACTTCATCGTCGACGGCGGAAAAGAACGCACTGGTCGACGACGACGAAAGGGAGTTGGACGGCCGCATCATCGCGGCGCTTATTTGCCGGGACAGCATCGGCATGGACATGGTGTGCGGCAGCACCCCTTGGCCACCGCCTGCGCCCGAGGGGCATGCCGGCCGCCCGCCCGCGTCGTCTGATTCCTGGTTGGCTGGTGACGCACCACGGGATTGACAGCGAGACGGCGGGGCACTTGATGCCCGGACCGCGGCGTCCAACGCTGTTCCGATCATCGCGGCGACGCTCGTCAGCCCTGGCGCAAACCCTCCACTGCCCGAGTCCGCATCGCGGCGGGATTGTGGACTACCGCGCTCGGCGGTGCGCTGGTGGGTGACGCTGGACAAGGCCGCGGCGGCAGCGGCAAAGATGTTGCTTGGTTGCGGATCGCGCTGCATGGAGGTCCCACTGTTCGCGCGGCTGCGAGGTGCAGCCGTAAGAGTGGGAGGAGAAGGACGTGAAGAATCGGCTGCCGCTTGCTCCTCCGCTTCGTTTGACCTCCGCGTCGAGGCGTCACCGACGTTCGGCCCACCGTTTGAGCCGCGCAGTTCGATGGCTGGAAATGCGCGTGTCTCATCGGGTTTGAGCGGTGACCGCGACGACGTACCCAGAGGTACTGCTGTCGCATCGCCGGCATCTGCTGAGCGCATCTCCACAACCGAAGGCTGCGAGATGTCGGCCTTTGTATTCTCTTCCATGTCCGACCCGCTGGCGTTCAAGCCGCCCCGTTTGGGAGTCGAGGGAGTGCTCGAAACGAGCACGTGCGTCGCCGCAGCGCCCCCTTCCGTGGATGAGGGCGGCACTTCCTCTGTCGACACGGTGGCTGCTTCGGTCGCGTTCGGCGGTGCGTTGACCTGCAATGCAGCGATCCCTACCGGTACGGTCGTCGAAACGCTATTTTCTTCACCGCCATGAGTGGGCTCGAGGGTGGACTGATTCGAGGCAGCGGGTGGAGCATCCGCGACCACGGGGTCCATGGCAGCGAGTAGTCTCGGAGCCTCCTCTCTGAGCGCGTCACCCGCCGCTGACAAGGCCGCGCGACCGGAGGACGCAAGCGCCTCCTTCATGAGCGTGTGAAACATGTCGCGCGTACGATCCTTGTCCTGTGGCCTTTCCGTCGGTGACTGTCGCGAAGGCGAAAGGTTTCTTGCCATTTTAGCGACGTCAGGACCTCGCAGTCGTTCGACGGCCGCCGACGCTGCCGCCTTGAGCGCGTCCCTGGCCACGTTGCCCATGACATCCTTAATGGCCGCGCGTGCCATCGGTGAGAGCGACCGTCGCTTGGAGGTCGATCGATCGCCGCTCGACGCCACGGCCGCCGCTAGACGTCCCGGCGAATCCAACAAGAAGCGACGAACAGGAGACGGCGTGGGGGGATGTCCCATCTCGATTTCGGGTGCCCCCGCGGCGGCTTGGAGAGGTGGTGGCCCATCACCGGCGCTGCGGGGTTGCACAACGGCTGCCGACCGCGGCGGACTCGCATACCGCTCGCTCAGTAACGCTTGAATCCACTTCGCCGCCTCCTTGACCGGGACGGGAGGATGATATTGGGCCGACGCGGCGCTCACATCTTTATCCATCGAAGCGGCATCACCGGAGGACACATCCAACTTCTTCGACCTCAAACGCGCCGCCAAGGAACTGAACGGGGAAAGCAACAGCTGCCTCCAGGCCGAGCGCTCCTGTGGGGAGGAGGTCTCCGCGATGCATAGGTCCGGCGGAGTCAAAGGCCGGGTCCGGCACTGTTCACACGGAACTGCTGTCGAGGAAGAGACAGCGACACCGGGACGAGCCGAATGCGAGGACACTTTCGACCGCTCGGCCAGGGTGTCGTCCGTCGACCACGCGAGGCCGTGCTGAATTAGGTTGTCCGTGATCGCCGTCCTGCGGTGGTCCGCCTCAGGAGACGACTGTTTGTTCTTTTCGAATAGCGACGCATTGAAAGACGCATTGCCGTCATCGAAGCACAATCCGACGGTGGCCACCATACCCGATGGTGGAGTGGCGGCCGCTCCAGCTGGCGGCGAAGAGGAGGAAGGGTCGGATGCGAGAAGCCCTCGTCGTGTTGGAGAGGAGGGCGGCGGTGTGCGGCTTCGGTGGGCGGCGTCCTCTTTCGCCACGGCCGCGCCAAGGAGACTGCGTTGACGGGGTGGACGAAGACCCGAGGACCGCTTTCTCGTTTCAGTCCGTGGGCAGCTGGTGGGCCCTCCCACAGGGCCAGGCGCCTCGCCTGCATCGGTTGCATTTCGAGGAGGAAACGCTCCCTGGCTTTCCAGCCACGCAACGAAGCTATCGACGTTGTTCGTGGCACCTCCGCGGACGGACGAGTCAGTCAATGAGGTCGGCGGCGATCGATGCGGCTCACTGTGGTCGGTAGCCTCGCTTGGGCGCCATGCACCTTCAAGCGATCCGTACACTGCTGCCGCCTCGCGGCGAAACTGGTTGACGCAGACGGCGGCGATGGGAGAGAGGGCGTCGACATCGATGTTGGAGGCGATGGCCAGAGGGGTGCGGTGTGCCATTTGACTGGCCTGCCCCCGTAAGTGGAAGTCTCGCTACCTGGAAAACAGGGAACGGGAATCCGCCCGCAATCACTCGACCACACGCATAACGAGAGGATACGACCGCCCCTTGCCTCCCCATTTCGTTTTTCGTTATTCGCTCGCTTCATTTTTTTCACAAGTTGATGCTGCGTCTCGTCTTCTCTTTCAAGGCTGAGGTGCCTGCGATGGGGACCGCGGCCGCTTTCCCGTTGGTGAACCGCCAATGGTCGCGCCACTTGGTGGCCGAATGCCCGCAAGCAACAGGGGATGGGCGACTACTACCGGCGCGACCGACGACGGTTGTATGGGCGCCGTTGTCGTCGCGCAGTGGGTCAATGGGCTCGCCGATACCACCATCAGCTCGTTCGTCCCCTGCGTGACGAGGTCGAGCATCGCAGTAATCCAACGACTCAGTGGTTTATTGGGTTTGAGTGTGCACCCCATCGCAGGCAGGAAGCAAATCGGGCACTTGAGCGTTGGCCGGTATGACGACCGGGAGGCCTTGAAGGCATATCGCTTGCGTGGCTCCGGACCGACTCGCGCCTGGGGATTGGCCATAGGCGCCACCCCCGGCACAGGCGTGGCATCGGTGTGCGCAGCCGGGGAACACTTCCCACCGCTCTTGGAGAAGGTGGGGTCCGTCCGTGCGGACGCAGGGATGGGCCCCGCCGAGCGGTGGTCCGCCTCGACGACGTAACCTTCGGTATAGTCCATGATGCACTTGCGGCAGAAGGTGTGGCCGCACTCCGGCACCGTGTTGATGGTGGGATCGTTCAAAAAATCACCACAGATGTGGCAGCGAAGCAGTTCGAGAAGTTCGAGCATGACGACGTCGGTCGACGAGACACGTCGTGCCTCGCCGAGGCCATTTGAGACGTCTGCTTCACTCGCGACGCGCGTATCGCTGTCGTGAAGCGACGTGGCCATTGGAATCGGAAGCGGCTCGGTGAATCAAATCCGGCGTCGAATCCATCGACCGATCATGTCACGAGGCAAACGCACGAGGGGTACTGTTCAACTCTCTGATTACAACAAAAACAGTTTCGGTTTTTTTGGAGGGAATTCGGGACACATCCACCATCCGGCGAGCCGTGTGAGTACGATCACTGGTGACAACCGGTGTCCAACGAAATGATTCAGCCTTCGACGGTCGCGAGGAAGACCCGCCGCGGCGAGTGTCTCATAATCACAAACACACATCATGAGCTTGCGGACCACGCCGAGTGAGAACACGCGAGAGAGAGACATGGAGAAGAAGAGGAGCGTGCGGAAGAAAAAGATGGTCAGTGCATGCGTTATCGTACTGTGGAGGAGGAAAGAAAAGAAGAGCGGGCGTTTTTTTGGAAACCGCTTTGTGCCGCGGCGATAAGGGGGGTTGGCCCCCCCCCCGCCCTAAAGTTCCCCGTCCGGGGAGCGAATCCCATCCGCCGTTGTGGGTGGATTCGGTAAGGAGGGTGTGCCGTTGCGCACACCCATCAGCTTTTTGGTGGCTTGCGCTCCGTGCTCCTCTGCCGCATTGATAAACGGCACCGTGGTATACTGTCGGACGAAAGCTTCGAGCTCGACCTCAGACTTGGTCACACTGACGAGCTTCTTTACTGGCGACGCTCCTCCGCCGCCGCGGTGAACGTTGGCTTCCTGCGACGAGGACAGTGCGGCCCTCGCGGCGATGGCGGGTTTGTCCGACCGGCGCACATAGAGCACCGCGGGCAAGCCAGTAACCGCTGGAGAAAAGTCATCGCTATAATGATCGTTGGCGATGGCGTCCATGGTTGCCACGGCCAACCCGTCGTGCAACTTCCACTTTCTTGCCATTTCTTGGAAGAGTGTGAACAGCGCCCGGCTCACCGGGCAGCCCGTGTCGAGGTACAGCAAAAGCAGCACGTCGTGATCCGCATCGTCGATGACCAGCGACGTGAAGGACAGATACGTGAGGCGAAACGGCTCGCCACTTCCGAATCTGGGCAAAGAAAACGAGGGCTGGGTGTGGCGATGAAGGGGGACGAGGCCCTGGCTGATGTTCGACAAAAAATTTAGCATGATGTTGGAGTCGATCGGAAGTGGCAGGCCATCGTCGCCCGTCAGTCCACGCCGAGTTACGTCGTAATAGCAGGGAAGCAGCCGCCGCGGGGAGTTGGCGTGGTGAGCGTCCGGGTCGAAGCGGTACTTGGACCTCCCATGTATGACACCGATGGCCCAGCCGTACTTGGCGTGTTGGTCCACTGCATCGAGAAACATGGCGACGTGACTCGTTGACGTGGGATTGGACAGGACGACGGTGACGTCGGTGCGTTGCTGGGCAACTTTAAGAAGCTCCTTGAACAGGGTCACTCGCCCCGCGGCAGAGGCTCCCGCCTTTCGCACCCAACGGCCGTCGTAGTGTGTGCCCTCGAAGACGTGCTCATCGTAGTCGCCTTCCCTCGTGTGGTGCGTGAAAAAGAACAGAATCGGCTTCATGCGCTGCAAGAAGAGCGTGCCGGTCGCATCGCTAAATTCACCCAAAAGCGGCACCCCTGCTTCGGTCAAAAAACGAAGTAGTCCTTCTCGAGTGAAGCGGCCCGTTTTCGATTTGGCGGCCTCAAAGTCTGACCGTGGCGAAAGGGTCGTCAGGGATAGGCTCAGAGGGGCGGCGACCATAGGGCCATTCTGCTCCTGGTCCTCTACAGTCGTTTCTTCCACCAAATCATCGCCGATGTACACGGGGTGGGCTCCCCGGCTTCCTCGGGGTAGTTTGCCTGCGTAGTGCGAGCGCAGAACGACGACGCGTTCGAATTCTTGTCCGAAACTAGCAGCGACCGCTTCCTCAGACGTCAGCAGGAAGCGGTAGCGAAAATGCAAAAATCGTGATACATCCACAAAGATGTCTTGGTTGACGCCTTCGCGAAGAAAGCCGAATACAAGAACGCCTGGCAAGTCTGGCGCGTCAGGCAACGCGTCGCCGGCGTGCAAGCCGCTTCGTAGCGCCAAAGCCGCGTCCGCCGCCTGCTGTTCCGATGCTGCATTGATCTTCGAGGGTTTCGTTTGGGCGCCTCGTTTGGCTGCTCGCTCTTGCGCGACTCGTTGTTTGGCTTCCTGAGCAGCCGCTCGCACGCGCGACAGCGGTGGCACCACGGAGGGAACATCGTCCCTCGGTTCGAGTGTGCCGACGTCCACGAAAGCGGCGGCCTGCTCAGTCTCGTCAATCACAATGTGATTTGCCTTCAACAAGCCGAGCATGTATCGAACGAGGGCGTCCGCATCCGTGGGGGCTTGATTTTCGCTGGCCCGCGCTTCCACGCCGTGACGGAAGACGATCAACTGGGGAAAGCGACTGACTTTAAAATGGGAGCCGAGCGCGTGGTTTTCCTCCACATCGACGGCAAACAGCGCGATGTGCCGAGATTCGTTGGTGGGAATGTTATCGGCTTTGGCAGCGTCCAACAAGTCAGCCGCCGCGCGGGAAAATGCTGCGTAGTACTGCTGAGACGCATAATTCCAGGGGGCGTGGAAAAGGCCGACAGCGAGAGGAACTGGATTGAGATACTCACTAAAGTTGGCCGTTGATAAGACAACGACGTCCGTTGAAAAATTTGCCGACGGGTGCACGACGCGACCTCTGGAGTCGAGGCAGGATGTGCCCAAGGTTTTCGAACATGGACTCGTTGCCAAAATGGCAGCTGCGGCGACGTCACCCGTGGCCTGTGCAAAGTGTCCGGCATGGCTGTATGGACTAGTCGACGCGGTTTCCCTCTCGGTGTCGTCATGCATTGTCAGACCAGCGTGAAGGTCACGCAAGGAATGAATCGCTTGACGCTTCGCGCGAATCACCGCGGCGTCGCTCAAATCCGGTTCGTCTCCAATGGCCACTGAAGGAGCGTTCTGTAGAGGTGCGCTTTTTTTGGCGGCGTTGCGTTTCGCGGTCATACGTGCTTTTCTGGGAGGTGATTGATCTTCGTCATCGTCGTCGGCTCCGCGTGCTTGAAAGTACGCCCGGTTGGACGCTGCACGTTTCCGTGCCTGGTCTTCGCGCACTTTCGTCAAGTTGACGGATACAGCAACAACCATTTGCATGCTCGAAGGACAGTCAAGAAGAGAAAGGGTCGATGCCGCCAAGAGCAACGCAGGTACGCGCCACACCGCGAAAACCATGATGAGAAAAGCAACGGAAGGAGGCGTGAAAATCCCGCCAAACTGACCCAATCCCAACCAAAAAATTAACATCATCATATGTTGATCTCAGAGTGGCGGATGATCAACGCGAGGCGCTGCTGCGGGATATAACCCCGCGAGACCACCAGTGCGAGTTACGCCTTCTATAGGTTGGACGAATTGAGACGTTGTCCAGGCAAACAGCAAATACAAAATCTGCAAAACATGCGATGTGGCGAAATCAAATCACGCCAGGAATGAGCTTGTACGGTACCAACTTGATGTACTGGTCCCACAGCGGCCCGTATTTAGCCTTGCACCGTTCCTGGTCGCGGCCTTCACGGTGCATAAGCATCGACACGAAGAAGATAAAGTAGAAGTACGGCACGAATGCCAACGGCAGCCCCGCTTGGAAGCCCCACAGGAACGCCATGATGATGTCCGCCGTGTAGTGAATCTTGCGCCCGTGGGCGTACCAGCCGTCGACGAACAACTCGCCGCGCTCCGACTTGATCGTTTTCGGGTTCGGTATGTAGCCGCCGGGCAGGTACGGGAACGCGCGGCGCGTGAGAACTTTCGGGTCGCACCCTTGCCGTTGCATGCGGAACCGGTTCTTCTGCCCGTTGGCGGTGTCGAAGACGTAGTACGCACACAGCAAGACGACGAACATCGCGATCGTAACAGGGACGGGGTACTGAAACGTCGGGTTGATGGTCTGCGTGTAGAGCGGCATGACGGCGTACAGGAACGGAACGCCAGCGGTATTCCAGAAAATGAGCATCCAGCCAAACTTCTCATGCTGGATGTCCCACGTCGACGGGATGCACTCCTCGCCCTTCTGGCAGGCGTTGGTATACAGGAAGTGGGCCAGACAGATGAACACCATGTTGGGCGACAGCGCGCCGTGGTCCTTGTACATTTTGCTCGCGCAGCTGGACGTCAGCAGGAAGAGCAGCACCCACGAGTTGCGGATCTCGGCGAACAGTTTGACGTCGACTTCGAAGGGCAGCCGCGGGTTCAGCATGGAGCCCATGAAGAAATCATGCAGCGGGTTGCCGCTGAGCCGCACCGCACGGCCGAGGACGAACCCCGACGCGTAAAGTATCACGGAGAACGCGTCGCCGAGCAGCACGCCGACCGTCATGAAGCGACCGAAGTTCTCCCGGAGCGTCCACAGCGGGAAGATCCCCGTGACGTGGAGCGTCGCGGCCACCGCGAGCATACCGTACCAGGAGAGCAGCCCGTTGCACCGGTACGTCCGAGCCGTGTAGTTCTCGCTCGGGATCGGCAGCCCGACCGACGTGACGCCGGGCATGATGACGGCGAAGAAGTACTCTAGCAGCAGGAACCCGATGAACACCTGCCAGTGGAAGGCGGAGGGCGTCGCCCCCTCCGCGAGGTGACCGGCGATCACGCGGAAGAAGGTCGAGATGCTGTCACCGTCAGCGGCGATGCCCATACGCGACGCGTGCGTGCGCAGCTGCGGGTGCCACGGGTGAACGACGTTGCCGCCGTAATACTCGATGCAAATCCAGAAGAAGAAGATGACCGAGTGGCTGAAGGCGATCAGGCCGAGGTTGCCCACCGTACCTCCGAACTCATAGAAGCCGTTGAACTTGTCGTTCTCCGGTGTAAATTTGTACTCTTTGTTGGCAACAGACAGCCGCGGCTTCCCAGCGGGAGACGCCGGCGCTGCGGTCGCGGCCTGTGGCGCCGGGCCAACAGATTTACGAGTCGGCGATGTGGCCGCTGCTGCGGGCGCGACCGACGACGACTTGCGTGTTGGAGACGACATTGTAACACGTGCGTCGTATAACAATAAGAAAAGAAAACTTCCTTTGGCCACGACTTGTCTTTTTTTTGATGACCCGGAAAATCTCGATAGACATGTCTACGTTTTTTTTGCCTGGTTTTGTCGTTGCAGCGTGATGACGCAAGAGCGGTCATCATTGAGCGGAGACGACGAACCAACGACAGTGAGAGAGCGGTAAAAGGGGAGAAACAAATTGGTCGCGTTTCTAAAGAGGTTGGACCGCACTCCCGACTGCCCTTCCAGTCGCGGATGGATCAGGCCCTAGCCGACAAATTTATTGCCTGGGAACGGAGCTTCCAAAGCCAAACGGCTTCGAAAACATTCCAGGAGTGAAGGCGGCGGCGTTGGACAAGGCGGGAGAGGTGGCCGTCATTCCCCTGCTCTTGGACGATGTCTGGCCAGTGGCACTGCTGCTGCGGCTGCTCGGGGCGGCGGCACCTCGGAATCGCGACCGTCCGTCACGTGGGGTTGCCGCCCCTCCGACCATGGCTGCGGCCGACGTCACGCCGGCCCGCGGCGGAATCACCTCCACGTCCACTTTGATCGTTGTGATGTCGGCCCCCCGTCCGCGTCTGTCCAGGTAATAGCCGCTCCCGCCGGCGTCACCTCGTTCATCAGTGTCGGCAGGCACTTTCGTCGCAAACGTCCAGCTTCGCCTGCAGGGCATGATGACATCGGTGCGACTACTTGCGCCTTTGGCTTCGACGAGCTCCATTTGCATAGGGTCAACCGCGCAGGAAAAACGGAACGTCGGAGGTTCGCGAGGCGTCGTCCAGTTCCGTTTCTGGCGCGGCGCCGCCGAGGGCTGCGATGTCCATGAAGCATATCGCCTCGTCGCATCCACCGCATCACTATCTTCGTACATCGGCGGTACGGGCGCCCCTCCGAAGGACACTTCACCTCCAGTATCGAAGTCGGCACCGACGATGTCGCGCTGTAGCTGTGAGCGACTGTTGCTGCCCGAGAAACGAGCATCGAAATCAACGAAGCCTGTAGGTGCGACGGCCGGCGGTGCGGGGTTGACTTCCGTCGCTGCGTCTGCCGTCTCCGAGAGGTCAAATGACGTCACGCCGCACGGTGGGGACGAATTGACGACTTGCAGCATGAGGCAGGGCACGCCTCCGCCCACGAGCATGCTCGCGCCGTCCCAGACGTCGTCCGCTGCGCGGCGTTGAATCGACGCCGGCCGGCCCATGGCGGCCGCGTAGTACGCCTTGAGGACCTCGTGCCGCTTCTCATCCCGGTACTGGCGGTGCAGGTAGTCAATATCGTGAACGACCTTTTCGCACATGTCAGCGATGCCAGCTGTGTATTCACGGTGGCGGCGCGCGATCTCCCGGACCAGCGCGTCTCGTTCGTCGACGACGATTTGCAGCTCCTGATACAATTCCTCGCATTGCTGGCACGGGAAGGCCGCCGCGGTGCCTTGCCCTTCATCACTGCCATTCCGGGGGGTCGCCAGTGCTGCGGCCGCCCCTCCCTGGTGCGGTGACATCGCGTGCTGCGCGACCGGCGACGCGGCTGGGGGACTCAGCGTGGGACTGCGGCCGAACCGTGACTGCGACGGTGAAGCCGGCGGCGGCGGTGAAACCTCTTGATGCGCGGCGGCGGCTTCTTCGTGCGCACGAAGGGATGCCTCAGCGGAAGCGACGGCTTCCGAAGTCAGTTGCGTTACGAGAGCCTGAAGAGTGTCCCGCTCCACTGTCAAGTCGGAAATCATGTCCGTGAGCGCCGCGGTGGAGGCTCCTTTGCTTGCCACTTCGCCCTTCAGAACTTCGACCTCTGCCAGCAGTTGCTTGATTTGCTCGGAACTAGCGGCCGTCAGCTGCTGCGACATGCGTAGGGACTCCATCGTGGTGCTCAGCTCGCGGCGCATGGCGACGACGTCGTCAATAATCGTCGGCGGCGGTGCAGACACGGGCGCCGCAATCGTCGCCACGGCAGTTGGGGGTTGTGCTTCCTTGACCATGGGAGGCAGACGGCCCTCGGATGCCGGCCAATCATCCGTTTGCACCGCGACCACTTTGGACCCTCGAGCGTCATCGGATCCCACGCAAACATCGCACGTGGGTGGCTTGGGGGCGAACAACGCCACCGCTGGCGCCACGGCGTTGCGCGGATCTGGGGTCGCGATCGCGATGGCGGCAACTGGCGGCGGCGTCCCTGGCGGCGCTGGCACCGGCGACATGTCGGGGGCCGAGCGGTCTGTCGTCGCGACCGATGGTTCGGGGTCCAGCAGAAGACATTGGACACTGGCGTGTGCCGACGCGGGCGGCGGCGGTGGCGTCGGCGCTTGCGGTCGTGTCATGGACTGCGCGTCCTTCATCCGTCCGTTGGTGCGCTCGATGGTCGGCGCGAGGCACAACTGCGGAAACATGTCTCGGTAGAGTTCCTCGTTGAAGCAACGACTGAAGAAGTGCACCCAGTCGCTGTACTCCTCCTTGGAATCCGTCCGAAAGAGCAAAGGAGGGTTGCTATGCGTCCCTTCGGCGTTGCCTCCGGGCTGCTTGACGATGAATCCGAAGTAGTACTTGGATGGGTCGGCCGCGTAGGGATGAAAGCCAGACGGTTCGCCATCCGGCGCGGCCACATTCGACGTGGAATTACGAAACGCGGGCAAAAAGAAATCGCACTGACGGTACAGCAGGGTCAGCTCCGCGCGATGGTAACTCACCCGGCCGAAGTCGTCCTCCGCCTTGTACAGCTGCACCCCACGATCGTCAGCTACCACGAACCTCCTTCGAAACTTGTGCTTGGTGAACGACCGGTCCTCGATGTCAAGGACGTCGAGCGCCGCCGCTTGCACGGGGATCCGTTTGCCGATACGCAAGGCGACGCTGCGCAGTGGCACACCCCCGACGTGTGGTGGGGCGCCTGGCATTGTGGGAAGCACATCGTCCACGCCGACACCGCGCACCGACCCGTTCACGGTCGCTCCGGACGCGAGCAGCATCTTGACGTAGACTTTTTGCAACGACGCCCTAAGTCGCAGAATTTCGGTGTCGCGCTTTTCGATGGACCGTGCCGCTTGTTCTTGCAGGGCGGCGACACTGTTGCTGCTGCTGTTGTTTGCCAGTGGCAAGCTGTTGGTTGCATACCGCACGGAAGAATTCGTTGTCGGGCGGCTGGAAGGTGTATTATCCGCTGGCGGTGGCTGCGGTGACGGTGCCCGGGCAGGAGGCCGCCGACGGGACGAGCCGTCCAAGTCCGTTGTTCCCAGCTGCGTCGTTGCTTGCGGAGCGGCCGCGGGCACGTTGTCGACAGACTCCGGTTCAGCCGACGGCGGTGCTCGGCGGCGAATTCTAGGCAAATCTGTTTCTGCTGTTCGCGATTCGTTCTGCCGCGGGTTGCCGGCAGGCGACGTCGGGGCGACAGTCATGACTTGAGGACCAGGGCCGGCGACGGGTGCGGCTCCATCGTAGATGGCCGTGACGACACGTTCGTGCCTGGAACCAGTTGGACCTCCCTGACGGGGTGGCGCTCCTTCGGTCGGCGCGCCACGGTTTCGATCCCCGGCCGAAGCGTCCTCGAACATGGCTTCGCGAAACGCGAGTTGGGCGTCGACGCGTCTAGTAGGGGTGGACGCGACGGAGGACGGCCATGAGCCGGCGGGGTTGTGGGATGGAGGGCCGTCTCTCTGGGGAGCGAGGGTCGGTTGCTGCCGAAACGACGCGGCGAGCGCGGTCGCCACCACCGGAGCTGCGAACGAGGGCCCCGGCAGAGGTCTGCTCCCGGTGTTCGCCGACGCTTGCGCTTCTTCTTCTTCCCTCTCTATCGCTGCTTGAGACCGTGCGAAGAATCCCCCTCCGCTACCACCACTCCCTCCTCCGGCACTCGTAGCGCGTCGTCGCACCGCGGCAACGGGTGCGAACTCATCGCCCGGCGCTCCCTCTAACGGCGGCGGCCTCCGTCGGTCGCCTCTGGGAGGGCCGCCTGAGAGTCCGTCGTGGATCGTCCCGGGCCGGCTCGGCGCGCTTCCGGAGCGATGCTGCGAGTCGTCCGACGGTCGGCCGCCGCCTTCGGTCGCGTCGAGCCGGGCTGGGGCTCTTGGCTTCCGAGCGTGTGCTTGCCGTGACATGGGCACCATCGTGGCAAACTCACTCACATCCACAGATCCTGCTGGCTGCCCTGGCGGTGTCCGGACGTCCGGATGAAACGTGACGTTGCGGCCACGTCCGCTGCCCGCATTTCTATCCTCGTCATCACTGGGCCAGCCGCTGGAAGGCGGTGCGGCGACGACGCCGACCGATGAGGGCCGAAACAGAGGCGGCGGTGCACCGTTCACGGTGGTGGCTCCTTCCCAGCTGCCTGAACCGTGGATGACCACGCTATCGTTCGAATTTTGGCGCGTCCCGGACATCCCGACCGACGGAGCACGAGACATGGAACCGCGAGCATCGAATTCGGGATGATTTGCAGTTCGCATTCCGGGAGAATTTTGATTGCTCGTGATCGTGGACTCAGCAAGATTGCCGTATTCAGCGCCCCAATCCAAGCGTCGGCTTCCCGCCGCCCGATTGGGAGAGTGACTGGAAGTTCGCGACGGGGGAGGGACCATACCGGTCGGTTCGGTGGCGTAACGAAAAACGGGCGGCTGAGCCGACGGAGCAAGCGTCGGCGCGGTGGTGACGCTAGGCATCGTCACCATCATCGCGTGACGGCCAGCTGACATCTGACCTCGCACTACCGTTAGTCACTGTCGTGTGGTGTTACCCTCCTTCCCCCCGAAAACACCTTACCCACCATGACGTCCGCGAATATGACGAAGCATGTGATGTTGGTGGTGACGTTTGCGGGCGAGAGAGAAGGGAAAGAAGGAAAGGGAAAGCGAAACAGGTGATAAAGAGAGGAGTCGACCTCATTTTTGCGTACACACTTCGAACGAAAATCCGAAATTCACGAAACGAAAAAATACCATAAAAGAACAGATCAGCTGCCCCTGCCTGTTCAAATGAGCCCCTGCAGGAGAGCGGTCACCCTCTTTGCAGTCAGGGACCAACTCAAGCGCCTTCTTCGAGCAGCGACCCATGACTCAAAGACGCGCCACATGACAGTACAAAAAGGAAAAAGTCCGCGTCCATTTCTCCTTCCAACACTAAGGTCGCCCCCCTCCGGATGGTTAGTGTGGAGACAACGACCCACCCAGTGTCCGCCGGAAGAAGCCGTTTTGAATCACGGGTCGATGACCATACGAGGGAAGTCCTTCCGGGCGAGGCGGTGGGATTTCAACGCTCCTCCAGCCTATTGATTGCGACGAGGTTGCCGGCGTGTCGTAGCGATCCTGCGGATTCAGGCGCCATCGTTCCTTCAGGTACGCCTTTCTGCCTTTCCCGTCCTTGCTAACGCCTTCCGCGAGCAAGCTGAACTCCGGGGGCCTCGGTTGTGCCCTCTTTTCCTCGTCCCGCCGATGCACGTCGGCGGCGATGCGTTTCTCCGTCTCGATCAAGTCTGGACAGTACTGCGTTTTCCACTCTTGAGTGATTTTCGCCTCCTTTTGACACGTGGCGCGCCAACAGTCCATGGACACACGGCTGGGCTTCATGCCCATCGCGATTGTCTTGCACGGGCGGTTGGCAGGATCGGAACCCTTCTTCGCGGGGGCACCTTCGTCGCCTCCCATTCGTAGTAGAATGAGAGGGGGATGTGCAAAAAGTGGGGAGGAGGAGGAAGTGTTGATCTTGGGGAAAAAAGATCAATTTCAAATCCCATCCCGCGTACGTTGAGAAGATTTGACATTCGGATCAAATGGATCAGACATGACAAGCGACGATGCAGCAATTTGGGCGTGATGACCTTTCACTGCGCCGAACGTGTCCTCACGCGGTCCTCACGCGTCACGAACGCCATCCGCGGTGACAACGAGGCGTGCGGAGGTACCCGCGGGGTGAAACCCCTTGAGGACCACGGCGACGCGTGGGCGTCCGTGCTGCAGCGACAACATGGATCCGGAGGTGCTGGGCCCCGCAGAGAGCCCTGCCGCCTGCGACGCCGTGTCGCTGTACAGCAGCATCAGGCGTGTGTGTGGGACGTACGCCCACGTGTCTCCCAGCGCGGGCATCACACCGCCGGCTTCCATCCCCCGCGCGATGGCGAGCGGCGGTGGCGCCGCTCGCCCGATCGACATTCCCAGCGTGGGCGAGGCGACGACCTGGTTGGTCACGACGACCGCGACATTGTGCTGAGAGGCGACGCGACGCAGGGTTTGACCGATGCCGTAAAGCAGCTGCGACCTATGCTGCGCGGCGGCAAGTAGCCCGGCGCCCGCGTCCGCCTGTACCGACGAGTCGTCGTGGGCCACGGCGCTTCCCGAGCTGCGCATGGGAAACGCGATACTGTCGATGATGAGGAGCTTGACGTGATTGACGGTCACGATGCTATCCAGCAGGTGTACCGTGGCGAGTAGCTGCGACTGCGTGACGATTCTCAGGCACAAGACGTTGGCTAAAATATCGGCTTCCGACATGAGCGGTAGTTGCGGCTCGGCACCATTTTTCGCGACCGCATGAAGCTGTTTGAGGGCCGCACGAGCCATCGCTGTTATCCTGCTGGTCGAAAGAGACCCTTCCGTGTCGATGTAGAGCACCTTACATGTCGGACGCATCGCCTCGGCGTGCGAGCCGGCTGGACGACCTGCCTGACCGGATTGCAGCGTACTTATCGACGGGCCGAATCCACCGAGATCGGATGGCAGCATGGCGGTGACACAGAGTTGCATGCACAGCTGCGTTTTCCCAACTCCTGGCGGTCCGGAAATCTCCAGCACACGTTGCGTGGGCACACCTCCCACTTCGCTGGCAAATTGAGACAGCAACATGCCCGTGCTAATTTGAGTCGCTGCCGACTTGACGCACAGAGACAATAAGTGGTCGCAGTCGAACGAGGCAGCTGCATCTCCCGACCCCCCCGTTGCTTGGCCCACAAGAGAAGGTGGAGCCACGACCCAGTCAGGCACTTGCCGGCCCGCAATAAGAGCGTCCAGCGCTGCACTGTAAGTGGGAATGAAGGCGGGCGGCGGTGTCGTTCTACCGTGGTCGTCGCCTGTGAGCCACTGCCACGCCGACTGAACCCGCCAGGGCGACGCGACGCAGCACACGTCGGTGGCAGCCCCAGGCCTGGGCGGGGCGCTGACCCCATCCGTGGTGGCGTCCACCTGAACGACGGCACTTGGCTCCTCTTCACCTTTTGCCCCACAAAACTTGTTCGCGAGGTCTCGGTGATATGTGGCCGCATGCTCGAGAATGCGCGCGGCATCGGCTTCGGTGATGCCGCACCACGATGCGAGTCGAGCGGGCGCCACCAGCGGTTTGATGGCAACGGTTACGATGGGTTCCGCAGGAGGAGCCTTTTGTGAAGATGGAAAGGAAAGTACCCTGTCGACGAGCACCTCGTCGTCGGTGGATGTGAGGGCAGACTGTGAAAGAGGTTTCCGAGACGGCGTCGCTCTTGGGGTGGCGTCTTCGTCGCCGTCGTTCACGTTGGCACACGATGAATCCCTTGGTTTTGTTTCCTGTGACTGCGACTGAGACTGCCGTTGCCGTTTCCGGCGCGCGTTCACCGGCTTGTTGTTTGAGCCTAACTGAGCGCCAGGTCGACGTTCGTCAGCGACTTCTACGAGTTGGTCTGTAGACGTGAAGCCCTGCTTCGCGAGAGACGCCACCAAACCAGGCCGTAAGGATCGTAAATTGGCAAGCAGCATATGAACCTTCAAAATAGCCGCGTTGACCCGAACTTGCGTTAGGTCGAACAACAAACAGCCGAAATTCGGGGAGACCGTGCAAGTTATTTTGACTCTAAAATCGCGCGCGATTTGCACGTCAAAACAAAAAAGACCCAAAATTGTCTTTAAGCTTTATTTGGCATTTGGAGATTTCGTCAAATAAGCCACTCGCTAACTATTTGATAAATGGGAACGTGGGCATGAACAACCGCGCGACGAGGAGCACCTCTTGGGGTTGGAGCCAGGTCCCTTCACGAGGGCTTTGCGCCGGCGGCGGACGCCCGAACACGTCGACCGTTCCAGCGTGAGGGTCTCGTACATCCTCGATCGGCGCACCGTGGGTCGTGATGATCCAGTCCGAGAAGGCGATGATGAAAGCGGCGACGAGAAGATCGGCGTTGATCTCGTCGGTGCGCTTTGCACCGCTGCTGTACCACCTGTCGAAGACAGTTGTCCGCGTCATCGCCGGTGTCGGAGCTGACTGCGCACCGCCGCGATGATGCTGCTCGGCGAGCGTGGTGCCAAGAAAATATGCCGCTCACCATGATTCGCCATCGCGATCGGAGGCATTTTGTTGAGGCAAGTCGGGTCCCGATGGATAAACCGTTTGAGAGACCACATCACCATTTTTTGACTATCACTTCACTCGACGGTAAGGCACACATCACACCAAGAATGTTTCTTCAAGGCGTAATCACCAGCATACGGTGTTCCCGATTGGCAGTTCCTCTTGCGGGGAGGGGGTGATCCATCTATGTGGGACGGCAACGAGAGAATGAGCCTTTGAGCGTACACTCATTTGACATATCATGCAGCTAGCATCACGCTTCAAATAGGGTCAGATGAGGATGCCTAAACCCTGCGACAACTTATCTGCGAAACGCCTACTGGCGCCACTTCGGTTGACGCACGTGAACACGTTGGTTATTTAAATGCAATCTGTAGGGAGTTGACTCCGAAATGAAAAAGTGGGGTAGCAACAAATTAGGAAAGAGGAAAAACCACACACACGTCAACGCTCTTTCTTCACCCCTGAAACGCGAGGGACGAAGCAGCACAACCACGCGGAGTCGGCTCTGGCGGCACCAACACGTGAACAGTCAGCGGCTCTTGCTATCCTCAGTCAGGCGTTTGCAGGCCACAGGTCGTCACACCAGTACATTCGCGAATGAAACGCCTTCCTGAGTGTCCCGCACACTTTGGTGAAGCGGGTACATCAGGACGAACGTGATGACAGTGTAGATCACGATCATGAGAAACGCTGCAAAATAATCGAGCAGTGCGCTCTGAACCACAGGAACCTTGTGAAACCACCGATAAAACCACGAGTTTTTGTCTGCATCCAGAACACTCCCGGAAATCACAGTTTGATGGCGCGCGAAGTACTCCTTTTGGCTGTGCCACTGATTCCAATAATACTGTCGCGTGTAAACATCCAACGGTTTCGACATGACGCCGACGATACCAAGTGACACGAGTAACGCGATGGGCTCAATAATCCCTGAGTCAGTCACCTGACGACCCAAAATCTCGAAGAGGCTGCCGATGGACACCGAGAGGGCACTGTTGGCGGTGCGGAGATCCAACGTCGGGTCACTTGTTGCGAACGACGCCGCAAAGGACACGCCGATAAAATAGAACAGCACGCCCAACCCGGACGTGACATTGACACCCAGAAAGAGCCGTCGAGTCGGAAGGTGGCGCACAAAGTACAAGCCGGGAATTGCGCAAAGTATTTTCCCTAGCCGCAGAAGGATGCGAAAGCGACGGAGATGGGCGAACGGTCCCCAATCGTTGGCGTCGTACTTCGTGATGTACAACGCAAACGTCGTGATAGCAGCCAAACCAAATAAGACGAAGCCCTGAAATACGTAAATAGAACGATCTCGTGTCTTTTCCGCGTCTGTGGGCACTTTCAGGTCGTACTTAAATTCAAAAGACCTCCGAGCGATCAAAGATGCTGCGAAGA
>ERZ1292633.2533-Hain-H41-02um-R1-2533-length-18637-cov-6_pt1 | contig 18637 bp, 20 predicted proteins | sample MGYA00564406_ERZ1292633 | MGnify/ENA primary metagenome ERZ1292633 (study PRJEB36523, sample SAMEA6512639) | groundwater metagenome | collected 2019-01-08 | study: AquaDiva: Metagenomics assemblies of 32 groundwater samples | reverse complement strand
GCTGATGACGCCATTCGTGGTGTGGGTGTTATTTTTGGGAGACTATCGATTAGGAATCCCTCTGTTTATTATCGCGGCATTCACGGATGCATTGGATGGATCGCTGGCACGACTTCGTCAAAAAATTACTCCCTGGGGAATTTTCTTCGATCCCGTTGCCGACAAGCTTTTGGTGGGAGGCGTGGCGTTGACCGTGGCCATTCAGCATTTTCATCCGATCTTGGTTTTTGTTGCGATCGCGCTCGATCTTTTGCCAGCGATGGTGTTCCTTTCTCGAAAAAATCCTAGCAACCAGATGATGATGGCGAATGTCTGGGGGAAAGTGAAGATGGTTACTCAGTTTTTATCTCTTTCGTTCCTGCTTTTTGGTATTTTCCTGGAGATACCGAACTTGATCGTGGCGGGTGAGGTCACTCTTGGAGTTTCGTTGATATTTGCCTTAATCGCTGCCGTGACGTACTCCTTGTAGGTATGCACCAACGTTGGATGTGGTGGCTCCGAGCCGCGGTATTGGTACTCGCGTTGTGTTCGATGGGGTGGTTAACCGTTGGAACAGGCGGAACATTTGCTTCGCCCGATGAAAATGCCAACGCCTTTTTTGCGCGAACCTTAGCCAATGCGGGAACGTTCTGTGCCCCTGAGCCCTTGAACGTTCTGGCGGAGGGTTTGATTCATCCGCGATCGACTGTCGGCCCTGGAACGTGTGTGCTGCCCTCTACCTTCCTCGGTTTCCCCGCGGTCACAGGATTCGTACAGTTTCTTTTTGGTGACGTGGGAATGTTTTTGGTGACGCCGATTATTGCTATCGCTGCAGTGATGAGTTTTTGGTGGTTGGTACGACGAATGACCGACAACGATCGTCTCGCTGACATCGCTGCATTGCTCCTTCTTTCTCACCCAGCGTTTTGGTACTACAGCGCGCGAGTCATGATGCATAACGTGGCATTTGTCGGTTCGCTCATCATCGGCATTGCGCTTTTCATCCGATCTCATCAAAAGAGCTCCGTGTTCCTCGCTGCAGTGAGCGGAGCTGTGGCCGCCGTCGGATTATCGATGCGTTTGGTTGAAGCACCAATTTTTTTCGTCATCGCCACGATCATCGTGGTCGTCTATCGTCGTTCACTGCCGTGGAAAATCCTCGGCGCTGCCGCATGCGGCGGAGCGTTCATTCTTGGATTCTATTTGATCATCAACCATCAGATTTACGGATCCGCTTTCGCGACGGGATACAATCTTCCCGATGTACGGATCGAGAGTACAGTTGCTTCCGAAGGAGGAGCAACAATTGTTGATCGAATTTCTGCATTGTTATTACCGTTTGGGTTTCATCCCCGTGCGATATTGAGGAATGTTCTGCAGTATGGATTCTCGTTATATCCATTGACGTCGATTCTTGCGATCGTTGGTGCGATTGTCGCCTGGCGATCAACGACCCATCGAAAAATGTGGAGAACGTTGGTGGTGTGTTTGGTGGTCGCTGCAGCGTGGATGGGGGTGGTGTATGGAAGTTGGTCGATGGCTGACAATACTGACCCTCGAGCAGTGACTGTGGGAAATTCTCATGTGCGATACTGGCTACCGCTCTTTGCTGCGGCGAGCATCCTCGTACCACTCGGTATTACGAACATTGCTCGGCATTTTTTTAAAGACTTGCGCGCCGGTCGCATCGTCCTCGCTGTTTCTCTTCTTGTCGTTCTTGCGCTCAATGCGCGAATAGTTTTTGGCGGATCTGACGGACTGTTGGCGACGCGTGCCGCGCTCCATACGTTTGTAGAGAAACGAGAGATCCTTCTTGAAATCACCGAGGATGATGCGGTGATTGTTGTTGATCGCGCGGACAAATACCTCTTTCCTTCCCGGCGAGTCATCGTTCCACTTCGTTCGGAGAGTACGTACGCTATCATGCCGACACTCGCGCCGATTGTTCCGCTGTACTATTTTGGGATTACTCTTCCCGATGCGGACGTGATGTACTTGAACCAGAAGAAACTTTCTCCGCTCGGTCTTGAAATTGTTCACGTGCAAACGATTCAAGAGGAATCGTTGTATCGAATTCAGCTACCGGTTGCTCGTTAGCCTATGAGGAATATCGTCGTCAAAACTTTCATCGTGACTGTCGGTATCGTGCCGTTTTTTTGGCTTTCGTGGCTTTCCGCTGCTCCTGACGGTGAACGAGTCGTCGAGTGGACTCCGGGAGAGCGGTCCGCGTTTATCCAATCACCGCTCCCCGCGGAACGCGTCTCCGAGGTGCTCAGCGATGAGCGAGGGACGTTTCTAACCGTCATGAACGAGCCCGTTTACTTTTCAGTCTTTCCTCCCTCGAACGAATTTACATCGGCTGCTATTGATCTTGCCTTTGATCCTCACGATGCGTTTGCGGTCGAACTTGGAGGACTCATGAATGTTGCGGCGTACGCATTCGATTTTCGTCCACTCTCGAATAGTGTTCTAGAAAATATTGACTGGACGTCGCTCGGTAACACCGAGGACGATGGAATGCTCACGGTTTTTGCGAAAGATAATGTGAAAGCATCGGCGCAAGATTTTTTGGCGCATCAACCGCCGCGTTCGGCAATCGTGACGTATCGCGCAACGCTGCCAGGAACATACCGAGAGCCCTCGTACACCCCAAGAGGTCGATCGCAAGAGTTTACGATCTCGTTACGAGGAAGCCACGAGTATGTGACGTACATCAAGAACGAGACGTTCCGTTTACGTGTTCGGTATCAAGATATTAACCGCACGTATGGTCCGGATGAGGGGTATGTTCGGGTGTACAACGAAGGGGGGGTAGTCATGCTCGAGGAACGTATCCAGGATGACGATGATGTGTACGAAGATCAGGTGTACACCTCGCGCGACATAACCTTCGAGGGGAAGAATTGGCCCGAGGGAGTGTATCGTGTCGAGCTTTCCGGAACGTCCGATATTGTATGGCGATCGTTTACCACAGATCAGCGATACCTGGCGTTTAAAAATCGTCTGTTTATTGCTGATGACGTCGGATATTTGGCGCAAGACCGACAAACGTCGTTTGTGACGAATAGTAAGTCAATCGTATTCGAAACACTTCACGCAGACTCCGCGCATCGTGTCAGCTTTGGTTCACAAGAGGTGTTGATTCCAGAAAGTCATACCAAGGTGTACGCCACGATTCGCGAGGACGGTCCGGTACTGGGCACGACGGATGCCGGTGATGTCAAAATGACGGGAGAAGGCAAATTTAGTCCCTCGAAAGATTCATTTTTCGATCCGGATCCGAAGCCGCTGACTGCAAGAACAGATCTCGGCGATGATTCGTTGCGATATGTTGTCGCCTCCCTCGCTCCCGTAGAGACCGATGCGGATGGTTGGCGAGTGGCAGGGTCGACATTTGACCTGACAACCCTCGCGACCGAGCTGGGAGCGTACAAATTTGCACTCTCTCTACCGGGACTGATGACAGATCAGCAGACCGTCGATCTTCATCGCATCACCGTCACCTTCCGAAAACCGTCGATTCCGCTCGGAGTCGCAATAAAGAACGAGCTTCGTCGGTGGCGCGATGCTGTTCTTGATCGTCTACTGTAACTATGTCGATTCCTCGTCTTGGTTTTGTAGTGACGGCCCTGGTCTATGTTGCGTTGTTATTTGCTGAATATTTGCGTCCGGGGTTTGTTTCAACGGCGATGAATGTTCATCTTCTCTTCCTCGTGCTGGCGGCATGGTTGATTGCGCTCGCTCGCAATGAACGAGCGGGATCGGATGGCGCTCCTCGTCGATTCCCCTTTTTCATCGTTTTGCTTTGCGCAATTCTTCTGGCGTTGGTGACGTGGAATATTGGAGGTGTGTTTGGCGATATGCGACTACTCTTTTCCGTGGGAGTTGGTATTCTCGTGATAGTCGTTTTTCGGTCATCGCGTCTTACTCCATCACCGTAATCTATGAACTGTCTTTTTTGTTCGATTATCGCGGGCGATATTCCCTCACATAAAGTTTACGAAGACGAATCGGTTTTTGCCTTTCTCGATATAGGTCCGGTGAGCAAGGGTCATACACTCGTGATTCCGAAGAAACACGCAGCAAGCCTCGCCGAGGGGAGCGAGGAGGAAGCGCGACAACTCATGAGCGCAGTCTATCGCCTCGCACCAGCGATTATGAGGGGCGTTGCAGCGGATGGATACAACTTGGGAATGAATCATGGTGATTGCGCAGGGCAGTTGGTGATGCACACACATTTGCACATCATGCCGCGATGGAATGGCGTTCCGCGTGCCTTCGAGAAAGAGGAAGTCTCCCAAGAAGAGCTCGGGCAGACCGCTGAGGCGATTCGGAGAGCGTTGGCGTAATTGGTTGACGATACGGTCCTAAATCCCTACTATTGAGCCATTGTTATTTACTGGTAACCCCCATCCCTATGCCGAACATGGAAGATTTTTTGACGCCGGAACGTCGGCAATTTTGGAAGAACCGTCACGTGTTTATTACGGGAGGGTACGGTTTGCTGGGGTCGACGATCGTCGATTTCTTAACTCGTCTTGATGCACGAGTGGTGGTCCTTAAGCGTGACCATGTTCCAACAAGTCGTTTGTTCGAAATTCCAGGTTATCGAAACGTGATCGTTGTTGATGGAGATTTTGAGGATTACGATACGGTGTACCGCACGATCAACGATTACGAAATCGAAACGGTTTTTCACGTCGGTGCTCAGGCGATTGCGCCGATCGCGAATCGTTCGCCACTTCCGACGTTCCGTACGAACGTGATGGGAACAGTGAATGTGCTTGAGGCGTGTCGTCTTTCACCATTGGTGAAACGCGTGCTCGTTGCTTCTTCGGACAAAGCGTACGGTCCGCAGCCAATTTTGCCATACACCGAAGATGCACCGCTTCGTGGAAATCACCCGTACGACTGTTCGAAATCGTGTACGGACCTTATCGCCTACACGTACTACAACACCTACAAATTGCCGGTGTGTGTGACGCGTTGCGGAAACTTGTACGGTCCTGGTGATTTGAACTGGAGTCGCGTCATTCCTGAAACGATCAAGCACATCGTGCATAACGAAGAACCATTGGTGCGCAGTGATGGAACGTTTGTTCGCGACTACTTTTTTGTGAAGGATGCTGCACTGGGATACATTACGATTGCGGAAAACATGGACCGTCCCGAGGTTGTTGGTCAGGCGTTTAACCTCAGCACCGGAAATCGCTTCACGGTGCTCGATATCATGGGTCATGTCTTGAAGGCAATGAACAGCGACCTGAAACCGAAGATTTTGAACCAAGCTAAAGCGGAGATTCACGATCAGACATTGTCGAGTGAAAAGGCAGCGAATTTGTTGAAGTGGGCACCGGCGTACACCGTTGACGAAGGACTTGCGGAAACCGTTGCTTGGTACAAGAATTACTTTGATAGGAAGCCTGAAGAGTTGTTGCCTGCATCGTCGGACACGCTCTTGTCGTAATGTATGCCCAATATCGAGGGGGTCTTGCTCACACCGAAGAAGATCGTTGGCGATGAGCGCGGAAAGGTCATGCAGGTATTGCGTGCTGATGAACCGTGCTTCCTCAAGTTTGGTGAAGCGTACATCTCTGCCATCTTTCCGAACGTCGTCAAAGGATGGAAGCTTCATACGCTCTCGACGAGCAATATGGTCGTTCCCGTCGGTGAAGTACAGTTCCTGATGCACGACACTCGTGAAGGATCGGTTACAAAAGGGAAGTACGAGAATGTCACGATCGGGGAGAGTAATTATCAGTTGCTCACGATTCCGCCGGGCGTCGTCTATGCGTGGCGAAACACGCAAGAGCAAACGGCATTCGTTCTCAACTGTGCAACAGAGCTTTGGTCACCGAATGAAAGTTCAAATCTTTCCCTCGATACATACCCCTGCGAATGGTAATAAAAAACTCCGAGCGAGAAGCTCGGAGTTTTTTATTAGGTCCATGTTTTCCATTGCGGCTGACTGACCCACTGTTTATTGAGGTGCTCCATGTCTTGGTAGGTATCCATGCACTGCCAGAATCCATCGTGATTGTAGAGGGCGAGTTTGCTGTCCTTTGCCATCCGCATGAGCGCTTCCTCGATCATTTCGCTATCCTTGAGGTATGGCAGAATGCCCGCTTTTTCAAATACCATATATCCACCATTCGTATATTCCTGCATGACGGGATATTGTTTGAATTCTTGAATCACTCCATTGCCATGCGTTTCAACAAGGCCGTACTTGGATCGAGGGTGGACGCCGGTAATCGTGCCAACGGTTCCGTGCGCGACCATCTGCGACTCGTGAAATGCGAGGAGGGCGGTGATGTCGAGGTTCGTCACGCCGTCGCCGTACGTCACCATGAAGCGATCACCGGGCACGTACTTTAGCACTTTGAGTAAGCGTTCGCCGGTGAGCGTATCTTCACCGGTATCCGCGAAGGTAATCTGGAAGTCGTCGCGATCGTTGCTGTGCGGCATGGTCACGAATCCGTTACTCGTTTCCAAGTGAAAGTCCGAGGCAAGGAGACGGTGATTCATGAAGTACTGCTTGATCATGTCTCCTTTGTATCCAAGACAAAGCACGAAACGGTTATGGCCATGATGGGCGTATCCTTTCATGATATGCCAAAGGATCGGTCGTCCACCGACGGTCACCATCGGTTTCGGCTTAAATTCCGTTTCTTCCTTAAGCCTGGATCCTTTTCCCCCGCAGAAAATAACGACGGGGAGTGGTTGACTGTTGGCCATAAGCATCTAGAATGAAGTATTCCTAAGTCGATTCGATTGTAGGGAAGGCGCTATCTATGGTCAAGCAGATATCCATCATTATTGTCACATGGAACGTTCGTCCACTTTTGGAGGCTAACCTTCGCAAGATTTTTGACTTGAAAACGCCGCTCCTGTTTGAAGTGATCGTCATCGACAACGGTTCTAACGACGGCAGTGCCGCGATGGTGCGTGATCAATTCCCCCAAGTGAAGCTTATCCAGAACGATTGGGACGCCGGATTTGCTCACTCGTGCAATCAAGGATTGCGCATCGCGCACAGCGATGTTTGTCTTTTGCTGAATCCGGACATGCTTTTTGACGATGGTGTGCTTGAAAAGACGTACAGCGAATTAATGAACGACAAGACGATCGGCGTGCTCGGCGTGAAGTTAACGACGGGGGAGGGGGTTCCAATTCAGTCCGTGCGTCGTCTGCCAGATCTTGGATCGCAGGTGGCAATCGTGCTCAAGCTCGCACGTTTTTTTCCGAAGCTTGTTGCTCGGTACATGTTTGCTGACTTTGATTACCAACGTTCGCAAGATGTCGATCAGGTTCGTGGTTCCTACTTCGCATTCCGTCGTGAGCTTTTGGAGTCGATCGGGTACCTCGACGAGGGATACCATCTTTGGTTCGAGGAGGTAGATTATTGTAAACGTGTGCAAAATGCCGGCATGCGTATTCGTTACTGTACCGATGTTTCGTGTCATGATTACGTTGGGAAGGGATTTGCGAAGATGAAACACGGCGAGAAGCAGAGAATCTTTACAGCGAGCATGGTGCATTATTTCCAGAAGTGGCATCCATGGTGGCAGACGATGGTGGTGCGAGCCGTCCGTCCAGTGGGAGTCGTGGCCGCGCATGTCGCTGATGTGTACGAATCGGTGACGGGAAAACGCGTATGAGCCGTCTTGCACTGCAACTCACCTGTTATAACGGCGCTCGCTACCTTCCGTTTCTTTTTGCATCGCTGAAGAAACAGACGTTCGCTGAGTGGGAGTTGTATGTGCTCGATAATGGTTCGAATGCCGAGGAGGCCGTTGCGATTACGCATGCAGTTAATCAATCGGGATTACCCGTTCACTTCTCTCGCGTGGAGGACACGTTGAATTTTGCGGCGGGACATAATTTTCTCTTCACGAAGCACGATGCGACATTCGTGCAGTTACTCAATGATGACGCAATACTCGATTCTCAGTATTTGAACGAGGTTGTGGCGTATCTTGAGGCACATCCGCGTTGTGCATCGGCGTCTGGTCGTATTTTCCGTTGGCAGTTTGAAAATGCAGAGACGGCTCGAGGGGGAAGAACAGATACAGTCGATTCCCTCGGCCTCGAGCGACTGATGACCGGCATGGTGCGCGAACGATTCCGCGGAGTTGCGCTTTCACGAATTTCAGAGAGGGCTTTGCGCCAAGAACATGTCTTTGGCGTATCAGGATGTTTGCCGATGTATCGACGATCCGCCGTGTTGGAAACATCACCGGACAAGACGCTTTTCGATCCGACATTTGTTTCGTATAAAGAAGATGTCGAGATTGCGTATCGTTTTCAGTCGGCAGGGTTCATAAGCGCTATCGTGCATAAGGCAACTGCCTATCACCGTCGAACGTTTTCACGTGGTGCACATGCGACGCAATCCTACGCGGTCCAAAAACAGTCGTATCGCAATCACTGGTGGATACTACTCATGCATTGGTCGTGGAAAATGTTTTTGCTCCGAAGCATTGCAGTTATTTCGTTTGAGTTGGCGAAAATAGGATACTGGTTGTTTCGCCGACCAATGGTGTTGATTGACGGGTGGAAAGAAACCGTGCATGAATGGGGCAATCTTTTGCGTAAGCGTCGGTTTTTTATGCAGCTTGCTGCCACGCGACATCATCGTCGATTTATCCCGCTCGTGCATCCGCCCGCCGGCTTTACCTTTGCGGTTGTGATGGTTTCTCACAACGATTTGAACGAGGTGTGCTTGTTATCACTGCAGAAAGCGATCGAAGCAACGGCGCACAAAGTTCAGGTCGTCGTCGTTGATAATGCATCCAAGAATTATCACGCCAATCAATTTGTCGATCAGTACATTCCGAATAATGCGATCACGGTTTTGCGGAACGGAGACTTCGGATTTGGATCATCGTGCAATCGTGGTGCGATCGAAACGGACGCGCAGTACCTTCTCTTCCTCAACCCCGATACGCTTATTTCCGACGAACACTTTTTCGATAACCTCAAGACCTTCCTCGACGCCAATCCGCAAGCGGGGATTGTTGCGCCGCGCGTTCATCATTTTAATGGCGAGTTACAAGAAACGTGTCGCCGATTTCCGCTGTGGTTCATGCCATTTGTGCAGCGAACGGGATTGGGGAATACCAATTTTGGTCAACGCTATGCGCACCGCTTTTTAATGCGGGACTACGATCACCTGAAGACGCGGATGGTCGATTGGGTACAGGGATCGGCTATGTGCATTGCAAAACCGTTGTTTGACGAACTCGGCGGATTTGATGATCATTTTTGGATGTATTTTGAAGACATTGATTTGTGTCGGCGCGTGTGGGAAACGGGTCATCCGGTGTATTATTTTCCGCAGACGCATATTCGTCATGCCTACGGAAAAGCGTCGGCGAGCAGGAAAAACTTTTTGCTCAACCTCCTGACGAACGTTATGGCACACGCGCACATCGTGAGTTGGCTTAAGTATCAGTGGAAGTGGCGCAATGAAAAGAACGTATGATGCCAAAAATTGCGATTATCTATTTAACGTACAACACTGCCGCATCGGCACATGATATTCCGGATTGTTTGCGGTCCCTCGAGGCGATGGATTATCCCAAAGAGCAGGTGAAGATTATTTTTGTGGAAAATCCTTCATTAAACGGTCGATCACGACCGACGATCGAGGCAGATTGGTTTCCCAAAGCAGGAACGACGATGCCGGCGATGGAATATATCTCCAATGAAAAAGATGTGGGATATGCCGGTGCGAATGTTGTTGGTTTGGCAGCGGCCAAAGCGTGGGGCGCAGACTACATGTATCTTTTGAACCAAGATGCAGCCGTCGATCCAGCATTTTTGTGGCGCGTCGTGCAGTATGCGGAGTTGAATCCGAACACAGCCGTGATGCAATCACGACTCATGTTGAAGCAAACGCCGGAGCAGCTCAACTCGCAAGGCAACGCGTTGCATTATCTCGGATTTGGTTTTTGTTTGGGATATCGCGAGACGTACATTCCTGGCGCGCCAGCAAGGCTCCCTGTTTTTTACGCGAGCGGCGCTTCGATTCTTGTTCGTTTGTCAGCGGTTGAGACGATCGGTCTGTTTGAACCAAGTTACTACATGTATCACGAGGACGTTGATCTTTCGTGGCGCGCACGTCTCGCTGGTTTTGACGTGGCGTACGTCGAAGATTCCGTCGTCTTCCATCATTACGAATTTTCCAAAAGCATCAAAAAGTTTTACTGGATGGAGCGCAATCGTCACCTGACCAACTTGGTGAATTATGAATGGCGGACGTTGTTGATGATTGCACCGATGGCGCTCGTGATGGAACTCGGGACATTCCTCTTCGCACTGAAGTCTGGATGGGGGAAAGAGAAATTTCGATCGTGGTTCCACCTCCTCAAACCATCGACCTGGGCCTGGATCCGATCGCGTCGTGCTGCCGTTGCGAGTTTTCGCAAAGTACGCGACGCGGACTTGATGCCCCTTTTGTGTGGCGTGATCACGAACCAAGACATCGAAAATCCTATTTTGAGCAACATCATTAACCCGATGTTGAATGGATATTTTGGCTTACTAAAAAGAATTCTCTAGACATCTGTTCATTCGGGATCGATCGAGAACTTTTTTAAGATCTCTCTCATGTTCGGCACCTCGCTGATCGTGGGGTATCGATAATCATCTTTGCTGTACCTCGTGGTGCCGAGCGCGATGGCGGAGAAACCTTGATTGCCGAGGGGAGCGATGGCGTGGTAGACGCCGGCTGGTACTTTGATACGAGCATAACGACCCGTGGTCTCGACCGTGTAATCGGGGAAATCGTATGATTCAGCGGGTTTGTTTTTTCCCAAGATGACGCCGATGGTTTTTTGGAATGTGGGCGAGTCTTGGCGAAAATCGGAGAGGATCCAAAGGGCCGTGCCGCTGACCGTAAAAAAGATCTCGCTAAGCACTGGGTGATAATGACCGCCACGGAGTTTGTTCTTCTCGTTGCTGTAGAAACCGTAGACGTCGAGAATACTTCCACCGTACCAATCCGCATTTTCACTTCCTCCCGGCAGCATGTGAAAGACGCCGCCGCTGTTTTTTTCAAACACGGGCATGAGATCGATGACACATCCCTCGATACCGGTGAGAATGTTATGTTCGGACATATTGATTGAGGAGAAAATCTTCGAGCGCTTCTTGCCATGATCGCATGGGAGGAGTCTTCGTGGAGAGAAGAATCGAATAGGCTGGTTTTTTGACGGTCTGAACGTTCAGCACAGGATCCCGAGGAGCGATCGTGACGGGAAGATTGAGGATAGCTGCGGTTGTGGACGCCCACTCGTACCACGTGCATCCTCCTTCGTTCGCCATGTGGTAAATGCCGGGATTAGGGAAGGTGAAGATGTGGGCTTCGAGGTGGCGAGCCATGTCGTCGACGAACGTTGGTGATGAGACTTCGCTGTTGTTGATATCGAACGTTGGCTTTTCTTTCGCAAGATCGATCACGATCTCGACGAAGCTCCTCTTGGCACCCGGATCGGTTCCGGGAAGGCCGTAGAGACGTGAGGTGCGAATGACGTAGCTGCGGGGATTCTTGGCGAGCACCTCGGTTTCGCCTAAGCGTTTCGATCGAGCGTATGCACTCTCGGGATTTGGAACGTCTGATTCAACATATCCGTCTTGTTGTGTGCCGTCGAAAACGTAGTCGGTGGAAAAGTGTACGACCGGAATGTTTTGCTTCGCCGCCGCAGTAGCGATGAATCCTGGCCCGTATCCGTTGAGGGCATCGGCGAGGTCAGGTTTCGCCTCTGCGCCATTCACATCGTTGTACGCCGCGCAATTCACGATGACATCGACGGGGTGCGCATCGATATACGCTTCGACTACTTCACGATTCGTCAGATCGACCTCTGATCCAGTCGGAGCGAGATACTCGTGATGCGGAAGAACGCGTTGGATTGCAGTACCAAGGCGGCCAGAGGCACCAAAGAGGAGGATACGCATAATGGCCTCATGGTACGATAATCGTTGATAATATGAAACATCCTCGGAAAGGCCCTCCCAAGGCGCTGAAAATTCTTGCTCTTATCGCCGGTGTGCTGGTGATTGGCATTTTTGGTTGGTATGGATATTTCTCGGAGTTTTTTGTTTCTTCGAACGGGGATGGTGAGATTCCGCAAGATTCTGCGTTGTTGCCGTTGGGGTGGGACACGTATGAGACGGATTCGTGGAGTGTGGGATACCCTCGCGATTACGAAGTGCACGAGCGAAATGACGGGGCGGTATGGTTTTTGCCAACCGGAGGGAACGAAAAGAAAACGTACTTTCTTGTGACCGAAGAACAGAAAACGCTGAGTGCGCTAAAGATCGCTCGTGCTGCCGAGGGCTATCCCGACCCCGTCGACCTGGAAATGGCAAACTACCCCGCGACGAAATACGATATCGGACTGAATCGTGTGGAGTATTTTATTTTGTACAAAGATCGGTTGATCGAAATTTTTTCTGATTCGCCGGAAGACGAAACAATCGCCATTATGTTTGCAACGTTCGCGATCAAAGACTAGGTGTGTTGGGGAAATGCTTTTTGATCCACCACCGTTTAAGCACGGGAATCGTCTGCGTTGATAAAAAGAAACCGATCATCGGAATCAACGCTCCTGTGACAGGGCGTGGTGAATCGATGACGAAGAGGGCAATGAGCGCGATGACGTAGGTGAGGATACAGATCGATACAACTCGGAAGCGACTCGTTTCCCATGCTTTGTTCGCTTCAACACGTCGATTGCGTTTCTCGATGTTTTTGAGTGATTGTTGAAGGGATGTTTCGTCATTCATATGTTTATTGTCCCATCGGTAATCGCCAAATGCCCTGAATGCCGTTGACCGCGCCGAAGAAGGTAAGGTTGCGGCCACTGGTATCGGTCCAGATATTCACAATTGTCGCATCGCTCAGGAGCGTGGTCGTTTCCCGTGTTTCGTACCGGTCACGCTCGATGGCGAAGATGCGTGATGAGGTTGCAAGGAGAATTGCACGATCGCTCGGATGCCAGGCGAGGGCGACGAGGGGTTCGCTTTGACGGGTGAGGAGTGTTTTCTCGCCGTTGTGTGGCGTGTACACGACAACTTCGTTTCCATCGCTAGCAGCCAAAATGTTTTCATTACTGCTGGCGGTGATCAGCGCTGTTGGAATGTCGATTTGGGTGACGGATGACGTCGTCAGATCCACAAGGTACGCACGATCTCGACTGTCTTTCAGGATGGCAATATTTTGTTGTCGGAGAATGGTGGTGTAGGTGCTCAGAGGGAGGAGCGTCACGAGTGTATTCGTGGCGCTGGTGCGCATTTCGACGTTTGCACCATTGTCGACGAAGGTGAATTCTGGAAGGAGGTTTGTAACGTTTGCGAGATCGTCGCTGGTGAGTGTTGTGCCAGTATTGACGTCGATTGCTGATGTCACGTCGTCATCAACGGACAAGAGGATGGAGTTTTGATTGTTGTTCAACGTGATCGATGTGATGTCCAGGGAAACGTCGGCGAGTTTTCGTTGGAGGCGCGTAACGGTGTCGTATCGCCACACTTGCGATGGTGTTTCTTCCGCTTCGTGGACGAGGAGGTAAACAAATCGTCCGTCCATACTTCCGGTTACCGATATCGCTTGTTCCTCGAGGAGCAATTCGGGCACGGTGTCGCGGAAAAGAAGGGCGGTGATGTATGTCGTCTGTCCACTTTCGACGGTGACGCGCTGTTGCCATGGTTGATAGCCGTTTCTTGAAAGCAAGACATCGTATTCGCCTGGCATCAGTCGTTGATCAACGAATGGTGTGCGATCGGAGACAAGTGTCCCATTGACCGACACCGTGGCATTGCCGGGAATAGTGGTAATAGCGATCACGCCGGTGTGTTGCACCTTCCACGTGGTGGGGTTGAGACGATAGCCGGCGGTATACAAAACAATCACTGGTGCACCAATGACGAAAATTGAGACAAAAATCAAGAACAAAATGTGACGAATTTTTCGGTGCATAGGGCAATTTTAGCATGAACGAACCCTGTGCTACTATTTCAGACATATGTCTTCTCGTTCCCCTCTTGCAGCTCCCCTGCGTGCCTTAGGCGTGGTTTTGGTGGCGGTCGTTTTCGTGGCTGTTGGGTACTCACTGGGTGTGCACGAATCGGTAAAAACAGTGGTTCCGGACGGTGAGGGGCATGTCCTCGGTCAGGGCCAAGTACCAAATTGGGTGGGCGATGATGCCGACTTTGCGACGTTCTGGGACGTGTGGTCACTCGTGCGTTCAGCCTACGTCGACCAGCCGGTGTCTGAAAAGGATCTGTATTATGGATCGATTGCCGGTTTAGTGGCGGGTTTGCATGATCCGTATTCAACGTATTTCACGCCAGAAGACGCTCAGGCGTTTAATGAGCAGCTGTCCGGGCGATTCTTTGGGATTGGCGCGCAGCTCGATTTGAAAGATGGGCAGATCGTGGTGATTGCGCCGCTGCCGGGAACACCCGCTGAGCGGCAGGGAATTCGGGCTGAAGATGCGATTCTGACGATTGATGGTGTGCTAACCGAAGCGATGTCCCTCGATGAAGCAGTAAGCAAGATTCGTGGTGAAAAGGGAACGACAGTCATTTTGGGTGTTTTGCACAAAGATGCGACGGAACCGGTGGCGATTTCGATCGTCCGCGATGAGATTAAGACGGATAGTGTCACCTACAGCATGCGCGACGACAAGATTGCCGTGATCGAGGTTTCGATGTTTAATGAAGATACTTCGTCCTTGTTCGCCACGGCAGCGCAAAATGCGCTGCAAGATGGTGCGCAAGGGATTATCGTCGATTTGCGCAATAATCCTGGTGGATTGTTAGATGCCGCGATCGATGTAGCAGGCTATTGGATTCCGAGCGGTCAGGCCGCCGTGATCGAAGAGGTTCGCTGTGAGCGTGATGAATTACCCACCAGTGGCTCCGCAAGTCTCCGTGATGTGCCAACCGTGGTGTTGGTGAATGGTGGTTCGGCATCAGCATCAGAAATTCTGGCCGGTGCGTTGCAAGATTTTCAGGAAGCTCGCGTGATTGGTGAGCAGACGTACGGGAAAGGTTCGGTGCAGGAGTACCACGATCTTCCAGATGGTGGTGCTGTAAAGATTACCGTTGCTCGTTGGTTGACGCCACTCGGTCGTTCGATCGACGAATCGGGAATTACGCCCGATGAAGTTGTTCCGTTCACACTTGACGATGCGCATGCCAAATACGATCCCCAATTCGACGCGGCCCTCGATTTCTTCTCGAAGAAATAAGGGTGAACGCGAACGCCACCGTACCGAGGTCTCCGCCGGTGGCCTTGTGTTTAAGCGTGTGGGAAACGTGGTTTACTTTGCGATGGTCAAAGATTCGTATGGCAAGTGGGCATTTCCAAAAGGGCACGTACGTCAGGGGGAGTCGTATCGCGATGCTGCCGTGCGCGAGATTTACGAAGAAATGGGACTTGCGGATCTGCGATTGGTTTGCCGTTTGAACACGATCGACATCTGGTTCCGTGATCGTTTTTTGCATCGTGGTAAACTGGTACATAAATACATTCATTATTTTCTTTTGGAAGCACCGCCGGATGCAGTCGTTCGTCGTCCAGCACCGGTGGATCAAGGTGAGACCATTCGTGCCGTCAGCTGGGTACCGGCCAAGGAACTCCTTCGTCGGTCCAGTTACCGCGACATGGTCAGCATCATTAAGAAAGCGTTGCGTCTATGCTCGTCTCCCTCCTCAATGACGTCCGGGCTCTCGGGCCAAAAGGCGCCATCGTCGACGTCCCCGACGGATATGCCAGCACTTTCCTTTTCCCCGAACATCTCGCCGTCACTGCCACCAAAGACGTCATAGCCAAAGATCAGGCGCTCGAGAATCGGCCGAAGGAGACAAAAGAAGAACGACAAGATCGGGAATTGGCTGGGGAAATCGACGGTATCGAAATCGTTATTTCGGTGAAAGTTGAGAAAGGTATCGTGACGCCTCCCGTCACTGCCGGGATGGTGCGACAGGGATTGAAAGACTTAGGATACAAAATTTCGTTCGATTGTTTTTCGATGAAGCCAATGACTGAAATTGGAACGTTCGAAGTGCCGATAAATTTTCCAGCCGGTTTTGAGGCGACCATTTCCGTTGTCGTCGAGGAAGCGACGTAGATTTCTTTGAATACACGATCTAATCGAGTCTCCCTTCAGCTTCTGCTTCGTCGGGCGACATCATGTATCCCGTTGCCTGATCTTCACCTCCGAGCTCGGCTGCAAGTGCTGTGAAATAGACGCGTCGGGTAAATCGACGAATGCCGGCTTTATTACCGATACTGATGAGATCTTTAATTTGTTCAGCACGACTTCGAGGCATGTATTCTCCAGGGTGAGGCTCGTCCTGCTGTTCCTCGATCTTGTTTCTCGGAAGGAGTTTTCTTACGAGTTGAGCAATAGCGACAGCATCTTCGGCAGCTTCAACACGCCTGGCGAATTCGTCCTTTTCTCGCTCCATTGGAGAGGGAGCTTGTGGACCACCGTCGGGAAATGTCGTAGACATAGGGGGAAATATTAAGACGCTCGGGCGTCACGTTTTTTTTCGGCTTTGGAGTGAATAACCCACTGATCGACGACGTCCTCGATATCTTTGACGCTGACTGTTGCGTTTTTCTTTGCTGACTTGGCGGCATGATGGAGAACGCCGAGGTGTTTGCCGTGATGGTGTTGTGATGCTTCGATCGATACTTTGGCGGATGCTTCGTCGATGAGATCGATGGCTTTGTCTGGAAGGAAGCGACCGTGGATTTTTTTATCAGACAGGGTGACAGCAGCGCGGATCGTTGCGTCGGGAATGGTTACATCATGAAACTCTTCGTAGATGTGGCGGATTGCCTTGAGCATGGCGAAGGCGTTTTCTGGTGTGGGTTCGTCGACGAGGACGGGTTGGAATCGGCGATCGAGTGCCGCATCGGGACGGATATACTTCTCGTACTCGTCCCACGTCGTTGCGCCGATGATCTGCAGGTTTCCTCGACTAAGCGCTGGTTTCAGAACGTCGCTGACGTTGAGTGCTCCCTCGGCGCCGTTTGCCTGTTCAATCATGTGCACCTCGTCGATGAAGAGAATGGTGTGACGAGCATGCTTTTCCAGATCGGCGAGGAGCGATCGAAGGCGCTTTTCAAGCTCGCCTCGATATTGTGATCCGGCCATCATGGCGCTGAGGTCGAGAGCAAGAACGCGTTTGCCGGTGAGGGATGTTGGGACGTCATCGTGAAAAATACGCTCCGCAAGGCCATGGACGATGGCGGTTTTTCCGACACCAGGGTTTCCAATCAAGAGTGGGTTATTTTTGCTGCGACGCATGATGATATGAATCGTGCGATCAACCTCGGCTTCTCGTCCCGTGAACGGCTCTAAGGCTTCTTGAGCTGCGAGTGCGGAAATATCGGTGGTGAAGGGGGCATTTCTTCCGTTTATTCCCTTCTCATCAGACGGTTTCTGTTTCGCGAAGAGAAAAAAACAGCCGGCGGTCGCAAGGGCGAGCGAAAGTGCGATCCACGGTTCCAACATCATATGGGGATAGTGTACATGAGCGTTCTTTGGTCGTTGCTATACTTTCCTCCAACTATGCCTACCAAAAAACGTTCCACACGAGTTGTCGCTAAGACGGCGATCAGGACGAGGGTCATGATCGGTCTTGCGTTATTGATGTCCGCGACCGCAGTTGCAGCCTATGGGTTTGCAGCCGTTGGTGCTCCACAGGGTATGTTAGAGGCGAAAGGCAGCCGGGGAACACAAAGCACCGCTACGATGCCAATAGTCACAAACATCACGTGGACTGGTGACGAATGTAAGGATACTCTTGCCGAATTTTGTTCCGAGTTGCTTACACAATCGTGGCTGTCCTGGTGCGAGGAACAGAGGTCGGTATGGGCCGCGGCGGGGGTGACGAGCATCAATCCTTGTGCGAATTCTAAATACGCTAGGGACGCTTGTGCGGAGTATGTGATTCTTACTCAGCCGGCAGATGTTCCAGACGCCTGTGAGGCGTTCCATTGGACACTCGTTGCAGCTTCCCAGGCGGTGAAAGACAACTGTCTGTACACTACCAAGAAGGGCGGGGTGTGCTACGGAGTTAAAGCTGATCCGGTCGATCCTGGCACAGCACCGGAAGATGTCGTCGTACCGCTCGACGACTGTCTCGATAGGAATTACGAGACATTGACGACGGCGTGTCAGGAAGCATTGACTGCCCACCACGTTATCAGTGAAGTGCAACAACAGTAGTACATCGTCGGAAATGAAAAACCAAAACCTCCGCATGAGCGGAGGTTTTGGTTTGAAATCTTACGCGGTTTTGACGGAAACGAATGTGCGGAGTTTGAGTGCACCGGTGAAGTCTGGAACACGCTTCTTCATGAAGGAGACGACGCCTGTGGCGACAGCGTAGACGGTGTCGTCTTTGCCAACGCGAACGCCTTTTCCAGGGTGAACCTTTGTGCCACGCTGACGGACGATGATGTCACCAGGGGTGACCATCGTTCCATCGGAGCGCTTGACACCCAACCGTTTTGGTTGAGAATCGCGGCCGTTTCGTGTGGAGCCCTGTGCTAATTTATGAGCCATATACAGGTAGAATTTCCTCATTTGGTCCATTTTGGGCTTACGGAGCCTCGTCGGCTCGTCAACGT